>X279_Western_Grey_Kangaroo__coassemble_12_pt1 | contig 25941 bp, 20 predicted proteins | sample X279_Western_Grey_Kangaroo__metabat2_high_PE_006 | metagenome-assembled genome bin X279_Western_Grey_Kangaroo
TTCGCCAACTTCTTCTGCTAATTTTTCGTTGGTTCTCAACCCATTAAATTCTGACACCACCGGTGTCATATTTTCTTTAGTAGGTCTACCTGCTTGTTTGTTCATTGCTTCCAATCTCATTTTGTAGGCAAAAGCCTTTTCGCTCGGCAAAATCTGCGACCTTTGAAAGTTGCTTTCTACCATAAGAATAGTGGCTTCTTCTTTGGTCAGGTCAACAACCTCACATCGCAAGGTTTCAAAACCTGCAAGTTCACTTGCTCTCTTTCTTCTGTGACCTGAAATAAGTTCATACCTACCATCTTCTTTTTGTCTTACCGTAGCCGGAGTAATAACACCTCTTTCTTTGATACTCTCAACGAGCTGTAACATATCTTCATCGTCCCTTACTTTGAAAGGGTGGTCAGGAAAATCGTCAATCTCGCTTATGGGAATATCTCTGATTTTGGCTAACTTTGCTTCGTCACGCTGTTCCTGAGTCGAAAATATATCATCGAATGTGGGTAGCGTGAAGTCGCTCTTTCTGCCTGTTGCCATCAGCTAACACCTCCTTTGAAAATTCGGAGTAGGCTTTTGACACCGGACTGTTTGGCTCGTAAGCAAAAATGCTTTCGCCCTTTGAAGCAACCTCAGCAGCTTTTACAGCCATCGGAATTTGAGATTTATAAATCTTAATATGAGAGCCGAAATTCTGTCTTAGTGCTTCTACGGTGCTTTTGGCGAGGTTGGTTCTGTTATCTACGATAGTCAAAAGAATACCGTCAATCTGCAAGTTTGGATTGATACATCTCTTTACCTTAGATATTGTTCTCAAAAGCTGCGTCATACATTTAGCCGGAAGATAATGAGCCTGCACCGGAATAATAACGCTGTCGGCTGCTGAAAGAGAATTAAGAGTCATCATACCAAGCGAAGGCGAGCAATCAATTATTATATAATCGTATTTGCTTTTTACTTCATTTAAGTATGACTTCAACAGAACTTCTCTGTTCATAGCAGTCACAAGGCTAATCTCAAAATCAAACAAGTCGCTGCTTGATGGTAACAAGTCAACGCCTTCCTTGTGCTTGAGTATTCCGGTAAACTGATTTCCTTCTTTGCCTTGTATGACTTCCATCATCTTGTCTGATATGGTATTTTCAAGATTATCTGTATCTCTCCAACCAAGACAAGTTGTAAGGTCGCCCTGAGGGTCAGCGTCCACAAGTAATACTTTCTTTCCTTGCATTGCTAACCCAACACCCAAGTTTACCGTTGTCGTAGTTTTACCAACACCACCTTTTTGATTGCACACGGCAATCGTTTTGCAGTTTGGCATTGCTGCATCCTCCTTTCTTAGATTTATAGCCACCTATAAGATGACTATGTAAACAACCGAGTTTACCAAAATGGTTCTCGGCTGATAATGTTTTGTTTGCAATATTTGTCCTCAACACCCCTTGCTGTGGGAAGTCACTAAGTAGCAGACTGCTTATCTGCTTCATAGGAGTTGCACCTCTGCCGGGTTCTCCGCCAGCTCCGTAGAGAAGTATCATTATCATTCTGACTGTCATCGCCATATCAGGTGCAACCTGATATTAGTGACGGGGGTTCTCGCTCGTTTCAATTAAGAAAGTCTTGGCGTACACGACACGGTAGCTAATCATCAGAAATAAAGTCTTAGTGAATGTGTATTTAGTTTTCAAAGTTCGTGAGGGGGATAGATTTCCGTCTGTGGAAACAACCCCTTCACTTGTTTGAAATGGGAGAGGGCAAATGCACACCCAAATTCCAAAAAAATCTCAAAAAATTTTTTGAACTTTGAAAATTGCTTGATAAAACAAAAAAAGCCACCTGCTCCGGTTAGGGAACAGATGGCTCAATTTTTTCCTATTACATATAAGGAAAACGCTATGCTATTTTAATTGATTTCTTTTTGGCACTCACGAACTTACAGAGAACATCGTCTACTGCGTCGGTATATCTGCCTTGAGCAATGAGTGAGTTCTTCAGCTCAACAAGACTATTTATAATATGATGATATTCAAAATCTGATAGGTAGATGTGATATTTCTTATTTCTCATAGTGCCACCTCCTGACATCTTCATTATATTAGGAATGCGGAAAATAATAAAATGTATGATTAGATAATGCTGTTTGATATACCCAATAACAGAGAGAATACAGAACGGTTTATTAGAAAGAAAAGGCTTGTCAATCGCCTTTTTTATTAGCAAGATTTTTAGCAGAAAAAAAGCTGCTCTTAGCAGAGTAGGGAAAATTCTTAGCAAAACAGCGATTTTCTTGCTAATTTTTCTTAGCAAGCCTTTCACCTGCATAGGCGAGAGGTTCACAGTATACTTTCCATTAGCTGACGGAGTCTTGCTAAGAGGTTTTTGGCTCATTTTTCAAAAACCTCAGAAAATAGAAAAGCCTGAAAACCTTGTAAAATCAAGGCTTTCAGGCATTGTTTGTGGCACCCCCTGCGAGAATCGAACTCACAACTAACCCTTAGGAGGGGTTTATTATATCCATTTAACTAAGGGGGCATTATTAAAATCTATGATAAATTCCAATTATCAAATAACTCATTGTCAACCACTTTCGCCACAAAAGCGATTGTTCCGTCTAACTCTTAGGAGGGGCTTATTCTATCCGTTGAACTAAGGAGGCGAGCTTGGATTTTATTATACTCGCAAATCGGTAAATTGTCAATTATTTTTAAGCATTTTGGTGTTTAATATAACAAACTTTTATGTGTTTGTCAAAGTTTGAACAATTATAAGCGTTTATAAGGGTGTTGTTCGGTGAAAAACGCTTGCATTGGCGGTATATATATGTTAAAATATAATATCAGAATAAAAACATAAAGAAAAACGGAAAATGAACGGAAAGGGAGCGTTGTGTATGAAACGCACAATATGGCTGCGGACAGCGGTGGCGGTGGCTTGTGTTTGGGCGGTGATGCTGTTGGGACTTTACCCGGCATCTTCGTTTGTGCAGACACGAATCTCAAAATCGTCCGATGCTGCGGCGCAGGTTTTTTCTCTGCAGGCTGCTGCGCAATCCTTACCGACTGTCTCGCAGGAAACGCCTGCCGACGATGGCGAGTCATCCACCATGCGCCCGCTGCGATTCGGTGCGACCGTTACCACCGCTTTGCCTGCTGCGGGGTCGGGCGTGGTTTACATTCTCAATGTCACCGAGCGCGGCCACATTCAATATACCCTCGGCTATCCGTCCAACGGTCCGTTTTCGGATGTCGGCTGGAAGCTGACCCTGTATGAAGAATATGATATAACCGGCAACAGCGGAGGCAAGGCGTATCGCATGCTGAATATCTTAACCTCAAGCGTTGCTGCGGATTCGGTTACCAGCGCCTGCATCGGTGTGCAGGTGGGAACCTATCGCCTTGTGCTGGAGCAAAACGGTGCGTTCAGCAGGAACGACGTGACCGTGCTTGCGGAATTTACCGCCGAAATCGAGCGTGAGCTGGAACCCAACGATACGCCCGAACGCTACACCGAGCTGTATGTCGGGCATGCAATGTACGGGGCTTCCTCCAAATATGCCACATCCACGGATACGGACGAGGACTGGTATTTGTTCCGCATGCCTTACGACGGCTATGCACACTATACGTTTACCCATGGTGCAATGAATATGACATCTGTCGGCTGGCAGGTGTATTTGTACGATGAAAACCTCAATCAGCTCAGCTTCAACAATGCCGCTTTGTCCGAAAATTCCGTCACGGGCGAAGAAGTGGGATTAAAAAAGGGAATTTATTTTTTATGTGTCCGGGGGCGTGTGCATACGCCGCAGGATTATCGCGTTCGCGTGGATTGCACGCATGCGGATTTGTATGAGCAGGAAAGCAATGATATCCTCGAAGCCGCCACGCCTTTAACCGTCGGGCAAGGGTACAGCGGCATGATGAACAACCGTTCGCAGGGGATTGATTATGATTATTACCGTCTTACACTTTCCAAAGCCGGCGCCTTGTCGCTGTCCTTCCGTCATGCCGCAAGCGAGGATGAGAAGGACGGTTGGAATATCACACTGCTGAACCAGAGCGGCGACGTGATTTACAATGATGTTTCCAACTGGAACGACAGCGTTGTGCTCTCCCCTGAAATGGGTGTCTCCGCAGGCACCTATTATGTGCGCATAGACAGCGACAATCGCTATTTGAACAACACACCCTATATTATACAGGCGAATTTTACCGTTGATCGCTTCTTTGAAGCCGAGCCCAACAACGAACCGGCCGCCGCAACCACAATGTCATTGAATAAAAATATGAAAGGGTCTCTGACACAGGCCGGACTTGTCGGCGATCGCGATTATTTCGTTTTTACGCTTGATGAGGATGCAAAATTGTCCCTGACCTTCTCGCATGAGGCCAGAAACCTCGACCGCTTTGGCTGGGGTGTGACACTGACCGATGCAGACGGGGATGTTATTACGCCGTTTGACAAAAACGGGCTGCCGTTTACCGATTCGGTCGGCTCGGTTTATAACTGCCTGCCCGTCAACTGGAATCAAAGCGAAGCTGTCGGCTACTATACCCTGCGCCCGGGCACTTACTATGTCTGTGTTGAACCGGGTGATTACTTCAGCTCCGAAACCTATACATTGACGGTGAAAGGGTAAGTAATGACTGCAAAAGAGAAATTTATTCTGTTTTCCGAGCTCGCCGATATTCCGCGCACGGGATGGGTGCAGCGCGGAATTGAAAATCCGGAAAGCGTGGCCGCGCATATTTACGGCTGTTGGCTGCTGGGTGTCTTTCTGCTGCCGGAGGCGTACCCTGCGGACGGCTATGACAAGCAACGGATTTTAAACATGCTTTTGCTGCATGATTTGCCCGAAGCCGTGACCGGAGATATTCCCCGCCCGCAAAAAAAGCAAGACCCGGCCTATTATGACCGCCTGGAGGCCGAAGCGGCACAGAACAGCCTTTTGTCCGGTGCCTGTGCGCCCGCGCAGCGTGCACTTTGGCTGGAATGGTGCGAACAAAAAACCTGCAACGCCCTTGCGGCGAAGGATATTGACGATTTGCAGGCCATATTCACCATGACCCGCTTGCGGATGCGGCAGCCCGAATGCATCACCGATACGGATGCCGCGCAGTGGTTGGACGGGTTGACAAAACTGCGCACCGATGTTGGGCGTATGCTTGCAAAAGCACTGTTTGAGGAACCGTAAATGTATAAATACGAAATCCATTGCCACACAGCCGAAACCAGCGTGTGCGCCACCGCACCGGCCGCAGAGGTGGTAAAAATATATCGTGAACACGGCTACGACGGCATTGTGGTGACTGACCATTTCTCCCCTATGACATTTCCGCTGACCAAGCTGTTTTGTCCGCAAAAGCACACCGATTTTTATTTTCGCGGCTACCATGCGGCAAAAAAAGCGGCTGCAGGCACCGATTTTACGGTGCTGCCCGGCTGTGAAATCCGTTTTTACGCCACCATCAACGATTATCTGTTGTTCGGCGATGTGGAGCGGTTTTTGAAGAACAACGGAAATCTTCTGAAAGCCTATCCAAAAAAACTGTCTGCCCTTTGCCGCGAACAGGATATTTTAATGCTGCAGGCGCATCCGTTCCGTGAATGGATGACCCGCTGCAGGCCTGCTTTTTTGGATGGTGCGGAGGTGCACAACGGCAAGGACAGCGGCGCCGAGCGCCGCAAAGCCAAGGCGTGGGCCGATGCCAACGGCCTGCGCATACAAACCGGCGGCGGCGATTTTCACCACACCAAAAAGCCCATCATGGGCGGCATTTTGACCGATACGCGCATAGACGATGTGCAGACTTTAACGCAAGTGCTGCGGAGCGGAGCGTTTGAGATTGTACGGTAAATTATGATTTAGCATTGCTAAATCATAATTTGCATCCCTCAAAACAAGGAGGATAAGAGTGTGAATAAAGAAAAAATAAAAGATACGTCGCTTGCGCAAGCCGTTGAGCTGCTGAAAATGCGGTTTGATGCGCACAATACGCGGATGCCGCAGAGAATGCATTATAAATGCCAATATTATATTTTCGATGAGGCCGCACAGCGGACACGGGTGTATATTGGCAGTCTTTGCGGCTCAAAGGCCGAGGCCTGCCTGCGGGATATGGTATTCATATCTTCGGACGGGTATGAAGAACTGCCGGAGGATGACCGTACCCGTATTCAAAATCTGGCCGTTCGGCCGTTGGGTGACCGTTTGCTCAATGTGCGGCAACGCGAGAGCGAGGGCGGGCGCGGCGTGTTTCGTTTTTCTTCCCGCAACCGGCAGGAAACAATTTATTATTACCGTCTTGACACGGACGGCAAGGCCATTTATGCGCCGCAGAAGCTGCAAACCGGCTCCGGGGTGCTTTTAACCGACCGCTGTTACCTTTTGACCGATGAGCAGCGTACCTTTGCTTTGTATTTGCAGGGCAGTGAAAACGAATTGTGGAATCTGCCCATCATCTGATATGTGAAGGAGTGAGAACCGATGGCGCAAAAGAAGAAAAGAGAGTGGATCGATTGTCCTTTTTGCGGCAGGGAGATCGGTACGGGCCTGTTTGACAGCGCCGCTTCCAAAAAAAAGCTGCTGCATGCCGATGCCGCCTTGCGCAAAAAAAACGGACAGCCAAGACGCGCCCATGCACAGCCGCTGAATGTGACCGAGGCATACGAGCTGTATTCCCGCCAGCACACAAAAAATATGGAATGGCTGATTGTGCAAAACGAAGCCAACGCAAGTTATATCGAAATTTTGCTGCTTGTGCACAGTCTGATCTCCGCAAAAAACATTCTGCCTCCGGAAAACTACAGCGGGGACGGAATTTGCCATGTTATCAATGATTTTTGGTTTGTCTGCTTTGAGCAGGCCTTGGAAAGCAAACGCGGCGAAAACAAACGCCGTGCCAATATGCTGATGACCGTTGAGCACAACCGGCTGCAGAATCGGTATGAGCTGAAGCTCAATTCCAAGATTTTGGCCGAGGATAACCATTGCCTGGCCACATTCCTGCGCCCGGTGTGCCCCTATTGCAAGAAAATTTTACCCCAGTGCGTGTTGGAAATCACCGATTCCCCCATTGACATCAGCCTTTTGGGGGATGAATTCACGGGCAAAACCGTTTGGCAAGTGGCGCTGATGGCCTATTTGCAAAAAAAAGGACTGCGTTACCCCATCGGCAACCGCTGCGAATTGCAGCTGCCTTTGCAAATCGACCCGCGGCTTGAACGGCGCATGGATGCGTTTTTGGCCGGCCGGCTGCCTGCCCAGACCCCGCAGGAACGCATCGACCGCCGCAACCTGCGTGATATGTACAACGCAGGACCCTATATAACCGAGGATACTTTTTTTGCATCCGATACGAATTTTGCAGACACCGGTGCAAAAGCTGCGGAGGATGACCGCCGTGCATCCGCGTTGCTTTTGATTTTGCGGCAATATACCGAAGACGGCAGCGCCGTCAAAAGCTGTCGATTTGTTCGCATTCGGGACTGCGCGGGGGAAAATGCGAAGGTGCATGCCCAGGGCGTGGTCGGCTTGGAGCAATATCGTTCGGCCAATGCCCTGTTTTTGTTTGCAGATATCTGTGCGCGGGGCGGTTTGGAATCGGTTCGTTCTTTTTCCGAAAACACCATGAACGCAGCACGGCCTTATGTGGGACTGCTGATTCCCAAGGCGGATCTGCCGAAGTTCAAAGCCCTTTTGCGCGATTCACTGACCAAACGATTTGTCAGTAATTTTATTCGCGTTTTGCGTTTTAACTTGATGCGGATGCCCGATGAAAAAACATCCGATTATGCCTTGCATGAGTTGGCAAGTCTGTTTGCCGATCGCTTTTTGCACCATTCGCCCGAAGAATTGGCCGGTACGGTTTGCAATCTGTACACCCGTCGTTTGGAGGACAGCGTACTGTACGGAAAGCCCGGGGACAGTGTGATGCAATTATATGCCGACATGACCGATGATGCTTTTTGCGTGCGATTCGGTGCGAGAAATGCCGGAGAGTGGGTGGAGGAGCTGTGCAAAAAACGCCTGTTCGATGAAATGGATCCGCTCGCGCATAACAACGGCCATTCCGATGACCGACTTCGCCGATTGAGCGCCGCATTCTATCTGCGCGGCATCCTTGATGACTTCGATATTGATTTTGACCACGCCCAAAAGCAGGCCGATGACCTCGGGATATACCCGTTTTCATCCCTGGGTGCATGCGAGCGCGACGACCTGACTTTTGACATAGATAAATGGAAACCGCAGAATCTTTTTGACCCATTGGTGGGGTTCTTGCGCGGATTCACCGATATTGGGTAAAAGGAGGAAAGCATTGTGTCCGACAAAAGATACACTTGTTTATTTGATGAATTTTATTATGCCGCACCCTTGCAGGGAGGCTTGCAGATTGCTTCCATGTCGGCTTCCCTGCCCGATACCTTGCGGGTGGCGCTGCGCGAATTTATGTGCACGGTGGATTTCAACGGCGATGAACGTGAAGAACGAATCCTGTTCTGCCCGCCGCTGCGCGGGTTTGTGAAGCTGTTTATTTCCCGCGATGTCCAGCGTGAACGCAATTTTTTCTATCACGGAATATCCGTCAACGCTGCGGCCCTGCGCAAGCAGCTGCCGGCGGATGAAAACCTGTTTGTCAACGGAGTTTGTGCGCTTTCGGCGACCGCGAGTCGAGCCGACAGCCGCAATATGCCTGCCGTTTTGCCCGTGCGCGAAAGCAGCCAGGTGGCGGTGACCGCCAACAGCTTGGTCGGGCCGGCAAACAACGATCCCACCGTGCTTGCCCGTTGGCTGTATCTTGCCTTTGTTCCGTTCCTGAACGGCGGCCGTGCGGTGCGCTTCGGCTTTGCGCAAAATGAAAAGGAACTCGCCGCCATGACTGCGATATTTGTGCTCTCGGCCTTGCCGCAGGCCTTGTATCCGTTTGTATCCATGCGTTTTTCCGCAGATGCGGGAAGCTTCGGAACCACTTATAAAAACAAATATTGCTTTTTCCTCGGTGCGCAAAATACCGATTGCGATTTTTCTTCTCCCCGCGCCTTGACCGAACGGGAGGATACCCTGGGTATTTTCACGGCTCTGGGTGCTTACATCGCCGCACGCGGTATGTCGGCTTATCGTGTGCATATTTTGCCGGTGCTGCAGGCATGGGTATTGGCCTGCCGTGCGCAGCAGGCTTTTTCGCAGGAGCTGCTGTATGCGCTGCTCAAAAGCGTTCCCGGCATTCATTTGCCCGAACGGGCCATCGATGCACACTGCGTGGAGCAATATTTATCCAAAGGCGATGCGGATTGGTTTGCCGCTGCGGCAGCGCTTTGGCCGCGTGCATTCGCACCAAAAAGGATGCACAGTCGGCTCGAAAAGCATTGGAAAAGAATGCATTGTTCAACCGCACCGCCGACCGGCTCGGCAAGGACGGCACGGATGCCTTTTTCCAACCGTATGCCGCGGTCTGCCGTTTTGAGGATGCAGCCGCCAAACAGCAGATATTTGCATCGTTGTATGCGCGCTTTTGGGAAAACAAAAATGCGCAGCCGCTGCTGCTTGCAATGAAAAAAGCAATGGATTTAACCCTGGCGCTGCCGACCAAACCCACACCGTCCAATCTTTTTGAAGGCATGCATGCGCTTGAACGCACCAATCCGGCTTATATTGAATTGGCCGCACAGGTCGCGGTGGACGGATTTATCAAAACAAAGGATGAGGAATGGCTTTCCTGTGTGCACAGCCTGTATGAAATCAAGCAGGTATCTGCCATGGTCGAAAAGGTCACAATGGAAAACTGCGAGCCTTTGTTTGCCGCCGCAGACACCCGCAAGGTGCTTGCATGGCTGTGCGTGCTTTGCCGCCCGCGTTTGGAACAGGATGCGGGTTTGCGGGAACGCGTGATTTCCATGTTGCTGCATAAAAAAATATCGTATGATGAACTGGTTTTTTGCGTAAAAACCATGGGGTTTGATGCTTCGATTTTGCCTGCATTGCCTGCTTTTACACCCTTGCCCGCTTCCTGCAATACCTTGGCCGCATTGGCCGATGTGGCCATTCCGATGGGTGCTGCGCAAGCGGAAGGTGTGCGGGTGAGCATCATTGACCGCCTGTGCACGGTGCTTGAAAACGATTGCACCTGGCAGGATTTTTATAATTATATACCCGAAATTCTCAAAAAAGCGAAGTATCGTCCAACCACCTCTTTGCACCCCACGCTGGAATTGCGTTTGTGCCGGCAGTTGGTGGTGTTGGCAACCGATGTTTTGGGCGTTTCCGACGGCCAAATGGCGTATGTGGAGCTGCTGACGGGCTTGCGCAGGGACTATTGCCTGCGTTTGTACCCCTCCACCGGTGCGGCCGCAGGGGTATTTGACGAGAAAAAGCAGTTCTCGTCTTCCTTCAAAAAACTGATTTTGCGCACATTGCCGCTGCTGCCGCTTTGCCTGGCTGTGGCGATATCGGTGATGCTGTTCTTTATGCTTTTGCCCGCGCTGCCAGCCGATTCCGTGATGCAAACGGCGGTGCCGGGAGCCTTGGCCGGGGTGTCGGCTTTGATGATTTTGCTGCAAATTCTTGTTTTGCGCCGCAACAGCACGGCCAATTATATTCTGCCGCCCGCTGTGACGGTGCTTGTGTTGGCGCTTATGCAGCTTCTTATGTGAGAGGAGTGAACCTGTATGCAAATCAACACGGATATTATGAAAGCCATTGCGGGGCATTTGACCCAAACCATTCGTGAGCAATGGACGGATATGCTGCAGCTGTTTAAATCCACCGCAAAACAGACCGAAGCGCCTGCTGTGCAGGCAGGGCAGGCGGAGGCGGTGCTGGAGCTGCGTATACGCATGGAAGCATGGCCGCAGAATGAGGGCTTGTGTATCCGCACCCGTTCGCAGAGCTTTACCATGGGCAATGCGCCGGAGTTTGACATCTGTTTAAATCCGAAATACGAACAGACCGGCGATGTGTATTGTGCGGTGTTTTTTGATGAAAAACGCAGCGCTTTTATTGCCGTGCAGGCCACGGGGAGTTTCAACATTCCCATCAAAGACCGTTCCGACCCGTATCGTCCGGGCGATTGGTCGCTGTTTGTGTCCGGCAATCGTTTTGAAACGGTTGCACGCGAAACCGTGATGATTCCCGTTTCCGACAAACAAAACAGCGAATATGTTCTGTTCAACATCGGCGGGGCTTACTTCTTTGAAGCCAGAGCGTATATCGATTCCGCACCCGAACAAGATGAAGAAGGAGTGGATTTAGTATGAGAAAAATTTCCCAAACCGAAACCCTGCCCACACGGCTGCTTTTGCGTTTTCGCAGCTTTGTCAGCCGCCCGGAGGTGCAGGTGCTTTTGCCGGTGGTCTATCAGGTGTATACCCTGCTTTGTCTGGTCGGATTTTTCAAATTCCGCGCGCAGGCGCTGCCGCTTTTGATTTTCTTTGTTGCGGCGGATGTGCTGGCTTCGGTTATTATTCTTGTTCCCAAAATTCCCGTCAACGGACAACTGATTTGCGCAATCAATATGCTGCTGACGGCGGGTTTGAGCGGGCAATCCGCTTTTGCCGACCGCTACCCCATTACGGCGGGGGGAAATGTGCAGGATAATACCATCAAAATTGCCGAATTTATGCTCATAGGCGCCGTCTGCGGCGCCGCGTGCTTCGGGGTGTGCAAGCTGCTGAGCCTTTTGCTTGAAAACGCCAAAAGCGGCAGTGCAAACGGAAGCGGCAAGGGGATTGTGCTGCTATGCAATCTCGGTTTGATTGCCATTGCCGCATTTTCGTTGGTGATGCTGAGCATGGACTCCTTGTGGGTCACCACCGCCGGCGTCGGTTTTCAGCCCAGTGAAGTGCTTAAATTTTTGTTTTTGGCCTTTGTGGCCTTTGTTTCCGGCGTGGAAAGCGAGCATGTCAGCTATCGGCTGAAAATGATATGGCAGGTTGTCGCTTTTCTGTTTGTTGCATTGGCGTATGCCGGGCAAAGCGAGTTCGGCAGTCTGTTGGTGGTTACGCTTGTATTCGGGCTGTTTTTGCTGATTAGCAACAAAAACTGGCTTGCCACAATGATTGTTGTGGCGGTGCTCGCCGTGCTTTGTGCAGCCGTGGTTGGCGTGGTGCTTGGGGTGGGCAATACCTATATCAATGAAAAATACGGAGAACAGACCTATCTTACGGACGAGGCGGGCAATGTGCTGACCGATGAAGCTGGGGATCCCGTCCCCGATACCGCCGATAACAAGCTTTATGGTCACGAATTTCCCGCGCCGGTGCAAAAGCTGGTGAATCTGTTTACCTATAACTATGAAAAAATTTATATGCGGTTCATGGTTACAAAGGATATTGACGGCACCGATCCCGGCACCCCGCCCGGGGTAAGGGAGGCTCTGCAGAGCTATTATTCCGATCAGGCGCACGCTGCGCTGGATGCCATCGGCATCAGCCGATTGATTCCCTACAACGGCCCGATTTTTAAATATGTGGCCGTGGGAATGTCGGACTATGTTTACACCAGCGTTTTGCAGGCCGGCGGTCTGGTGGGTGTTATTTTCATGCTGTTTGCTTACATTTTGATGGCCGATACCGCCTTTTCTCTGGTCTGCCGCAACTGTTCTCTTTTTCATCGCTACATCGTGTTTGTGATGGTCACGGTGCTGCAGATGCAGTTGTTTATCAATGTTTTGGGGGTCAACAACGTCATACCGCTGACGGGGATTACCCTGCCGTTTGTCAGCGCGGGCGGTTCAAGCCTTGTTGTGTGCACAATGATGTTGGCCACCGTATTCTTTGCGGATATGGATTACAACGCCCGCAAACGCCGCCTTGTACAGTCTTGGGAAGACGGTGAACACGCCGAGAAAGGAGTGGAGCTTTATGACCTCGAACAGTTCTCAGCACAATAAAAAACGGCTGCTGCCGGGCAGCCTCGACAAAGGCAATTCCCGCATTCGTGCCCTGCTGCAAAATCCCGGCAAGGCCGGGCAGGTGACAAGCCTGATTGTGCTCACGCGCTTTAGTTTTTTGCTGTTTATTTGCCTTTTGGGGCTTGTGGTAGTCACAATGTCCGTTGCGGCGGACAACTTCATTTCCAAAAACGACAGTGCCTACGGCGGCATTGTCGGCGAAAGCCTGAAGCGCGACAATAAGCGCGGCTCCATTTACGACAGCAACGGGATAGTGCTTGCCCAAACCATTCAAAATGAGGGGCAGGAGGAACAGCGGGTGTATGCTTACCCGGAAAGCATGGCGCATTTGTTGGGCACACAGCCCGGCCAAAATTTCGGCAGCAACGGGGTGGAGGCCTATTACGATACCGCCCTGATTGGCGTGGACAATGTGAACATCCGCAATATGCAGGGCAATGATTTGCATTTGACCGTGGATGCACAGCTGCAGGCGGATATTTATGCCTGCCTTTCCGATATTGACACCGGCGGGGTGGTGGTTTCCGAATGTGCCACCGGGCGTGTGCTTGCGGAAATCAGCCTGCCGACCTATGACATCACCGTTTCAAAGGAAGAAGCGGATGCGATGTATTTCAACGGGGAATATGTCAACAATTGCATGGCATCGCTCACCCCCGGTTCCGTTTTCAAGCTTCTGAGCGCCTGTGTGCTGGTTGACCAAAACTGCATGCCCTATATTGAATATGATGGCGGTGTATGCAGCTTTGAAGATACGCCGCAGCCCATTCGCAACTACGACGGAAACGCCTATTCCAATGTGGATATCTACCGCGCCATTGAGGTGTCCTCCAATGTTTGGTTCAGCACCGCCGCATGGGAATTATGCAATCGCGGCGGCACGTTTTCCGCCGGTACCTTCATTGCCGGGCTGCAAACGCTGGGCATGGAGGATTCCATTCAAACCCAGCTGGGCCGACTGTATCAGGATCACAGCCTGACCAATGCCGACAAATGGGAGCTGCTGCAATCGTCATTCGGCCAGGGTGCTTTGGGGATCAGTCCGCTGTATTTAAATATTGTTGTTTCGGCCATTGCCACGGACGGTGTGATGTACAGACCCTATTTTGTGGAAAAAATCGTCAATCCCAAGGGCAAAACCGTCAGTGAAACCCTGCCTGAGGTGCTTCCCTATTCCGTTTCCGAAAATGCCCGCGCCGCCGTTCGGCAGGGCATGACGCAGGCGGCCGAAGCCTACGGCTTGACCTACAACGGTCTGACCGGGCAGGTGCTTGCCAAAACCGGGACCGCCGAGGTTACGCAATCACGCAACAACAAATGGGTTACCTGCGCTGTGCCCGCAGATAACCCGGTGTATACCTTTACGCTTATCGACATTGAAGGCGGGGAAATGAGCAAAACCCTTTATTCCACCGCGCAATCCATCATCAACCTCCTTGCCGTGCGCGAAAACAACCGTGCACAAACCGAGTTGGAGACAGAAAATTAAGAATAATAAATTTGTATGAAAAACGTGTTATAATAATTACAAAACTGTAAGAATTTTGTAATCAAAGAAGACTATATTTTTGGTGATTTGGGGTATATAATAGGGGCATAGTTAAGAATCTTCCTACTTCAAATCCCATATATTCAGAAAGAGCCTCGTCAATTGCCGGACGAGGTTTTTTCTTTGTTTTTTTATTTAAAAATCCCATTCCTCCGCACTTTTGGCAGTCGGCCAAAAAATGGGCGATGATTCGGGGGCTTCTGCGGGGTCTTCGGTTTCCGGCGGGGCTTCCGGGGTGCTGCGCAGGGCCTCTTCAAAAAAAGCGCGGAACGGCTCCATTTTCAGAAAGACCGTTTTGCAATGGGACACTACGCTGTCCATATCGGTCAAGGCCTTGTCCGGAATGCTGCATGCAAGCATCCACTGCTTGTGCTTGATGTATTCAATCATCGGTTCGTCTGCGGAAAAACCTTTGGGCGGGCGGATGAGCTTGTCGCCGCAGAACCATTCTTTTATTTGTTCGTCGGCCATAATGGCGGCAAAGCGGTCCGCATTGGCGGCAATGTAACGGCGAATTTTTTCGGTGGTTTTGCGGTTGTCGGTAAACCATACGCCCACGCAAATTTCCGAGCGGTTTTGCGGAGAAATCTGCACATAAAAGCTCATGGCCGTTTTTTCGCGGCCCTCGTCGCTCAATGCGCAGGCAAACCATGTTTTGTAAGGCGGCTTTCCGGCTGCATAGCGCATATCCCGTGCGGTGCGGTAAATGAATTGTTTGGGCTGCAATTGCAGCATGCGCGCGGCCATGGACGGTGCGGCCTCGGCGGCGGCCTTGACGAGCTCCGTTGTGAATTCTTCAAAATCCCTGCGCACTTTTTCATACCGTGCATGGGTTTCGTGAAACCATGTGCGGTTGTTGTGCAGCTCCAAATCGGATAAATACCCGAGCATTTGTGAAAATTCCATAATTACCTCCGTTTCTTCTTTCCAATATAGCACATTCATTCAAAAAAAGCAAAGTAAAATTTTTGGTTTTTCGGCGCAGCAAATAACAACGAGGCTGTGCTGCGGCGGAAGGCTTGAAAAACAGAGCAGCCACATTGCGGTAATGTGGCTGCTCCGCGATTCAACCCTGTGCCAATTTTATGATTGACACAAAAAAGAAAGAAAAAAAGAGAGACAATTCAGGGTTATGCGCAATGCGAATATCCGCATTCGCACAGGATTTCTTTGCCGGTGAGCTGTTCAATCATGTCAATAAAGATGCAGATGATCCTCCAGAAGAACCGGACAAACTGATTGTCGCTGTGGCAGAGGCATTTGCAGTTGGCGATGGCATCTTCCTTGGCTTGAATGGCATCCAGCTCATATTGACAGGTGTAGTCAATTTGGATGTTGCCTGCGGGCATGATGAAAACAAATTTTGAGGTGTTTTCGTCGCCCTCAATGAACGCAAGGTCGATTTTATTGCCGTCTGCATCTTTGATGGTCCAGTAAACGAAATCGTTCATCCTGGCACGGACGGTTACCTCGTCGCCGGCATAGACGTTGTGGGTACCCCAACTGCTGTTGGGATCGGGGTTATAGGATTTGTTACCGATTTCAATGGCTACACCTTTTTCACCGACTGCAATGGCACGGTTGGCTTTGAATTTGACGGTGGTTTCATAGTCATTATCCACCTCGGCATTGTCGCCATCGGCTTTGGTATAAACCACTTTGACGGGATATGCGGCACCCACAGAGATGTCGGCCGGGTTCCAATTGGCTGTGAATCTGCCCTGGGTTACGGGTACATCTTCAATGGTTGTTTCGCCCATTGTGATGTCAACGATGCCGTTGAGGTAGGTGTTGTTGTAGTTGCCCTTTACTTCACCGGTGGTGTAGTTGTAAGAGAACTTATCCATTGCGGCCTTGCCGGCTTTGATGATAATCTTCACAGGCAAAAATGCGGTGGTATCCCAGTTTGCATTGATTGCGGAATGCGACACGGTGACCAGATATTCGTATTCGCCGACATCAAGAATGTCGCTTGCGGTCAGGGTGAGGGGATTTTTGTCCAAATCGTAAACGGAGAAGTTATATTGCCACTGATTGGTTCCCTCCACATAGCAGTTGAGGTTGGTGGCATCCAGCTCTTTGATTTGCCCGCCGTGCGTATTGAACGGCGACATGCCATAGTCATAGGTAAGCTCAAGTTTCTCGCCGGATGTCCAGGTGGGGAGTTTCTTTTCAACATTTACCTTTATTGCAAAAGGAATAGACGAAGCAAGTGATTCATCAGCAGAAGTAAACTGAATAACTACAGAATTTTCGCCTAATTTATTTATCGGTGCGTTTTTATATACATCGGCTACTGTAAAAGTGCCTTCTACTTCAATTTCATTGTTATCAGCATCATAAACAACGGCTTTGCCACCTGTTAAGGTATAATCGCCCCAAGTTTTGTCGGGATTAAGTCTTATTGTTTCTGTAAAAGTAGGTTGTTCAACAAAAGTAGGCATTTTGCTATCATCTACACCTTCAATACCAACCCATACATCTACTATATCTTGAACATAATATATCGTAGAAAAACAAGATACTGCTTGAAACAATCCGGGCGATGATATTTTTGTTCTTCCTGAAGTAAGCCAAGCCCATTTACCATCAGCAATTTCTTCACCTGTATATGGATTAATAAATACACCATCCATGCTAAGAGTGGATGTGTTCAATTTGTCATTAACCTGCGCAACTTTTGTTGCCACGGGAAGTGCGGTATAAATAGGTGTGGTAGCGGATACCGGAATCGCAACTTGTGTGTCAAGAGCCTCAAAACCAATATACACTTCTTCATCAGCCGGCACAAATTTTAATTGTGCTTTATCTTCGGAGTCAATAATAGGTCTGATAGTTGTATCAACAAATTCAAAAGTACCAGCAACAACTTCGCCCTCGGCAGTACCGTCAATGGTTACTTTACCGCCTTCGATTGTTATGTTCCCCTCTGCAAGAGTTTGACCGAAAAACATTTCACCTTTAATTTCTGGCCATTCTGCAACATTTTCCATGGTTAATTGTATTTTTTCTGTATTTTCTGCAGCATAGGCAAGTGAACCTGTAAACAAAAGCATTAATATGATTGTAAGTACTGTAAGGATTCTATGTGTTTTTTGGTGCATAATAAAACTGTCCTCCTCAAATTATATGCGTTTTGCAAAGAGTTGTTATACCCCTGTACAACAACTCTTTGCTCACACAGGTTTAAATTAAATGATATTTTGCATCATTTTTCACAATTACAACATCCTGTTTCATTCAATAACAACACAATAAGTTGCAACAGGATCATCATTATAATTGTCATAAACATAAATTTCAAAACCAGATACAATTGCACCAACCATAGTTTCAGGTTCAGCTTCCCATACAGTAGAATCAGCTACTACAACATAATTACTCCACTCATTTGCAGGAGTTTTGTTAGGAATGCCATGGATTGTACGGTTTTCTTGATCAATGATAACACCAGAATCAGCAACAGGAACAAGATAGGCAATTGTAGTGGCAGTTGCCGGTTCAAGAGCAATCACAGCTTCCATCAAGTTGACACGGGTGGAATTGACCTGTCCCTGGGTTGTGTTTTCAGGATGGGCAATATAATTGTTTGCCTTTGTAAGCTCCTGCTGAACAGCGGCCCAGGAAGTTGCGGTATAAAGAGCCGAGTTTGTGGGAACTTTTGCCACTTCGTCTGCCAGATATCTGGTATCGACCGTCTTGAAAATTCTTCTGCCGCCCCAAAGGGTGAGCTGCTGATTTGCATAGGCAATATCAAAGGCTTTCAGCGCGGGAGCAACAAAGGTTTCTTCCTGCCCGTCGGGTGCGTTTTGGGAATTGACGATGGAATTTGCACGGTCATAAGCATCCGAAAAACGGTCATAAGTAAAGAGAACATAGTCTTCCCGGTCGATGCTGCCATATGCGCTCAAGGTTGCTGCAAGCGCAGACAGTGCCGTGGTATCGGTAATGGCATACACATCCAAAGCAGCTACAGCATCTTGGATGGCATCCACAGCGGCGCTGTAGGCATTGGCGGAACCATCGGGTGCGTCGGGATTGGCAAACATCCTGCTCAAATCCGGATTGCCGTTCAGAAGATTATAACCTGCGGCAACCGCATTCAGGTAGGTAAGCCAGGCGGTATCGGCAGCGGAAGAATAGTCGCTTCTCTGCCTGTTGTCATCGGCAATATCACCCAGCAAGCCGCCGAGACCGAAATCGTTGTAAATCACAACGGTCTGATTCATGCCGCCGGTGGTGGAAGATGAGGAAGAGCCGGTCTTTTTGACAACAAATTTTATTGTCATCGGATAAATGCCGTAGGGCTGCGGGTCATCGGGATCGATAGCGGACACATAGGGGTTCACGGTACCGTAGCTGTCGATACCGATGCTGGCGCTGTCGATATTGACAATGGCGCCGGATTCGGGCACATTGGCAATGATACCGTTGGGAATGGTACCGGTGATTTCGGATGTTACAATAACCTTGGCGCCGTTGTTGCTCCAACCGATTTCATTGGTTGCCAAAACGGAGACAAGCGCAACATCATAAACATCCGTGACAAACAGATAATTGTCAACACCTTCAAAGGTCACATTCAGTGCGCTGACGGATGAGGTGGTACCGGTATAGCTGCCGCCGTCCTTATAAATACAGGTATACGCAGAGGCAACCAGCGGCACGGAACCGATTCTTTGGCCGGATTCGTTCAGCAGATAATAGGAAAGGTCGAAACGAACCTCCACATCATTTTCACCGGTGGGGATGGTGACGGAACCGGAAATCGGAACATCCACATATTCGGTAGCATCAATCAGCGTACCGGCGGTAACGGGAGCGCTCAGCGATGCAATGGGCGTATTGCCGTTCATGGCCGTGAGCGAAACAAGTTCGATTTTATACATCTGATCCTGATGAATAACGCCGGATTCATCTCTCCATGCACTGTTGATGCCGCTGGAGAAATTGGAAATGCGCATGGTGGAGGAAACCGCACCATCGGTGCCGCACTGGATTCTGCTGTCCAGATCCATGTGCACATCGCTGAGAGACTGCGGGTCACTCAAGCCCATAAGCATAACGACCATATTCATAACGGTGGTCTGCAAATTCGTATCGTCTGCAAGGACGTTGAAAATATTGCAGATAATATCGGTGGTATTGCCGACGGGGGAAACAAGGTCTTCAAATATTGCGATATCGGCCTCCACGCAGGGGGTATTGTCATCGGACGAAAATGCGCCGTCGAGAATATTGACAACAAAGTCAACAATCATGCTGCGGGCGGTGCCGGTCAACGGGCCGGTGGTCTGATGGGTCAGCAGGGTGTTCAATTTACTGATATCAAAGTTAAAGATGATATCAAGAATGTAATTGAGCAGCGATTCAAAGGTCAGTGCATCACTGCTGCCGACCATCTGCTGTGCAGGCAGCCACTCCTTGGGAATGACGGACCAGAGAATGGCATCCACTTCATCCCAACCATCGGAACCTTCTTCAAGCGCATCGTAAGCCGCGGAATCAAACAAACCACCGATATAGTCCATGCACCATGCCACGAATGCGGAAAGGAATTCGGCGGCGGTGCTGTCCAAATCACAGTCCAGACCGATGCTGTTGTTGAGATAATACGCACCGAGATCGGCACCCAGTTCAATAACCGCTGCGCGATAGTCGGCATCGGAGCCGGTGGTCATGGGCAGTGTGTAGCCTTCGGGCAGAACGCTTGCGCAAAGCTCACGCAGACCGAGATAGGCAACCTCTTCCATGGATGCCGTTGCGGGAACATTCATCTGGCTGACAAATTCATTCACCGCAATGCGGGCAAAGTAATCGCCGAGTGCTTCCAGATTCTTATCGGAAACGTCCTCCGTTTCGCCGCCCTTTTGAATGATGAGTCTGAGCAGGCGGGTCAGATTGTCGGTCAAAACACCGACATAATCATCATCGGCAGTAACATTCCAGGTGAAGACACCATCCTGCAGCATTTCGTCCACAATGTAAGCGAATACATCGTTGATTTGCGCCATAAGACCTTTTTCACTGTCAAAATTGTAAGGTGCAATCTCATATTCGGTATTTACGATGGTGTACAGCTCGCCGCCGGATTCTTTGTTGGAATCCACACCGTTTTTGATGACTTCCTGCAGGTCGTCATTCAGCAACGGAACAATAAATGCATTGAGTGCCCGGTAAATGCCTTCTTCAAGGATTCTGTAACCGCTGTCGGCTGCAATATTCACATCGAATCCGGGCATAACACCGGCAAATCCCATGGCAATGGCTCTGTCGCTGCCTTCTTCGGCGCCGAGCTGATTGTCGCAAAGGAATTGAACAATGTCATCCAGTGTGAGATTGGAAGGCATGGCCTCGCTGTTTACGGGGTGAACCGCATCCCACAAAAGTTCATCCAGCCACGCATTGAAATCGTCGGTAATCAGACGGAATTCGGGAGGCAGGAAGCCTTTAACGAGCCCCCATGAGAAATCTTCCTCATTGTCAATCATCTTAACAAGCGTGGGAGCGCATTTGGAAAGATAGGAAACAAGGCCGGTAATGACATCCATATCCGTCTTGCCTTCGGTGCTTCTGCGGGCGGATGCAATATCACTTCTGTAAGTTTCAAGAACAACCAAATCACCAACCGTCAAGCTGCCGAAAAACAAATTGCCGGTGAGGTCATAAATGGAATCCAATGCCGCATCAACAGAAGTCAGGTCGATATTGCCGATAAGGGGCAGTTCAATCAAAATCGCCTCTTTGGCAAGCATGGCATCCAGTTCGTCAAGAATCAGCGATGCCTGCTGTTCGGTGGTGAGATACGCTTTATCAATGGAATTGTACTGATTGATAATCGCATCATCCAAATAATCTGTGGGTGTTGCAAAAGCCGTGACTGCGGTCATGCTGAATATCATCATCGCAGCCAAAACCAGTGCAAGTATTTTTTTGCTTTTTTTCATCAAATGCTATTGTCCTTTCCGTTCCGATTTCGGAACTTTTTGCGGTGCAAATGGGGTTTGCTTTTTTTGCAGAATGACAACAGAGAAACAGCACCTTATTTTTCGTATGCCACTTTGCAATTATTCGTGGCCCATTGGACTCACCCCTCTCAATCATGGTGGTTTTTGATGTTTTTACTTTACAAAAATCGGCTATGATTTGCAATAGCCTTGACAACATCGTCGACTTAGGATGCAATAATGGTGATTGACTGCTTGTTATTTTATGTTATAATTAAATTGGGGTATAGTATATAAACACAATACCGGTATTATGCAAAGAGAAAGGCAGGCTGTAAAAATGAAAATACTCATTTGCGATGATGACAAAACAATTCACAAAGATATTCAAGCGTATTTAGATTCATTTTCTTCTAATTTATCCACTCTAACAATCACAAATTGCTATTCCGGAGAGGAAGCAATGTCACTTGTGGAATCTTCCAAAACTTTCGACATTATTTTTCTTGATATTGAAATGGGAAAAACCAACGGCATTGAGGTGGCCGGAAAAATCAAAGCACTGCACCCGGATACGATTGTCATTTTTGTTTCAAGCCACAAAAATTATGTATTTGATGCTTTCAAATGTGAAGCCCTGCACTACATTTTAAAGCCCATCAATCAAATGGAATTTGAAGATGTATTTAACAGAGCCTTACATAAATATAGCCTCTTGAATAACTTTTTTCCGGTTCAGTGGAATCATTCAAGAAGTAATATCAAAATCGGAGATATTCTATATGTTGAAGGCTTTCGGAGAAGAATCACCGTACATACGGAAATCAACACATACGAACACATCGGTAAACTTTCCGATGTATATAAAGTCCTTTGCCCACATGGCTTTGTGTATGTTCATCAAGGTTTTATTGTGAATATGCATCATATTCGTTCATTTTATGCGGATAAAGTTGAATTGCAAAATGGACAAACTGTAATGGTGAGTGTAAGAAAGCGGGGCGAGGCTCTTAAAACTTACGATAAATATCTCCAGAAATGGAAGTGGTAATTATGGAAATTTACATGATAAACCTTATGGGTAATATTTGTGAATTGCTCGTAATTTTATTTTTCGTAAAAGACAGATATCCGACTAAGGTACAGAAAAAATATTTAGTGCCCATTTGCATGGGACTTGTATTGTTTCAATTTATGAACACTAATCTTTTTCTTATGAAATCCGAAGTTATATTGTTTTTTTCTTTTGTTTTTGTCTTTGGTACTCTTTTACTCTTTAAAATAAAATTGGTACATCAAATTGTTTTTTCTATTTTCTTGTATGTTGCAAATATATTATCTGAAGTAATCATTGGTATGCTTCTTTCTATGCTTTTACAAGTCGATATTCCTGTAATTCAAAATAACTTAATTCTTTTTACAATATCCACACTATCTTCAAAATTCCTGGCATATTTCTTTGTTTTGTTGTTAAAGCAAAAAAGTATAAAAAGATGTTTTTCGGTAGGTAAGCAAAACATTTTTCTTGTATTTACACTTCCTCTCGCATCTATCATGGTGACATTATTATTTCTTCGCTGCTGCTACCAAATTAATGATATTTTATTTGTAACAATAACACTGATAACCACAGTCGTGTTGATAATTGCAAATATAACTGTATTCCATGTTATGGATAAACAAAATGAATTAATAGAAACCAAAGAAAAACTCATTTTTATAGAAAAACATATTAATAATCAAGCAGCTCATTATGAGGAATTATATAAATATCAAAAAGAACTGCGTGAATTTCGGCATGACATAAAAAACAGATTGGTCGCTTTGATAGCCATGATAAATGCCAATCAAAATGAAAAAGCCTTGCAATCCATGGAAAAGGATTTAAACTTCATTGATGAAGCAAATATAAATATTGTCAACAGCGGCAATCCCATTATGGATGCCATTTTGCAGGCGAAACTTAACATGGCCAAAAAGCAGAATATAACACTCCATTTGTTCATTCGTTTTGAAGCAGAAATAAAAATAAATGAAATTGAACTGGGAGCCATTTTGGGAAATGCTCTGGATAACGCAATTGAAGCGGTTGACAATCTTTTGGAAAAAGACAACAAGTATATCAATTTCAGGTTGATTGTAACCGAGGGGCGAATTTCGATTTTAATTAAAAATCCGGTTTCGGAAGATGTCGATACAAATAATCTTGTCACAACCAAACTTGAAAAGAAAAATCACGGGCAAGGACTAAATAGTATAAAAAATATTGCTTCAAAATATGACGGTATTGTTGATTTTACCTGTGAAAACAGAGTGTTTTCGGCAAGCATCAACCTATCAAATTTAATTATATAACTACACTTTTGCATTCTAAGTCTACGATGTTGTGTTTCATATTCCATTTTTCAAAAAAATATTGTAGAATAAATGCAGATAGTATTTTCCAGGTAATAAATACTTCTATTAGAGGTGATTGTTATGTATCGTCTTCTCGCAAACAAAATTACAAACACCTTTATAAAAAACCAAATTATAAAGGAAGAAGAAAAAGAAGTATATATATATGGTTTGGAAGTTCTTTTGGCATTGATTCTGACAACAGTGTTCATAATCATTTTTTCTATTCCGATAAAGCTTTTCTTTGAAACACTTCTATATTTACTTGGTTTTTTTACAGTCAGAACGATATGCGGCGGATATCATGCAAAGCATCATTTTTCCTGTTTTTGTCTTACAATGGGAAGTTATTTAATGTTTTTATTGATAAATTACTTTGTAGCTAAAATGAATGTTGTGTATCCAATAAGCATTGTATTCAGTCTGTTGGCTGCGTTGGTTATTTTGCTATTTGCCCCTGTTGAACATCCGAACAATCCGATGACCGCATATAGAAAAAATAAAAACCGAAAATTGAGCATACTTCTTGCTGTTTTGATTCTTTGTGTAGTTGGTTTTGGTTTCTTTTTCAACAACCTGTATCAAAAAGTTTTACAAATCAATTTAGGAATCTTTTTGGCAGCAATGGCTATTCTGGTTGCTAAAATTGAACTCATAATTTCAAAAAGAAAGGAGGTTCAAGCATGAAAAAGTTCTTTTTGCGTATAGCTCCGGCGCTCGCATCCCTTGTGCTTTGCGTTGGCGTTGCATCCGTTAATTCTCCGAGTATGGTTATTTTCAATCAACCCAAAGTCCCTGCCGGTCTTGAAAAGTACCGCAAATAATAACTCCCGCAAACTAAAAATGACAGACACCTGAAAAGATGTCTGTCATTTTTGTTCTTCGTTTCAATATCATATTTTGCAATCTCATCCCCTGTTACCAATCAACTTTGCAATTTTTAACCACCACAAGCGTTCCGTCTTCCACACGGATTTCACTTTTGCGGCCGGTGAATTCGTTGCTCACGCCCAAGGTGACGGCATTGGTGAGGGTTGCGTTTTGCAATTCATACAACAGTCCGGTCAAGCTTACCCCGTGCGCTTGCTTGCCGGCGGCAAAAACGGAAACGGTACCGCGTTCGGTTTCGTCAAAACACAAAGCACCGTTCGTAACGGCGGTAACGGCGTAGTTTTTATCCAGCAACCACGCTTCCCTCCCCCGGTTTGCCAATGAAATCAGCAACGAGATATTGCCCAACGTATGGTCAAGCCGGTTCCCCGTGCCGCCATAAAGCAAAAAACGGCCGCAGCCCATGGCAAGGGCATTTTGAATGGCCGCCTCCATATCCGTCACATCCTTTTGCACCGGCAGAACGGTTGCATTTTCGGGGATGTATCCCAGGGAATCAAAGTCCCCGATGATAAAATCGGGTTTGATTCCGCATTTTTCGCAATAGGAAAGTCCCCCGTCCGCTGCCCACACAAGGCAGTTTTTCGGCAGGGGGATGTGAGATATATTTTGTTCTCCGGCACCAAAGATAAGAGCTGTTTTCATGGGTATTCCTTTCAGTTGTTATAACGAACAATAAATGCAGCCAATTCCGCAGGGCTTCCGAACAGTTTATCCGCGCCGGCAGTCAGCAGTTCTTCTTCACTGCCGAACCCGTAGGTGACACCGGCGGCAAATACACCGGCTGCTTTGGCTGCATACATATCACTGTCACGGTCGCCGACCATGACGGTTTTTTCGGCACTTGCGCCGCAATCCCGCAGCCCGCGGCCGATAAAGGTCACCTTGTCGCTTTGGTGGTCGGCGAATGTAATGCCGTGTACGGCGGTAAAATATTGGCTTAAATCAAACAAAGGCAGAATTTTTTCGATAAACTGCAGCGGCTTCCCGGTGGCAATGGCCATTTTGATACCGTTTTGCCGCAAAGCTTCAAGCATTGCAGGCACACCGTCATACAGCTTTGCTTCCGCATACCCCAAAACGGAATAGCGTTCCCGATACAGGGTTACAAAGCGTTCGGCATCTGTATCGGAAAGCGCCAAAAGCTCTTTTCCGCTTGCAAACAGCGGCGGCCCCACAAAGGCGCGAAGCTGTTCGTCGCTGCGGTCGGGCAACCCCATTTTGGTCAGCGCGTGGCGAATGCAATTGAAAA
>X279_Western_Grey_Kangaroo__coassemble_19_pt1 | contig 21849 bp, 15 predicted proteins | sample X279_Western_Grey_Kangaroo__metabat2_high_PE_006 | metagenome-assembled genome bin X279_Western_Grey_Kangaroo
GGGCTGCATGCGGCCCAACAAAATCCGGAGTCTGCTGACTTTGCAGGCTCCGGATGATTTTTTTATTCGACAATTTTATGCTTTCACTTGCAATAAAATATAAATTATGCTACTATTTATTTGAAATTGTCAGGGGGGATTTGGTATGGAAAACGGAATGACAGAAATGACTGCCAAAATGTATAACAAAGCGATTTCTGCACAATTGACGGTTGATGAAGCGGTTTTGATGCTTAGGCAGTGTGCGGACTTCAGAACGCTGAGTCAAAAACTCCAAGCCTATTCAAAAGGACGCGATATAAAAAAGCTTCTGATTGAGGGGTTGCATAATAATCATCCGGATGCAAATCCAGAGGCAATAAGCCGCAAGGTCAGAAACTGGCTCAATGACTGCCAGAATACGCTGCATAAGGAAGATGCGATTGAGCTTTGTTTTATTTTCGGGCTCAACCTTGAAGAAAGCGATGCTTTTGTTGCAATGATTTCGGAAGATGCGCTTCATTGGCGAGATATTGATGAAATACCTTATATTTTTGCACTTTTAAAAGGTAGGACTTATCAGCAGGCAACCCAATTACACAAGCAAATAAAAGATAACATATCCGAAAAAAGCAATGATGTTTCATCGGAAGAAGTGTTTACCTCTACGATAAAGGATGAAATCAAAAAAATACAGACCGAAGGCGACCTCATTGACTATGTTATAAAAACGAAAAATAAGCTCAGCCGTTTTCATAACACTGCATATCAATCTTTTTGCGATATGATGGAAAAACTTGAAAATCCATCTACCGAGCTTGCGAATATCGATAAATTTTATTCAGAAAACGAAAATTATTCCGTAGGAAAAATTGTTCAGATTTATCTGCACAGAAAAGACATCCCCGAATTGAAAGAGAACACGAAAAAAAATCTTTATTCCGCATTGCAGCGGAGTGTTCTTCAAAACTGGCCGAGCGAAACCGTTCTTTCCCGCATAAAAAAAAGGCATACGGATGTAAGCAGAAAAGTATTGATTCTTCTGTTCCTTGCAACCTACGATTGTTATGCACCTGATGAATCCGAAAATAATTATGAATGGAAAGAAGATGATATTTTCCTCGAAACGGAATTTGAAAAAACGAGAGACGAAATCTTTACGGAATTCTATACCAATATGAATATCATGCTTGAAGGCTGCGGCTTTAAGATATTGGATCCGCGCTCCCCATTCGATTGGATGATTATTTTTTGCATGTGTGCAGACGATATGTATGATATAGACGGCACATTATCCGCATTTTTGCAAAATTTGTTTATCGGTGAATAAGTTCGGAAACAAAATGCAAAATTATTTTATTCTCTATAGCATTATTTAAGTAAAGCACGCTGAATAAAAGCAAGTGAGGATAAGTATGGATACCAGAACGCCTTTAAAACCCGGTGAACGGCTGATTTTTCCGGGCATGGTATGCGAAATTGAAAAAATCATAGGCAAGGGCTCGAACGCGATTGTTTATATCGGCAGATATGCAGATGCACTGAATACGAATTTATTTCACTCTGTACTGATTAAGGAACTGTTTCCGTATCATACGGATAATCTTATTTATCGGAACGCAGATAACACAATTTGTATATCCGAAAACGCAAAAGAATATTTTGAATTACAGAAGCTGAGCTTTGAACGCGGAAATGAAATTCATCTGCGAATGCTCGAAAAGCATCCTGATAAAATCGGTTCCAATATTAACACTTTTTGCAGCAACGGCACCTATTATAGTGTTATGGGGTTTGATGCGGGAAAAACCCTTGACAAATCCTATATTTATAAAGAGAAAAATTTAAGAAACATTGCAGTGCTGTTAAACAATTTGATTGATGCTGTGGAAATATTTCATTCCGCAGGCTATCTGCACCTTGATATCAGTCCCGACAATGTTCTTATGATTGGCGAGGACAAATCCGAAAGAATTTATTTGATTGATTATAACAGTGTTCATCGGGTCGAGGAGTTTAAAAACGATTCGCCCTTTTATTACAGTATCAAGGATGGTTATACCGCACCGGAGGTGCGTGCGAGAAATTTACCTGCAATCTGCGAAGCTACCGATATCTATTCGGTTACCGCTGTTTTTTATTGGCTTCTTACAGGTAAACCGCTTTCACTGTATCAAAGCCTGTGCAAAAATCCTCCCAATGTGCGCAGCTGTTCTTTGTTGGCCGAACAGCCCGACACCGTTGTTTCACAAGTTGAACTGATTTTAAGACGAGGCCTCAGCTCCCTGCCGGAGAGAAGATATCGCAGCTGCGAAAGTATAAAAAATGATGTTGCCGAGCTGCTTTTAAGAATTGACGGAATCGGAATCACACATGTTGCTCTATGGGAATCAGGCAGACGTTCTGCCGCAAAAATGATAAAGCTCAATCCTTCTTTTGCGCATATTGCAAAAGAAGACAGTCTTTATCCCATGCGTGCAATCACAAGCAACAACGAAAATCTTCTGCTCAACGAAGCCGTTGAAAAACAATTTACGCAGGGTTCCGCTGTTCTATACGGTCCTGCCGGAATCGGAAAAACCACGGCGCTTCTGTATACGGCTTTTACCCGCAGCAGGCATTATTCGCCGATTCGACCGGTGTTTATTTATGTTTCTCTTTTCGGGTATAACAGCAGCGGAGAAAACTTTATCAAAAATCGAATTCTTGAGGATTTGCGGTTTGATGCAAACGTACGAAGCATGGAAGATGCCCGCAGCCGTTTGGTGAAGGTGTTTCGTGAAACCATAAGAACCGGGGACAAAGCCATACCGAAATATGTTCTCCTTATCGATGGCTTCAATGAAGCAAACGGAGATACCGAACCGCTGCGGAGAGAAATTTTGTCTTTGTCGGCATTGGATGGTGTATCGCTTTTTCTAACGTCAAGAGGAAAAAGTGATTTGCTGCCGTTCGCTTCCATGGAATTGGCGCCGCTTCATGCAAAAGATGTGGATGATATTTTATTAAAATATTCGCTCGCAGTTCCGGAATCGGATACGGTAAAAGAACTTCTCAAAACGCCTCTTATGCTTTCGATTTTTTGCAAAGCGGCTTTGAACAGCCATAAGCAAATCCAATGCAATAGTGCAGATGAGCTTCTGAACGAATACCTTTCGGGGCTTTGTGAAAAAGAAAATCTTTCACTTTCCGAAAATTCATCTCATAATTGGATTGTGGATGCAGCTGTAAATTTCGTATTACCCTATATTTGTTCGGTTGTTGCAGATAAACACACTGCCATTTCCGATGCCGACCTTCTGAAAACCGTAAAAAAATGCTTTCATCTTCTTTCTTCATCCCGCATGCCGTATATTTTTCCGCAATACATCGGCCATAGCACGGAAATCATAAACCATGCCGGCAACGCAGAGCAATGGTACGGAATGGTCGTTATTGATATCCTTTGGCGCAAAATGGGACTTTTGATAAAAGAGCCCGGCAGAGGATATAAAGTGATGCATCAGCTTTTGCAGGAATATTTGCAAAAAACGTATCAAAGCATCAACGGAAAAGTCAGAAAACAAAATGCAATCATTGCTTCCGCATCCGGTTTCTCTTTCGCAGCTCTGCTTCTTATTTTTATTTCTATCCTGAAGCCGAATCCGTATGATACCGAATTGGCAAAAAGCTATTTGGATTCTCTTGTTGTTGCGCAGGTGCAAACCGGCGGGGAAATTTCCGGCCTTACGGAGCTTTTGCAGGCAGATGTGTCGGACAGCTTTCATTTTCAGCTTACAATGTCGCGTTTGAAGCAAAACCTTGACATGCATAAGAGGATTATTGCAAACGGGATCTCCGGAAGTGCTTTGATGACACAGAAAATTTATGATAATCTTGAAAAAACCGGCAAAGTTATGCCCTGGTCCAGTGAGAAAATAAACCAATCTTATACAAATTATTTATTTGAACTCGGTGAAAATACAGCCGAGAATTATGGCCTTTATGCGGATATATTGGATTTTCTGAACTCCAATGAAGATATGAACGAAAAGTACGGAAAAGAATTCCGAACGCTTTTGAGTGAAAAGCTTTCGGCCGATGCCGCTTTGAGCGATGCATTGTTTCACTTAACATGTATCATTCATCTTGCCGAAATGGAAAATGCCGATTCGGATGCATACCAATACTATTGGCTTACCATAGCAAACAATGCAGATTTAAGCGAGCTTGATCCGGAGCAACCCAATGCAGCCTCTATAGAAAAACTCAGAAAAGCTTGCGATGCAAAAACATTTGAGCTGAATGCTCATGAAATATTTACTGTTTTTAGGAGAGTAACGCAATGAAAAGATTTTTATGTGTATTTTTGGCAATCATTTTATTGTCCTTTGCAGGTTGTTCAAATCAAAACGAACCAACAGCACCGAATGTTGAAACCGATTCAACTGTCGATGCAACAGAGGCACCGGATGTTGTTGAAACAACAGAAATAACGCCAAAACCGGAATTTGCAGGGAAAACCGATTTTGAAGATAATTGGAACGAATATCTTGCGGTAAATGAAAAAAAGTTTTCTGTTATAATGTGGGGCGGAAATTACATAAATCAATTTTTGGAGAATCCGGATATCACCGGTTTTCGTCGTGCGCTGGCGGCCGCCGAAACCATCGGGGCAACACTGAAAGTGCTTGAAGTTCCGAATTTTACACTATCCGCAACCGACTATGATTCGGCCTTGGCGGTCGGTGTCGATTTGTCGTTTATGGATATTGAGTTTTCAAGTTTAAAAGATACTTTCGAGTCGGATCTTACGCTTTGGGAAGGTATGGTTCGCAGTATTATGACAGATTCCTATTGGTCGTATGGAATGGAATATCTTGAAAAAGCGATTGATGTGCAGCGCCGTCAAGCACAGGCAAATATTGATTATCTTCGTTTGACCACCAATTATTTGCTTCTTCTTTACGGAGAAAATTCGTTTCCTGCCGAAATGATAGACAAGTATCCGACAATTATCAAAGAGACTGACAATTTCATTGAAGATATAAGCACCGTCCAGAAAAAAGTATCTGCGGTGTTGGATATTCTTGAGGACGTTTCCGGCGAATATGCAGAGATTGAAAGTATTCAGAATGCGAACAATTCCGCTATGAATCAGGCTGTCACCTCGGAAGATTACAGTGCGATTTATGCAGCCGCACTCTCCTGGGGGAAAAACACAGATATTATCCCCTTGCCGTCATGGGATTCCTTGCCTGTTATCTATACCTACAGCATGGATGATTCCGAGCAAGTGCAATGGACTTCCAACGGGGACGACCTGACCAATGTTCCGCCCAGTCTGTTAATTCAATGTGAGGATGTATCAAAAGCAAGTTTTACAGAGTATGCCGAAATGATTAATACCCTGGCTACCGAGCTTCTTTCTTCCGAAGGCGATTATTATTATGACGCATCGCTGCAATTTGTTTTCAACCTGGGAAATACAGAGTTCCTCCTGTCCTGGGAAGACCAAATTGCCACATTGCTTATCGGCTCAGCCGATGCCGTCTTTGCCCCGCTTTGGTATCTTATCTACGCTATGACATATTAAAAATGTGTTTATATTGACTGCTTAAATTGATTATCCATATCATTCCATATCATTCGCCTATCCGATTTTCGGATAGGTTTTTTTATTCGGAAACAACCTGCAAAACCGCCGCCGGACTTTGCGTATAATGCAATTGTAATTCACCAAATCGTTTGGTCGGGGAGCATAAATTTGTTTATTTGTTTTTTTGTTGGCAAGTAGGATAAAGTAAGATAAAATAAGATAGAAGGGAGAAAAAAGCAAAAAAATGATTGCTGGTGCACCTTCAATGAAAGAAATAGAAAATATAGTAAAAATAATAAAAATAACAAAAAAATAATTTTCGCACATGGACATTACAAGTTGCGAAAATCAAAATTAATCGTATGAATATGAATTATATAATAAAAAAAGACAGGAGTTATGAATATGAACATTTGTTATAATGGAAAGTACTGGCTTAAAAATGGTTTTATGCAGCCGGGACTGTGGGAGTTTATTAAAACAACCAAAGAGAAACTGGCAAAACCTCTTGAATTACCAGATTATGCGACTGCTGCAGAAGAAGAGCGACTTGAAAAAACCAATGCCTATTTTAAAAAGAATATTTATGCGTACCATAATGCTATTCACGATCATATTGACAGAATTGATGAAGGTGTGACAAAACTTCGACCGGTATATCACGGAAATAACCCTTTGCTTTATGATTTGGCAATGTTTGCTGCAAAGACTCTTTGTAATGCAGAGCCTATTGTATATTTGTATACCGCCAAAACGATGGGATACATTTATCAGGCCTGTGCAATAGATTATTTAAATAAGGCATATATCTATATTTCAGATGTTTTTGCAAATAACAGAATTTTATCTTCCGAGGAAATGCTTTATTTGTTGGGTCATGAGTTGGGACATACGCAGTGTCATCATAGTACATTAGGAATTGTGACAAAGGAAACATCTGTGAAGGATGAATATTCTGCTGATCGTGCCGGATTGATAGCTTGTGGAAAGTGGTTGCATGAAAAATATCCGGATATGTCTTTTGAAGAGATTGGAAAACGAAGTGTTAATGCCTGTGTTGGTACTATGGAAAAAATATCAAAAGGAAATGAAGCTTTGCGGAATAATAGCTCTGTAGATTGGCACTTGTTTGACAATAAAGATTTGTTCGAACAAATAGATGATATTTTTCGTAATTCCAAGCTTTTAGGACCGGATGGTTGTTCGCATCCCCATACTGCGCGTCGTTATATGGCGGCAGCGATCTTTGCGGAGTCAGAAATGTTTTGCAGATATATGAATTTTGAACCTACGCAATACAATAATCTTTACAGCGACAAACAATTGGAAAATGCTATGTATCAACTTTGAAAGGTTTGGTGAAAACAATGAAAGATCGTATTGAACATATACAAACTTTTTTAGATTCTGATATTGCATCAATAATTGATATTTCAGAAGAGAAAAAAATTTTGCAGGGATTAATCACTGCTCAAAATTGCACCGTCATATTGGTGACAGGTTTACAAAACAGCGACCCATTTTCGTTGCTTGCCGGTTTTGGATTGATGAATTTATTTCCGAAATATTTTATTTCGCCGTTTCCCGTAGAATGTATTTATGGAGATAAACTGCATTTAATTGCAGAATCGGCGGACGGCGAACGTAATATTTTTTATTGTGCGGATGATTTTAAAACGCATTTTGGGAATAATTGGGATAATATCTCCATGCTTCAAATTGCTCTGCCGGCAGAGGTATTGCGACAGACAAATCTGGTTTTTTATTCTATGAATTCCGGTGGTAATAATTGGATGCAATATGCAGCCCGTTGCAATGGATTTATTTTAACTTTATCAGCAGATGATGGCACAATAAGTGATAATATGATTTCCTTCTGCCGATGGATTGATGAGAAGCTTTGTATGAAAGATTGTATTTGTACGGTTTTGAATCATGCTGAGGAAACTCTTTTGGTCAATTACGGTTTGGAATGCACCATGCAGGAATTGTTAGATGAAAATGCTGTCATTTTAACCTGTGACCACGATAAATCGGACGAAGAAAATCCTAACGCGGTGATAAATAAGGCAGTGACTTCAGTGTTGTCGAGAAAAAAGGCAGAACTGACCAATTTAAATTATGCTGCGGATGACATCCTGTCAGGTATTGGTGAAAAACTGCAACGCAAAATCATTGCGTTGGAAGAGTCCTTAAACAAAAGCGAAAATGAAAAATCAAAATGGTTGGATGCAATAGAGACTGTCAGAAACGAAGTCATTCAAGACCACTATAAATTGGATTGTTTACTGACCGAACAGGAAAAGCTCGATATTCACGAAGAATTGGTGAACTTTACTGCATATCTATACGAAGCATTACCCGCAATGGGTGAGGAGTTGGTGCAGTGTTCTGATGACCCAAAAGCAGATATGGGAAATTTGTGCGGTGACTATATTGAAGCTGTATTGGAATCGTTCATGATTGCTATGGTTAATGAGTTGGTAGAGTCTGTATTGGTTCCTCGGGCTGTAGATTTGTTTAATTTTACGCAGGAACGTTTGAAAGTTTTGTTGAATGATTTGCCGATGAATGAACTTAAAAATTCTGATAATATTTGTGTAACGACGGATTTTTTAAAGACATTACACATAAATGTCGGTCAATCTATAACGAAGTTTGCGCTTATAATAGGAGATATTGTTGCGAACGTTATTTTATTAATCTTTAGAAAGTATGGCTTAGGAAAAATTGTAGGCAAAATTGTCACTCGGATTGTTTCCGCGATTACGCCGAATAAGATGTTTGTAAATGATTGCATAAAAAATATCAATCAAAAAATGCCACCGAAACAAACTGCAGATTTGGTATACGAGAACATGAATAAATCTCTTTTGTCGTTGATAATATGTCGTTTGGTGGAGGCGTATGACCGTATGGTTGATGAATATATTTCCGCTATGACTGTATATGTTAATGTTTATGAAGAGAATGCGGAAAAGTGTAGAAATAAAATTACTGCGATCGAAGCTGTATTGCAAAAACTTAATAGTATTTGATATTAATAATAGTTGATCATGAAAGGAAAGTAATTATGTTTGTTAATGCCGGAGAATTATCGAAAAATCTTGTTGATGTAATAGAGTCTATGCTGACTGCTTCGCGGGCATTGGGCGATGAAACTACCGCCCAAGCCTTGGAGCATCAGGCTGTTACATTAAGAAAAGGTCTTGTACGTGTAGCACTTGTAGGAAATACCAGCAGCGGAAAAAGTACAATTATCAATGCTTTACTTCAGCATATTGTTGTGCCGGAAAACCCTTCTGTTTGTTCACCTGTACCCGTATGGATCTATCATCATACAGGCGAGCATGCTGCTGTAGAAGTTATACGCCGCTGTGGAAACGAAAAAGAATTTGTAAAAACAGATCCCGATGATTTTATGACGGAATACTGTTATAATATTTCGGACATTACCAATGTGGAAAGGGTGCGTTTTGATAATATTCTCGAAGCGAATATTGAAATGGAAAATGATATATTTTCTACCGGTGCGATTCTAATCGATACTTTAGGTATTGCTGCCACGGCTGTTGATACTCGTAAAACATTGGCAGTGCTGAATGAAGGGGTTGATTTGGTTGTATTTGCTTCAAAAAATGCACAATTGATGCAGGATGAAGTTTCGTTTCTTCGTGAATACATTTTGGGATTTGAACCTGAAAAGCATAAAGTAAATTATCCTGTGGCTCCTCAAAATCTTCTTTTTATTCTTAATTGGTTTCAAAATGGTTCACGTCCAAGGTATACATTTATCAATAGTCTTGCCCGTGTTTTTGACGGAACTGAGTATTTGCAGAGCCAAGAAGCACTTGAAGAGTGGGGAAAGACGAATGTATTTGATGTACAGGCATTGTTTGCTCGTTTGAAACGCTGCGGCGGTGCATATCCCTATAGCCGTCTTGCTCCGGCCGGCAGCAGCGAAAGTGAAAAAAAAGGTTTGATAGAAAGAGAAAAACGTGAAAATGCATTGCTTTCAGTTTGCGAAAACTTATCTGATAAAAACGATGATTTTGGTTTTATTGCTTTGCAAGATGGGTTGATGACACATATTCGTCGTCGAACTACAGGGCGTGAATCTATTGGATTTACTCGCATTTATGCATTGCAAAGAATACTCAAGCAAATCAGAGGCGCAGCAAATGCTCGTGTACAGGATGAGGCGAAAAGTGTTGATGATTTTCAGGTTTTGAAGCAGAAAGTCAATAAAATCGAAAATCAATTAACAGTAGGAAATCATGATTTGCAGTCTGCCCTTAAAAAATTGGGTGATGAATATATTTCCGCTTTTAATAATGTTTTTACTGCGGTTTGCAGCAAAAACGGTACAGCCTATGAGGCTGCGCATGGTCATGTGCAAAGAATGGAACTGGCTATGCCGGATAGCTTTAAGAATAATTTTCATCCCAATAACTTTATTCACATGAGTTCGCAGGAGCAAATCGATTTTTTAAATTCTTATGTGGAGGACATGATTGTTGATGTTACGGCAACATGTCGCGAAATGGTGACGAATGCAATCCAGGAACAGCGTGTTGCCGGCCCCGGTGGAATGCTTCCGATGGAAGTGCTTGAAAAATCCCGTTGCTATGTTACATCTCAGGGTAAATCTTTAAACGGATATATTGCAAGTCTTGAAAGATTGGGTGTTCGACAAAAATTAGGTGTAATGTTACCCGAAGAACATGAAGTGGATGCTATATTTGTTTCATTGCAGACAGATTTGGAGCAACATTTATTGGATGCCGTTTCTGATGCATTGGCCAGAGGAAAAGATAAGTTCAACACATACCGTTCAAATTTCATGAAAAACATCAGCAATGGTTTTTTAAATAGAATACTTGCTTGGGTAAATACATTCAGCATATTTGACAGTAATATTAAACAACGTTTTTGGGAACGTATTTGTAAATATTATCTTGAGCCATTGGTTGATTGTTGTTTGGACTCTCTCGGTAAATTTAATGGAGCTAATGTCAAGGGTGGTTTACAGGAGGCGGTAGCAGATGCATATCAGCAAGTTATGATAGCGATTATTGAGCATCGTAACGGTCTTGATACGGCTTTGAAACATTCCGTTATTCGCGTAGATGAGCAGATTGCAACCCATGGTCAGGTTGCCGATGATGTTAGAAATGAAATGTCAGTTATTTTAGACAGCTGCGATGAATTGGATAAAAAATTAAACGAATACCAACAGGGATTATTTGAACAAATTTGATATGTTAATATGTTTGAAGGAAGGGGGATGAAGTCTATGCTATCAGATGAATATACAAGTTTACAAAAGTCGTTTGACGAATTCAGTAAAATCACTGCAGATTTACTTAAAAAGGCACATGAAGCGAAGAATGAAGCGGTAGAACAACGCTTGCAAGAGGTGTGGTTTCGATTGCAGCAGGGACCGATTCGTACTTTGGTGCTTGGTGTGTCAAGTGCAGGCAAAAGTACACTGATCAATGCGGCTGTCGGTGAGTTGGTTTCTCCGGAGGGTATCAATGCCACATCTCCTGTGCCGGTATGGATATATTCGGATGATGCTGAAAAAATAGATAAAATTTGGCGTAGCGGGAATATTTATCGTGAACAAAACAAAAAAGTGCAAAATAAAAAAATTGTAATATCGTTGTATGAATATCTTATTTACTTTTGTTATACACCAAATGATATTTCTGTCAAAGATCGGCGGTTAAAATATGAACCGTTTGAAGCCATCAAAATTCGAACAGCCAATAAAGTTTTGGGAGACCCATGTTTTACTTTGATAGATACTCCCGGTATAAATGCCAATGAAAACGAAGACACGCTTCGAACAATACGTACCGCAGATCGAGGATTTGAGATGCTTGTCTTTGTTGCTGACAATGCAAATTTGCATGAAACAGAAGTGAATTTTATTCAAAATTTAATGCAGAATAAAGATAATTGCTTTTTAAAGGATTCTCTTTTTGTTGTGCACAACGTAAAAGATCCAATGAATGGCATCGGGGAGAATGATTCATTTAATACCTCTGTTTTCTCCGTATTTGGGCAGAATATGAATCAAGAGCATATTCATCATATAAATTTGCTTGAGGCTCGTTTCGATGCCATTGATGAACCCTATCCCTATTTAAAGTGCTTTCCGAATGGTACTATTGAAAAAGAGTTCGAGGAATATAAGAATCGAGACAATTTTGAGAAAGAAAATTTTGCAATACATAAAGCCTTATATACGGATGATAAGTGCCCTGCATTCTTAGAGTTGAAAAAAATGCTTTCTGCTTTAAATGCTCGGGCCAAGGAGCTTTGCAAGTCACCGGATTCTATTTTATCTCCGATACGTCATGAGCTTCTCCGATGCATGAAAGAATTGCAAGCAGATGAATTGGAGTGCAATAAACGCAAAAATGTCCTCGTGCCCAATGAAATGCAGGAAGAATTGGAAAATATTATAACCCAACAGGAGCAATTGAAAAATAAGCAGCTTGCTGCAACTGCGTGCATTGAGACAATGAAGCAGAATTATAGTACCATTGAAGCGCAACTGCAGCAGGTCCGCAATAAATCCATTGCAGCACTGAATAAAATTGCCAATGATGCCAATATAGATGAAATACGGTATAATATTTTTCTGAATACTCCCGAAACGGTCAATATTGAATCGGCAGCATCAAAAGAAATGACGAATATATTATCTCAGAATGTTTGGAATGAAAAATTTGTTGTCGCCACTATTGATAGATTTCAAGAATATATAGTAAATGTGTTAGGTAATTTAAAGAATCAGGTACTGGATGATCACCGGGAATTTTGCAAAGTGCTTCAAACGAAAAAGAGTGAAGAGCTAACATCGGCTAAAGAAATAGGAATTTCTGATACGGATGCGAATATTATCAAGGGGGATCTTTCTGTTTCAACAATTCCCAATGTGGTTTCGAATGCTTTCGGTTTTTGTATATCAGATGAATTCATGTTGCAACTTGAAAATATACAAAAAACTTTTCACATGTATTGCATAAAGAAAAATAAGGCTTTAACAGATGGGGGAATGCTAAAGAAATGGTGGGAAAAAACAGGTTTGCCTTATGAATGTTATAATCATATTTTTTCTGAATTCTTTTTAAGTACAATAAAAAGTTATATCAAATATTATACAGAAAGTTCAAATGCTTATTGTGTTTATTATGACAGAGCAAGTAGCTTACAGAATAAATTTATTCTTTTGATGCGTTCTTATGCGCAAAAACTGAATGCTGAAATGAATGTAAACCAGGAAAAGATTTCTGATTATAAAAACAAAATCGTTGCGTATAAGGCGAAAGTGATTGGTGATGAAAAAGATAGAATCTTAAAATATTACACAGAATTTAATAATAAAATAATGATTAAGGAGAATCTTTATGTCTGATTTTGAGCGTTTTGAAAACTATTGGCAGGAAACTATTGATGCAATTTATTATCGTATGCGCAATACCGATGGGATTATGCTTACCCGGGAGGCTGCCGGAAAGCTGTGGCGTGAAGAAATTAACAAACGGTTTTTCAGCCGCGATATAATTCATGGGGCGACAACATTCCTGGACGATTTGAAACAAAGATGTCCTGAGCTTGGTGCAAAGGTTGAAAGTGCTTTGCTTGATGTGCCTGAGCTTGGTTCCGGTAAAGAAGACTTTATAAAAAGCGGTGCAACGGTTGCTGCTGGGGCGGTTGGCCTGCTGTCATCTGTGGCAAATATTGGTATCCCCAAGACAATTCGTGTTGTGGAAGCTTTTGCAGGGGTTGGTTTCGCAATGGTAGGTGTTGCCAAAACTGCCAAACAGGTAAACAATAATAGTCCATATAATCTTGCAAAAGAGATAAATCGTATTAGCAATGAACGATTGATTCAGTTTGCTGCTTTGTTTGGAGAAAAAAAGGGAGGATAAATAAATGTCATTTGCAAAAAACGGTTGCGCCAAAGCGTTGCAACAGCTTTTAATCAAGGACAATATGCAAGACAATGAGGTGGTAGAACAGCTGAATTTGTTTTGGAATCGAGTCTATGATTCTGTAAGCAGTGATTTGGGAGAAAATACTTTTGAAAAAAATATCTATCATATTCTATTGGCACAGCAGATAATGTTACCAACACTGGAGCAATGGAAGCAAGTAGAGGATTTTCCTGCGCCTAAGCCTGTAAAAGAATCAAAATTTCCTAAAATACGAAAGGTTCTGTTGATTTTAGCGATAATAGTTATGCTTGCCAATATTCTGTTTGCCTTAATAGGCAAACAGAATGTGGCAGCAATAATAGGGTTGGTTGCACTCGTGTTTGTTGTGTTAGCGTTTTTTTCTTTACTGACAAAAAAACGCAAAACTATAGAACCGCCAAAAATGACACCTATTTGTCATTGGAATATTGTAGCCATTGAGAAATATTTATCAGATAAAGCGATTGCTATAGATGCTGATGCAGCGGCTTTGATTCCTCATAGTAATAACAAGTTGGAAGCATTGGATTTGGTGGAAGTGCTTCTTTTGCAGATTTATCAAGGTGATATTCCGAATGGCGGCGAAATACATGGTAAAGTAAAAAGCTATCTGATGCTTCATGACATACAGCTTGTTGATTATTCTGCAAATACGGCCGGTATGTTTACGTTGTTACCCTCAAATGGTGAAAAAGCATTATTGCCGGCTTTGGTAAAAGACGGACAAGTGCTTTCTATGGGTAAGGCTTGCATAGAAATAAAATGAGAGGTGGATTGAAAAAATGAGATATATAGGTTTGGATATCGGCGATGGTGAAAGTGCGGCTACTTTGGTTATGGATAATGGAGCCATGACGCAAGAAGTGCTTATGTTGGGTTCAGATAAAAATATTATATCTGTAGTAGGTATGCAAAATGACGGACCTGTTGTTGGCAATGATGCTATGACAGGGATGGATGTTGTTGATCGAAGTGTCAGATTTAAGAGTCGTTTTCTTATCGATAATGATTCACGGGACATTCAGAGGTTTATGGATGGCCTTTGCAGATTGATGAATCAAACAGCTAAGCACGCATTGAGCGGCGATAGCAGTGATATTCGAATAGCACTTGGGCATCCTGCCGGTTGGAGCGATGTGGTTTGTCGTCGATATGTGGATATTGCCACACAAGCGGGTTTTCCAAATGTTTATGCAGTCTCTGAATCCCGCGCCGCTTTTCTTTATGTTCACTATGATAGAACATTGTTAATCGACCTGCAAAAGTTGCAGAAACCCTGTCTTGTGATTGATATCGGATCATCCACTACAGATTTTGCTTATATCGTGGATGGCCAGGAGAATAGTGTGGGATTTGGCCAAAATCATTTGGGTGGCGGACTGATTGATAAACTGATATTGGAAGATGCGGTAGCTTCTTGTTGTTTGGAAGATCAAAAAAAACTTTCCGATATATTTGCTCAATATCCGTCTTGGTATAGCGAGTGTGAGTTGTTTGCCCGTAAACAAAAAGAATTATATTTTATTCAAGAATCATCTGCTTGTACCGAAGATATGGTCAGTTCAATGGCTGTATATGGTGATATTAACAATCCTATCCGTATTGGTTTTCGTCTGAATAAAGAAAAGATGGATAAGCTGCTTTGTAAACCGCTGCAAGAATTAAATGGAAATAATTTCATCGACGGATTAAAAGAATCTTTAACACAAGCGAAAAATTTTACATTAACAAAAGTTCCTGAATTGCTGATCTTAACAGGCGGCGCTTCCCGTATGCCGATTTTTCAGATGTGTTGTGCAGAGGCTTTTCCCAATGCGGAAATTATACTTTGTCCGGAACCTGAATTTTCTATAGCTCGTGGTCTCGGTATTGCTGCTCGTATTGATTATCAAATGGATTGCTTCCGCGATGAATTAAAAAATTTTTTTAATAGTGATATACTGCAAAAAAATGTAATCAGAAACATTGATTCTTTAAAAAATGCACTTATTCCCATTATTTCCAATATTGTTCTTGAAAATGGATTTACGCCGGCATTAAAATTGGCAGCACAGCAAGGTATAGTATCACAGAATGAATTTTTGAAACATGTAGCTGCTTATATTCATGCATATATGCAAGATGAAAATAATAGTAGACCTCTTATGTTGGCGATGCAAAAATGGATATCTGAAACGCTTGCTGATACACAAAAGATTATTGATGAATTGTGTGAAAAGTATTCTATTGATACCGCTTCATTAAAATTATCCGTTTTGCCGATTCGATTGGATAATTTGGATTTAGGGCAAATAAAATATCCATTGTTGTTTGCAGAGTTGTTGAAAGCTTTGGAATTTACACAGCAAGCATTCTTACGCAATGGTATTGTTAATATATTACAATTGTTATTAAATAAACTTAATTACAATCGCGTGCAAAATCAAATTAAGCAAGATTTAATGCAGGACAGCAATTTGGCGACAATGCTTTGTAAGTATTTGGTTGATGAACTTCGTGCAAATTTAAGTTGCATTGTCAATAATACTCAAATTCCGCTTCGACAAGTGGGATTGACAATATAAATCAAATCGGAATTATTTTGCCTAATCCTTGCTAAGGAATACTATTTATTCAACAGTTATGCAGGAAACGGCATAGCTGTTGAATTTGTTTAAAAAGATTCTACAAAAATATATATTATGCAGATGAAATGCTATTTTTGCAGTATTCAGAATCATAAAAACAGATATAAGAAGGCAATGAATATAATGAACAACATTATAACGGTGCAGCTTGGGAATGGGGGTTATATTTCTTACAATGGAGAACGAAAAATTTCAAGCGGAAAAGATGTATACATATATTCGCGGCTATGCAAACGGTCTGCGCATGAAACAGACATTGCAAGCACTTACATTTGCCCGGCAGAAACATGCCGGGCAGCTTCGTAAAAGCGGGGAGCCGTATTTGGTGCACCCCCTTACAATGGCTTGCAATGCGCTTGGGATGGGAATACAGGATGATGCTGCGATTGCCACCATTCTGCTGCATGATGTTTGTGAGGATTGCGGCGTAACTCTTGAAGAATTACCGGTTATGAATAATGTAAAACATTCGGTGGATTTGATGACATTTCGCATTATGGATGGCGAGACAAAAGAAATCGCAAAGAATCGGTATTACAATATGATTCTTGAAGACCGTGAAGCAACTTTGTGTAAGCTGATCGACCGCTGTCATAATGTATCGAGCATGGCGGGAACATTTTCCATTGAAAAATTGAAAGCATATATTGTGGAAACAAGGGAATATGTGCTTCCGCTTCTTCGTAAAGCGAAAGAAAAATATCCCGCCGATTCCGACACACTGTTTATTTTGAAATATCATATTACAAGCGTTGTTGATTCTGTTGATGCGACGCTCCAGGCTTGTGAATCGCAGATATTATAAATGGCAAACTGGAAAATTTGATTTTGGAAACAGCCGACAAATTGATGTATGTAGGGGAAAAACTTATAATTTGTCCCCCAACGGAAACAATTTGCAAACCAGGCAGAAAAAAATATGGTATTGTTTTGGCGATGGAAACGAGAGTTGACATCAAAAAAATAAAGATGTAAAATACATAGGGGCGGAAAATATGAAAAACACAAATCTTAAAATTGCAATTGGTATTACAGCGGCGGTGTTCATTGGCTTATTTTTAATCGGTATGTATGTGTCGAGCGATATAATGGATGTATCGATGCAGTTGTTGCTTTTCCTTGGAGCTGTGGTGGCAGTCCTGCCGTTTTTGATTTCTTATCGGAAAACAGGGCGCATTTTCAAACCTGTGCCGATTGCCGCAACCGGTATTTTGTTTGTTGCTTTTTGCATTTTGCAGCCATTTGAGTTGGAAACTTTCTTCTATTATTTGTTGGTAACCTTATGGCCGTTTGTTTGCTATGGTGCAAGCCGTTTCATAACGGATACGCTGAAAACAAAACAAATAATTTGGCTTGGCATTTTACTTTATGACATCATTCTGGTCGCTTTTATTTACCTGATGGAGGAAAGATTATATGTCTTTTGCTTCGGCAGGATAATCCACGAAATGTATTGGTATCTTGTGGCACAAATTGCACTGTTTGCTTCCATCCGCAGACAAGGCTTCGGAAAAAAGGAAATAATAACTTTTTCAATCTGCAATGTGGCAATTCTCGCCGTATGGCTGTGTACACAAGAGCGTGTTGTTGATATTTTCAGAAGAATGACCCTTTCATTTTCGGATGTTGATTTGCAGGGGGAATATCGCAACTGGTTCGCACAAAGAAAAAATTTGCTGGAAAGCAGCATCAGCGGTAATTATTCCAATTTGAACTGGTGGCAGCGTGACACCATTATGTACAAATGTATGCTTACCGAATTCCGTGCGGCAGGGTATGGTTGGCTGGCCGCCCTGATTGCCGGGCTTTCGCTTCTGTTAAGCGGGCTTTTGATAAAACTTGCAATGCAAAACAAACATAATAATTGGCTGAAGGTTTTGATTGCAGCCCTTGTTTTGCGAAATACAATCGGTTTATTGGTGAATATTTTCCTGTTCTATTCATCCAATATCGGGTTTATGTTTATAAGAAATTTCTTTGATATGATACCGTTGGTATGGATTCTGTTTGCGCTGCCCAATACCACCGAGCAGATAGAAATATCCTTTTATGAAAGAGGGTCAAGCAGATGATGAATGAGTATGATGTGAGTCGTTTTGTGACGGCGCAGAAAAATGAATTTGAATTGGCATGCAATGAAATCAAGGCCGGCCAAAAACAGAGCCATTGGATGTGGTATATATTCCCGCAATTGAATGCACTCGGTTACAGCAGTGCGGCAAAGTATTACGGTATTGTGGATTTGAATGAAGCCAGGGTATATATGGCTGAGCCCTATTTGCGGGAAAATCTGATTGCAATTTCCAGGGCTTTGCTTGGCTTGCAGGAATCCAATCCATATACGGTGATGGGATATACCGATGCCTTAAAGCTCTGTTCCTGCATGACGCTGTTTGAAATCGCCGCTCCGGATGTTCCGGAATTCGGCATGGTACTTGAAAAATTTTACAATGGTGTAAGAGACAGCAACACAATAGAAATATTGAATAAACAAAATATAAAGTGATGTAACGATATGGAAGCTATGTATTATTCCAAATTGCTTGCAGCTTATGTAAGAGGGTATATACAACGGAATAATGCTCCGCTTGTCAATAAAAAGCTTACGGAAAAAGCCTTGCATGAATTGAATGATATGGATTGTTGTGTAAATTTTTAATGAAACGGAGTGACGAATGATGCAAACGGAATTAATTTTTGTGCGGCACGGTGAATCGTATGGAAATGTCGATTTGCCGAATGCGCCTGTGTTTCATCCGGATGACCCGCCGCTGACCCCGCATGGGCTTTTGCAGGCCGAAGCGTTGGCAAGTCGGTTTGCGCCGGGGGATGTGGATATGATTTTTGCAAGCACGCTGCTGCGTACCATTCAAACCGTGTATCCCACCGCCCAAAAGCTCAATATGCCGATTTATCTGCTGCCGGAATTGATGGAGCAGAGCACGCGGCTGCATACCACCGACCCGAAATATGCGAAGGAACACTATCCACTGGTGGTTTTCCGCGATGAATGCGGGGCGGATGTGTCGGACGATACGGATCAGGCCTGCTTCGCACGCGCCGAAGCGGTGCTGCGGGATATTCTGTCCCGCGCAGAGGGAAAACGGATTTTAATTGTGACCCATGGTTCGTTTCTGGGCTATTTGTGCCGCAGTGCACTGGGGATTTCTTTGCCCGAAACATTTGCGTGGCAGGTGGATAATTGCAGCCTGACCCGCATTTATCTGCGTGAAAGCAACATTCCCAAGCTCAGTGTTGCGAATGATACCCGCCATTTGTGCATTGCAAAAAAAGGGCTATGACAAACATTCTGTCATAGCCCTTTTTCACTTCTTAAATTTTATGATTCAGAATTGAGTCTGTTGAAAACCTCTTTCAACCATGTAAACAATGATTTGAAGTATAAAATGATCTTTTGGAAGAATGTGGGATTGTCATCTTCGTAAGATGCAGACCAATTGTAGCAGTCGCAGTTGTCTTTCGTCATTTTCAGCATTTGGTCGTTTTCACTGTCGTAGACCATAAATTGTGATATTTCAAAGTCATTTACGGTTAGCTGGGTGTTGGCTGTTGCAACGGTTAAAAGAAGCGCATTTTCGCCCCTTGTCCAGTTTGTGTGACTTGCACCTTTGACAAACCATGTATAATCGGGATACAGGCAGGTGGAAGCATCGACCTGCTTATCGGGGGCAATGTATCTTTCATTGCCGCTCGCCGTAACGGACTGAATGTATTCATCGCTGAGTGTATCATAAATCGAAGATGTGGTGGCGCCGAAAGACGAACGGGTTACGGATGCAAACTGATCGCCGATATTGTTTCTGGATTCAATACACGGCAGCATCTGCATGCCGTATTTTGAAATAATGCAAAGGTTGACCCCATCGGTATCCACAATTTTTTTGAGAATATCGTCAACATTTTGCCGTACAACCCGGTCATAGTTGTCAAGTTTTGCAATCAGACCTGCATATTCGGTACGCTTGTCACTGCCTTCTTCGCCGAATACATATTCTTTGGCGGTTTCATAATCTTCGGTTGTAACACCGGCCCAGTATGAGGGCCATGTAAATGTGGTTGAAAGCGCAAGCGCGGAGGTTACGCCGTGAATAATGCGATTGTAGATGGTCGCTTTGGTTATACCTGCAACGGTGTCAAAAACCTGTGCTTTTGTAAGCAAATCAATGGTATAGGTGATTAGATCATCGATTTCCAGACCGAATGCATTGCAGTCAATCATAAAACGGGTGATTGCGTTGCCGTCAAGCACAAACTTACCGCTGATAATTTCGCTCATGGATTCCGCACCGTTTACAACGCCGCCATCGATGGCGATTCCCTGAATATCATCAAGACCGTATTTTTGAATGTAAGCAAAAACTACATTTACACCGAGGCATTTGCCGATAATGGCAACCTTGTCTTTTTTGGTTACGGCCTTAACATCTTGAATATAAGCATGGAATTCATCGGCGATTTCAATTGGGTCGCGACGCCAGTCATACCAGAAGTGATAGGTATTATAGAAATAGTAGCCGCCGGAGCTTTTGTTGTGTGTTCTGTTGTATTCATTTTCATTTCTTCGGCTTTGTGCAATGTCCGAACCGTTTGTGACATTGCCGTTGGGGTCAAGCAGTGCATCGCCCAAAATTTCACCGACTTCTTTTTGCAGGCTTGCATAATAATTATCCCAATTGTTGGTAAGCAAGCCTTCAACAAGGAACGGATACAGAACATTGGCCACAGACTCCATAACGGAATCGGAATCCGACTCGTTGCTTGTTGCATTGTCCGGGTCTGACATATCGGAAAGGTCAAGCAATTTTTTGCCGTCTTTGCTATAAAGCGGGTCTGCATCTCCGGCTATGTTTATAACCGGAATAACGGAGCGATCTGTAATATTTTGAAAAGAAGCGGTGTTTTGTGCATACGCAGCCGTTGCGCTCATGGAGAGAAGCATAACAAAAACCAATAGGAACGAAATTGATTTTTTGAATTTCATAAAAAACATCCTTTCCTTTTTTTACGATTTTTCAATTTTTCAGTTCAAATTCTTAAGATATTAAAATGGACTATCCGGCAAGTATTTATAAATATTTTATAACATTTCGCTATTATAGTCAAGAAAAATTGTGTAATGTGGGTGGATGAATTGTAAATTCTTTGTGAAAAAAAAGGAATGAATTGTGATATTTATTTTGCGCACCGGCTGTTGGCAATGCAGCGGTTCCTCAAGGCTTGCAAATGCCGCAGGGAGTGTAATCGGCAAGGATTGCTTCCTCGCGTGCGGAAAAATAAATACGGTTTTGTTCTGCCGGCAGGGAAGAACAGGTCGGCAGGTGAAATTTTTTGGAATTTTTATTGCCGATGTAAGTCGTTTGTGTCGGCGGTGTCGAATTGGGAATATCGGCGGAAAAATCCGTGTCGGTGTAAATGGCAAGGGCTTTTCCGTTGGAAACCACATGCACGGTGCCATGGGTATCGGTGCGATAAACATACACATCGGCATTGTATAAACGGGTGAGCACCTCTTCGTGCGGGTGGCCGTAGCTGTTGTCCTTTCCGCAGCTGATAATGGCGAATTCGGGCATGATTGCCCGCAAAAATGCATCGGAGGTGGAGGAGGAGCTGCCATGATGGCCCACATCCAGCAGTGTGGCCGACAGGTCATAGC
>X279_Western_Grey_Kangaroo__coassemble_27_pt1 | contig 18680 bp, 8 predicted proteins | sample X279_Western_Grey_Kangaroo__metabat2_high_PE_006 | metagenome-assembled genome bin X279_Western_Grey_Kangaroo
GCCCCGGTTGTCTTTCGGGAATTTTGGGAATGCCCCTTATTCTTTTTTTCTTTATAATCATGCTGCTTTTCAATGTTGGCGATAATTTTTCACTGTCGAATTGGTTTAACAACAGCAGCCGAACACCCCGGTATGAAACCGAAGTGATGTCCATGGAAAACACGGCTGCGTACGATTGGGAGTATCTCGACGATGAAATCCTTCCCCGCACAAAATTGGATGCAAGCCTTTGCCAACCCATTGAAGATTGGTATGAGGACAATATCGACGCGTTCCGCTATGCAAGCGAAAGCAAACAGGTGGAAGAGAGCCTGCAATACTTTTACACCCAAACCGGCGTACAGCCGTATTTGATTTTGACCGACAACATCGACTCCGACGCCTACCCGGATTGGGATATGGTGAACGAATATTTGTATAAACGCTACATCGAGCTGTTCGGTGCGGACGAGGGACACTATATTTTTCTGTTTTTTGAATACGATGACTTGAGCTATGACCTGTTTTTCATCCCCGGTTGGGATGCCATGACGGTGATGGACGAACAGGCAAGCGAATTGCTGCAAAATAATGTGTTGGAGTGGTATGCTTACAGCAGCTCCTACGCGGATTTGTTCAGCACCGTATTCATTGAAACCGCCGACAAGCTCATGGGCGGCGCAACGGTTGATGCGACCGCGGCATACAGCACGCAGCCAACCGTGCCTGCATCCACACGTCCGGCAGAAGCTTCCACGACAAGCGAACCGAACGAAGTGCAGTCGATACCGACCGCCGACACGGAAGAACCCGAAAACAAGGGATTTAAAGATATGAGTGTCAAAGAAATCGCTTGGGTCGCATTCGGTGTTGTTGTGGTAGCGGCGCTGTTTGTGACGGTGATTCGCAACAAGAAAAAGGAAGAAGAAGCAGCAAAATTATAATATTACGGAGGAGTAAATTACACTATGAAAAAACCCACTCTTTACTTTGGCGAATTCAAACAGTATGACAAAAAATTCCTGACCGCAGACATGGGGATTGAAATCGAGAATGTGACCGATGCTGCATTCGGCGGTGAAACACTGTATTTGGCTGTGAGCGGACAGCTGATTGCTTATAAGGACGGAAATATCGAAAAAACCTCTCTTCTGGCGGACAGACTGTTCACGCAGAACGGTGTGCTGTTTGCCGCCGTGGGCGGACAGCTTTATAAATTGGAAAAGGGCAAATACATTTCGGTTGCCGAATTCGATTCCGCCGTACAGGGCGTGAGCATTGCGTTGGACGGTTCGCTGTGGCTCATGACCGAAGACGGCCTGTATTTGCAGACCGAAAACGGCTTTGATTTTATCATGCCCCTGGCCGAGGACACCGTTTGTATGGCGGCCGTGGACAACAAGGCCAAATATGCCGAAACCGTTTACATCGGCTCCCATGCCGAGGGGCTTTTGTCTATGAAAGGAAAACGCCGCCACTGGGCAGAGCTGCTGCCGGAGGTGACAGGCGTACTGAGCCGCAGCATCAATTGTTTGGCCGTGGATGCCATGGGGCATCTTTGGGTCGGCTCGGATGAAGGACTTAACATTTATGACGGCAAAAATTTCTGGTTCAACGGCAACGATTTCTATTCCGTTCCCTGCGGCCATTTCAATGATATGGTATTCACGGCGGACGGCAAAAAATATTTCGCCACCAACACCGGCATTATTACGTTGATCGAGGGCAAAATTTCCTATTTTTCCTACGGTGCATGGCTCAGACATCCGACGGTGACAAAGCTGGCCGTGTCCGACAAGGGCACCATCGCCGCCATGACCCCCGAGGGCATCAGCATCATTACCGAGCAATACATGACTTTGGAACAAAAGGCCGACCACTTCGACAAGTTGGTTGACAAATATTATTGGCGCAACGAGGGCTATATGGTGGAACGCAAGCTGCGCAAATACGGCGACATGGACAGCGGTTGGCTGCCCAATTCCGACAATGACGGCTTGTTCACAGGTCTTTACTGTGCAAGCCAGTGCTTCCGCTACAAAGTCACCGGCGATGAAAAAGCCAAAGCCAACGCAAAGCGTGCGGTGGAGGCGATGATAAAGCTGACAGAAGTAACCGGACGAGCCGGCTTCACCGCCCGCGCCACCCGCTATGCACACGAAGAAAACTTCGGCACCGGTGTGCGCGAGGAATGGCATGCTTGTGAAAACGACCCGAACTGCGAATGGTTGGGTGAGACCTCCAGCGACGAAATGACAGGCCATTACTTTGCCTACGGCATTTATTTTGATTTGGTGGCAGACAACGAAGAAAAAGCCAAGATTGCCAAAACCGTTAAAACCATTACCGACCATATTTTGGAACACAATTTCCATTTGACCGATGTGGACGGCGTTCCGACCACTTGGGCAAACTGGGAACCGGATTTGCTGAACAACGATGACAGATGGTTCTATGAAAGAGGCACAAATTCATTGGAAATTCTTTCGTTCTTAAAAACCACCTACCATGTTACAGGCGAAGAAAAATACAACGATGTATACAAAATGCTCATCTCCAAGCACCACTATGCCATGAACTGCATGCAATACAAGGTGGAGGACGGCCATGTGGCGCACATTGACGACCAATTGGATTTTACCAACATCTATCCGCTTTTGGTTTACACCGACAGCGAAGCGGAAAAAGAGATTTTCAAAATGGGTCTTACCCACCACTGGGCTTATGAGCGCGTAGAGCGTTCGCCGATGTTCAATATTGTCTACGGTTCGCTGACAAACAACGCCTGCGACATTGAGTTTGCAGCCAGAAGCCTGTCCGAAATGAACCTGGATTTGGTTCGTTGGCCTGTGTTCAACTCCTACCGCAAGGATTTGGTTTGGGATACGGAGCAAGAGCCGTTCGGCATTCCCGCACAGCTGAAATATCCCGTGGAATACGGTTCCAGACTTCTTGTACATTATGACAGCAACCAGTTTATCTGTGATTCCGGCGCGGAGCGGTTTGTGGACATCAACAGCAAAACCGTGAACCGCACTGCCACCCTGCCCGGCACCTCGGGTGCAGATGCAATGAACTGCGCCATGCCTTATATCTATTTGCTGCCGTATTGGATGGGCAGATATTATGGACTTTTGGGGGATTAAATCAGAGCGCAGTGATAAACCCTGATTTACGATAAGGAATCAACATGGAAAACTCTTTATATACCCGCCTGCTTGCGGCCAATGAACGCCGAAAAGAGATTGAAAGCAAGCTTTGCGACCCGGATATTGCATCCGATATTACGGCCTCTACGGAGCTGATGAAAGAGCTTTCCCGCCTTTCACCGGTTGCGGAAAAATTTGAAGAATGGCAAAGCGCCGACGGCACCTTGCAGGAAACAGAATCCTTGTTGAGTGAAATGCTCGACAAGGATTTTCGTGCCCTTGTGTTTGAAGAGCACGAAGAAGCGGCGGCTTTGTGTGAAAAATTGGAGCAGGAATTGAAAATTCTGCTTTTACCCCGCGACCCGAATGACGACCGCAGCGTGATTCTTGAAATCCGCGCGGGCACGGGCGGGGAAGAGGGGGCCTTGTTTGCAGGCACCCTGCTGCGCATGTATTCCGTGTATGCCCAAAGCATGGGCTACCGTACGGAAGTCGTGGGAGCCACGCCCACCGAATTGGGCGGCTACAAGGAGGTGACCGTGGAAATCCACGGCAGCGGGGCTTATTCGCGGTTCAAATTTGAAAGCGGGGTGCACCGTGTGCAGCGTGTGCCCGAAACCGAGACCCAGGGCCGCATTCACACCTCTGCGGCCACCGTGGCCGTGTTTCCCGAGGCCGATGACGTGGAAATCGATATCAACCCCGCCGATTGGCAGATTGACACCTTTCGTGCCGGCGGTGCGGGCGGTCAGCACATCAACAAAACCGAGTCCGCCATTCGCATCACCCACCTGCCCAGCGGCCTCGTGGTGGAATGCCAGGACGAACGCAGTCAATATAAGAATAAGGATAAGGCCATGCGGGTGCTCAAATCCCGGCTTTTGGAAAGCGAACGCCGCAAGCAGGCCGAAAAGCAGGCCGGTGAACGCCGTGACATGGTGGGCAGCGGTGACCGCAGTGAAAAGGTGCGCACCTACAACTATCACCAATACCGCGTTACCGACCACAGAATCGGCTTGACCCTTTACAAAATCGAAAGCATTCTCAACGGCGACTTAAACGAGCTGATTGATGCGCTTATCACCGCCGATACAGCCGCACGCCTTGCACAAAATTAAAAATCGGAGGTATTTTCCCGTGTTTAACGCAAAAGAAATCGAAACCGGCTTAAAGGGAAACTACGCTTGCCGGCAATTTGAGGATTTTATCCCCACTGCCGACTGTGTGTTTCCGGATTGCAGAATTTATGATTTTATGTCTTTGGGGCCGTTTGTGCTGGAAACGCAGGGGACTTTTGAGACCGAATATTTTTATGAACGGGAAACCGTTTTGGAGCACGATTACCTGTTGTCCTCGGGCGGTGAGAAAAACCAGCTTCCTTATTTGGGGCTTGGTGTAAAAAATGAATACTACGGTGCGGGGATTTTGAAATGGAAGAAGGGCGTGCAAAAATGGGGGATTCTGCGTTTTGATGCCGAGGGCAAGGATTGTGACGATGCCCTGTATGCCACCGAACAGCGCAACTGCGTATATTACGCTGCGGTTTATATTGATTGCCGCAGGGACTACGATGCGGTTTTAAGCCATGAAACCTCCGGCTGCAAGATTTTTCTGAACGGCGAACAAATTGATTCCGCACCGTACGGCCGCGTGAAGGGCTTTCCGGCCTGCGGCAAAAAGATTCCGGTGCATCTGCATGCGGGCAAAAATCTGCTGCTGTTCAAGGTTCGTCCGGGCTATATTGCCGACAGCATGGATTTGTGCATTGCGGGCTGTTTTTTGTATCCCGTGGCGGTAAAATCCGCACATTTCGGCATCACCTATCCGCAGGACACACGCCTGTTTTTCGGTACGCGGGAAAAACCCCTGCAGCTGTTTTGTGCCTATACATGGGCAAATGCAGACATTGCAAAAGCCGAGCTGCATTGCGAAAAAGGGGAGTATGAAACAACACAGACCTTTGAACACATAAAAGCCTTTGAAACCCGTCCGGTGCGGTTGCAGCTTCCCACGGAAAACAAGCCCCGGGAGGCCGATTTCGACCTGACCGTGTGCGCCGACGGCGATACCGCCGCCGCTGCTGTGCGCGTTGCGCTTTCCCCGCTGTGTGCTTTTGACGGCACGGATTATATCTTTACCGATTTTCACTTCGATACCACCTATCACCAGGAGCAGCGCACCTATGCCATGGGCGCACTCTATTTGACAAAATGCCATGTGGAAAAGCTGCTGGCCGACCCGGCATATAAAACCATTTTGTCGGAAATCGACTATCTGCATCCTTTTTATTCTGTCTATCCGCAGTATCGCAAGGCGCTCAAGCAGGCCTTTGAGCAGGGCAGAGCCGAAAGCGACTGTTTCTATAACCAGCCCAACGAATTGACCTCCTCGGGCGAGGGCTTTGTGCGCAATCTGGTGTACGGCCAGCTCTACCACCGTGATGTTTTGGGCAGAAAAACCTATATCTATACCCCCGGCGATGTTTTCGGACATCCGAATCAAATGACCCAAATTGCCCTGAAGGGCGGCTGCGAGGCTCTGCGCTGGGGTAAGCTGGTGTTGGGTCTGGACAGCCTGTTCCGCCACGTTTCGCCCGACGGCACAATCGGCTTGCACGACAAGGGCGTTGACCGCCACAGAGCCGAAAAAACAGGTGTACACCACGCCTACGGCGGCATGGATATCCGTTCCGGCGATTCCTGTGTGCCCAACGACGGCGACACGGGATGGATGCAAAAAAGCATTCACAATACTCATTTTGCCGTTTTAAGCGAAAAACTGAACGGGCTTTTGGACGATGTGCAAAAAGCGGAGGACGAAAACAACAGAAAAATCGACCTTGTATCCCGCGATTTGACCCAGCATCATTCCGGCGTTTTGCTGACCCGAACCGACTTCAAGCAGGCCAACCGTTTGGCCGAAAATCTTTTAATCACTGCCGAAAAATTTGCCGCCGCAGCCTTTTATTACGGCGCAGAATATCCCGAAAAAGCGTTGGACAAGGCCTGGCGGCAGCTGCTGTGCGCCCAGCACCACGACTCGATTACAGGCACAAACAACGAAATCTCCTTTGTGGATTTGATGATTGAATACCGCGAGGCGTTGGAGCTGGCCGCCGACGTTGTGCGCAACGCAACGGCCTTTTTGGCCTCGGGCATTCAAGCACCGGAAGGCGAATCGGCCTTTGCGGTTTTCAATCCCCACGCATGGGATCGAACGGAAAAAATTGAAATCGCGGTGGATGCCGATTATGCAGACGGCTGCACCTTTACCGACAGCCACAGCCATACTTACACAGCCGATATCCTCGAAAAAAACGGCAAATACATGGCCGTATTTACCGCCGAGCTGCCTGCATTCGGCTACGAAACATTTGTGATTCACAAAACCCAGACACAAAAACCATACACCGGCCTATGCAGCACCATTGAAAATGAATTTTACAAAATCACGGTGGATGCCGCTGTCGGCGGCGGGATTGTGTCGCTGTTCGACAAGCAGGCGAACAGGGAAGTACTGGACATTGCAAAGGACGGGCCGGGCAACCGCGTGGTTGTGCTGCGGGAGCTGGGAGACCGCATGGAAACCCAGCACGAAATTTACACCACCGGGCAAAAGCTGTTTTCGACTGATTTTAAGGCCGATGTACAGTGCGAAAAGGGAACACAATACGAAAAACTGACCGTGACGGTCAAGCTTGATATCATTGCCGTCGTGCGGCAGGAAATTACACTGTACAAGAGTGTGCGCCGCATTGACATGAAGACGCTTGTGGACGATTATCAGGGAACGGACGATTTGTTTGCACTCACATTCCCCATTGCCGTCCGTGGGGCACAGCCCGTGTTTGACGACCGATTTGCCCCGCACGTCTGGTCGTTCAGCCAAAAAAAATTGAGCTTCCAGACACACCAGTACGCATCCTTTTCGCACAGTAAAATTGCCCCTGTGAACCAGTGGATCGAGCTCGGCCGCACCGTACGCTGCCTGCTGCCGGGCGGTGATTTCAACATCGGCATGACCGCCATCGTGAGGAACCCCGCGCTTTATAAGCAGACCGACAGCTTGCTTATGGCGTTGAGCAAAAAAGCGATTCCGGTTACACCTTATTCCGACACTTTCTGCGAGGGAACGGGCAAACTGCTGCACTTCAATGAGGATTTGGACAACACCGATACCCGCTTTGTGCTGAGTGTCACCGGAATTCCCAATGAATACGAAACCAAACTGCTGGCCGAAGCCGACCCGGCTATTGTGTGCGCATTCAATGAAAATCTGCAAAAAAAATCCGTGGCCGTTCTTTACACAACCGACTCTGACAATATCTATAAAAAAGAAATCAATGTGATTCTCATCAAGACCGAAGCCACAGACATATTGGACACCTTCCTGCAAAGGGTACGCGATGAATTGCAATTCGGCGCTTCGTTTTCCCTGCCCGATGCGGTGTGCGCGTGTGCTGCGGGCGCTACGGACGACTACGGCGTGGCGCTGCTCAATCGCGGCAATATCTGCTGCAGCGTGGAGCCGGACAATTTGATGACCATGATGCTCTTTCATACCGCCGCATTCTACGGCAACAGCGGCAAAACAACCGGCGGCGCGGAGCTGGTGCCCGAACAGAAAACGCATTGCTTTGAATATGCCCTGTATCCGCACAGCGGCGATTATCGGCAGGCTGCGGTTTACAAAGCCGCCTTTGCATTCAACGACCCGCCCATTGCGGCGCGCATTCAAGCAGGCAATAAAATTCTGCCGACAAGCAAAAGCTTTGTGCGCACATCCGACAACTTTATTTTGACCGCGTTCAAAGCCGGTCAATATCCGATGGCGCAGATGAAAAAGAGTTTCGGCGATTTTGCCGCCCGCGGCTTCACCCTGCGCGGCTTTGAAATTGACGGCACCGATGCGCAGGCGGAAATCACAACCGATTTGGGCGTTACCGCCGTGCAGAGAACCGATTTGTTGGAAGAAAACGGCACGCCGCTTGCCATGGAAGCCGATACGGTTCGCTTTTGCCCGGGGGCACATTCCATTGAAACACTCACCCTGCAGGCCAGGCAGCAAAACCATATCGGACACGCCGAATTGGGAGCACAAAAAGAGGCCGTGGAGCCGACCTATGTGCGCAGCTGGGAGCACGATGAGGGTTCCATGAATATGGGCTTTTTGTCCGTAGCCGGTATTATCGGCAAGGACGTGCAGAAAGAGAGCGAAACCGTTTACCGGTTCAACATCTCCATGGCCAACAACCACCCGGACACGGCCATAGAAGGCATTATGCACCTTGCGCTGCCCGACGGCTTCACCGCCGATGCCACGGAAATCGCTTACCGCGTAGAAGCTGATGATGTAGTCGTGTATCCCGTTACCGTAACAAAACCCTCCGCTCAAGCCACGGGAATCATGCACCTGCACTACAGTCACGACGGGCAGCAGTTTGAAGATATTTACGAATTCGGCTACTTTAACCCCGAGCTTACCTTGTCCATAGAGGGTGAAAAAATCATTGCCACGGTTTTCAACAACACCTCCGACCGCATTTCCGGCGCATTATCGCTTGCCACACCGTTTGAAACCTGGCCCCTGGGCGGCCTCAACACCGCCGCACGCATGGAAATCGCTCCGAGAACACAAAAAATCGATGTCGGCGCAGGGGAGGTCAAGCAGTATACTTTTACCATCAACCCCGGTAAAGACGGTTTGACCGATGCCTTCTACGCCGTGGCTCGCTTGGCTGCCAACGGCAGAATCCATTTTGCTTACAACGGGCAAAAGGGAGAACGCCATAACGGCTGGGCGCATGAATTTGCCCACCTTCTGTTCGGGCGCGACAAGGGTTCGATTCGAGCTCTGCTGGAATTTTAACCAAACATAACCAAAAGGAGTTTTATATATGAAGGCTTTTCCCCGTTTTATCTGTGCAACGAGGGAATTCGGAACCTATGAACACCATATTCCCGCCCCCTATCTGCGCAAGACGTTTGTTTTTGACCAAAAGCCGCAATCGGCGCAAATTATCGTCAGCGGATTGGGCTTTTATCGCCTGTTCGTCAACGGCACGGAAATCACAAAGGGCTTTTTGGCCCCTTACATTTCCAACAGCGACGACATGGTTTATTTTGACGAATACGATATCACGCCGCTTTTGACCGATGGGAAAAATGCAATTGCCGCGATTCTGGGCAACGGCATGCAGAACTGCCCGGGCGGCGGTGTGTGGGATTTTCATTTGGCAAAATTCCGTTCGGCTCCCAAGCTGGCGCTGCGTTTACAGGCGGACAACACCGTCTTTGACACGGATGAAAGCTGGAAATGCGCACCCTCGCCGATTTTCTTTGATGATTTGCGTAGCGGCTGCTTTTATGATGCCAACCGTGAAATTCCCGATTGGAACAAACCCGGCTTTGACGACAGCGCATGGCAAAATGCCATGTTCGCCGAAACCGTACGCGGGGAATGCCGCATTTGCGAAGCCGAGCCCATTCGCATACAGCAGGAAATCAAACCCGTTTCCGTCAGCGAAAATCTTTTGCGCTTCACAGACTGCCATTATGAAAGGCGCAGAAGTGATTCCGACGGCTCTGTTGTGATGACCGGCACCGAATACCGCACCTTTTTTGGCGACACGCAAGGGTATTTGTATGATTTCGGCGTGAACACCGCCGGTGTGTTCCGCTTGAAAATCAAAGGACAAAAGGGTCAGCGTGTGATTTTGCAGGCGGTGGAATTTTTGAATCCGGACGGAAGCTCTCAGAGTTATAATTTCGATAAGTTTTATCCCGCAGGCTACGGACAGAGGGATATTTACATCTTAAAAAGGGAGGGCGAGGAAGAATTCATTCCCTCGTTCACCTACAACGGCTGCCGCTATTACCATGTCAGCGGCATTACCCCCGAGCAGGCCACACCCGACCTGCTGACCTACCTTGAGATGCACTCCGATTTGAAGGAAACGGGCGGTTTTTCCTGCTCGGACGATTTAATCAACCGCCTACAGGAGATTTGCATGCGCTCGGCAAAAAGCAATTTCTATTATTTCCCCACCGATTGTCCGCACCGTGAGAAAAACGGCTGGACGGGCGATGCATCCTATTCGGCAGAATATATGCTGATGAATTTCGCCGCCGAAAAAAGCTTTGCGGAATGGGAACGCAACATTTGCAAGGCCATGCGCGACGACGGTGCGCTGCCCGGCATTGTGCCCACAGGCGGCTGGGGCTTCCACTGGGGCAACGGCCCGGCTTGGGACAGAATTGTGGTCTATTTGCCTTATTATACCTACCTTTACACAGGAAATCGCCAAATTGTGAGCGAAAGCGCGCACGCTATACAGAGATATTTGGATTACTTAACCAAAAAAACGAACGAAAACGGATTGTTTGCATTCGGTCTGGGCGACTGGTGCCCGCCGGCTCGCGATGCCGGTAACTACGCCGTGCCGCTGGAGCTGACCGACAGCATTATGGTGATGTCCATTTGCGAAAAAGCCGCCTACCTGTTCGGCGAACTGCAGCTGCCGCTGCAAAAGGCCTTTGCCGAGGCGCTGTACGCCCAAACAAAGGCCAATATCCGCAAATCCTGCATTGATTTTGTAAGCATGACCGCCGAGGGGGCTTGCCAATCCGCGCAGGCGATGTACATATTTTATGATGTGTTCGAACCCGGCGAAAAACCGGCCGCCTTCAAACGTCTGCTTGATTTTATTGCCGAAAAGGACGGTCACTGCGATTGCGGCTATTTGGGCAACCGCGTGATTTTTCATGTGCTTGCACAGGGCGGCGAAACGGAGCTGGCGCTCAATATGATTACCCGTCCCGATTTTCCGTCCTATGCCTATCCCGTGCTCAAATTCGGCTCCACCTCGCTGTGGGAAAATTATTGTTTGGAGGAAAATGCCTCTCTCAATCACCATTTCTTCGGCGATATCAGCAATTTCTTCATCAAACACATTGCCGGGTTGCAAATCAACCCCCTGCGCCGCAATCCGAATGAATTCGCGGTGAAACCGTTCTTCGCAAAAAATTTCGACCATGCCGAAGCCTATTACACTCTGCCCGCAGGCAGAGTCGAGGTCAAGTGGAAAAAAGACGGTGACGATGTGATTCTTTCTATCACCATGCCCGAAAATGCAGTCGGCAAGGTAGTTTTGCCGCAGGGATATGCCTTTGCAACGAACGAACGCTCTCCCGACGGCACCGGCAGCGGTATTATGAATGCAAAAAGCGGCACCTTCACCGCAAAAAGGATTGGGTGGTCAATATGAAAACCATCCCCGAGTACGGAAAACCGTATGAACAGGTATTGAACGAGCTGGACTCGTTTGCCGCCGAAGACCCGGCCTACAAGGACGGGAAAGCATGGAGTCTGGTTTATTACAAAGACGAAGAATACACGCATTTTTTGGCCGAGGCGTATGAAAAATACATATCCGCCAACGGCCTAAATCCAACGGCATTTAAGAGTTTAAAGCGGTTTGAAAAGGACATTGTGGCCTTTACCGCCGAGCTTTTGCATGCGGACGAACACGCCGCAGGCTGCGTGACCTCCTGCGGCACGGAAAGCTGTATGCTCGCCGTCAAAACCTACCGCGATTGGGCGCGTGCGGAAAAGGGAATCAAAAAACCCGAAATGATTGTGGCCGAAACCGCCCATGTTGCCTGGTTCAAGGGTGCGGAATATTTTGGTGTCAAGGTACACACCGTACCGCTGGACAAGGATTGGAAAATCGACATCGCATCCGTTTGCAAAAAAATCAACAAGAATACGATTCTCCTTTTGGGCGGCGCCCCGGAATATCCGCACGGAATGATTGACAACATCGCCGCCTTGGGCGCCCTGGGGCGCGAGCATAACATTCCCGTGCATGTGGATGCCTGCGTGGGCGGCTATTTGCTGCCCTTTATGGTGCAGGCCGGTGCGCAGCTGCCGCCTTTCGATTTTTCGGTGCCGGGCGTGACCTCCATGTCCGCAGATATCCACAAATACGGCTTTGCGGCAAAAGGCTGCAGCTGTATTTTGTATAAAAATCTGGATTTATTCAAATATCAATGCTTTGTACACGCCGATTGGCCTGGCGGCCTGTTTGCTTCGCCCGCCTTTTTGGGCACGCGGCCGGGCGGTGCATATGCCGCTGCTTGGGCGGCGATACAGGCAAACGGACGGCAGGGTTATTTGGAAATGGCAAAACAAACCATGGCCAATGCCGAAAAAATGCGCGAAGGGATTCGCAGCATTCCCGAATTGGAGCTTATAGGCAATCCCCAATGCAGTCTGCTTGCTTACCGTTCGCGCGACCCATACAATGTTAATATTTTTGCCGTGGGAGATGTGATGCAGGAAAAAGGCTGGCACATTGACCGTCTGCTGCATCCGGACGGCCTGCATGCCATGGTAACCTGCTCGCACACAGGTGTAATAGACCGTTATTTTGCCGACCTGCGGGAGGCGATTGCACAGGTCAAAGGCCAACCGCGGCTTGCCCTGCAGGGGGAGGCTGCCACCTATTCCACAGTGAGCCATGTGCCGTTCAAGAGAATGGTGCGTTCCTCCGTGCTCGATATTTTTTCAAAATCCTACGAGGTTTCCCGGGGCATGATTGACCTGTCCGACGCCTCAGCCGTCACCGGCGGCGGCGTGATGGATAAGATTGTAAATAAAATCGTGATGCACGATATGCGTAAATCATAATTTACGCATACACTGCTCCTCTGTCAGCTGCTTCTGCACGTCCTTGTCGGCCCATGATTTGGGCAGGGTAAAGCGGAACAGGACAGCAGACGAGGGGGCTGCATCGGTGAGAGAGAGAACGCCGTCCTCATCGGCGGTTATATATTCGTTTGCAAATTCATAGCTGCCCACATCGCCCGTGAAAAAGGAGGAAACCAACACCAAGCCGTTGCCTGCAAAGGCCGCAAGATCGGTAATATTGACGGCGTACCATGTTGTATTGCCCTCCTGCACGCTGTATTGACCGTCGCCCTCCATACACATAAGGGTTGTGAACGGGTCGTAGCCGTCCACAAATTCTTTCCAGCTCACATCGCAGTCGGTCATGCCGTCGGGAACGGTGACCGACAGAATCGCATACACCGCATCAAACACCTGCCATTCATAGACCGCATCGGCATCGGCTATGGAGCCGGAAATACGAACATTTTTCATCTGTTCGGCCTGCACAACACTGTCAAAATAAAACACAAGACCGTCTTTTTCTATGGTTTGATCGATTTTTTCGGCGGTATCATAGTTCATAAGCACATGGTAATTTTCATCGCTCGAGAAACGGTCGGTGCTTGCCTCCAAACGGACACGAAAGTCCTCGGCATCAACGGAATCCCCGGCATTGAGAATATTTTGCCGCATGGCTGTAAACCACTCATCGCTGAAAAGCGACATTTTTCCGCTCGCGGCGGCAAAGGCCGTCAGACAAATAAACAATGTAAGCACCGCAGCAATCGATGCGAATGCTTTTTTTCTGCGCCGCATTTCGGATGTGTGCGAAAGAACCTGTTGGGTCACTTCCGAAATCATTTCCTTATTGGTCTTCATACAAAAAACCCTCCTCTTGTAATTTCAATTTCAATGCTTTTCGTGCGCGGCTGACAAGGGATTCAATGCTGTGCACATTTTTTCCGAGTATAGCGGCGCTTTCCCTGTTGGAAAGCCCCTCAAAATAAGTCAGCCACAAAATTTCGCGGTAGGCCGGATGCAGCCGGTTCAGCACTTCATGCACATGCAGCCTGGTTTCATCGGCAAAATACTGTTCCTCCACGCCGCGCGCATCATCGGGAATCAACACCGCATCCTCATAAGACAGGGGGACGCTTCGCTTTTGCTTTTTCAAAAATTTCAGCGCATTGTTTTTGCCGACGGTATAGAGCCAGGTTTTAAAGCTCGCTTTTGGCGTAAAATGCGGCTTTTTTATGAAAATTTTTACAAACGTATCCTGCGTCAATTCCTCGGCCAGCTCTGCATCGCCCACAATGGTAAGCAGATACAATTCCAGCCCAACACGGTAGGTTTCCACAATTTCTGCAATTGCCGCCGTATCGCCGTTCAAAAACCGCCGGTACATCCGCGCTCCGTCATCCATAGCAATCAACTCCTTTTCTTTGTTATGCACCCATTCAACCCCCGAAACACAAAAACCTCACAGAAAAAAAGGGATGTGACAACAAAAATGTCACATCCGCTTTTTTGCACATATTCGCTTTATTCCGCTTCCGAATAATAATTATCGAAAAGATAGACATAGCAGTAGACCATTTTGGAATCCATATCGATGGTTCCGTTGATAATGTTCATCGCATTCAATGTAATTTCCTGCACAATGTCAATGGTGATTTCATAAACGCAAGCAATGGGTTCCATTGTTTCACCATCAAAATACCAGTCGGCTGATGCATCGGCCGTTGCACTCGGACAGTCAATGTCCATCGAAAAGTCCATATCCTCTTCAGACTGCGATTGTGGGAATTCCCTGCAAATATCCTGCAGACGAAGGCCGTAGAAGCGTTCAAGCGGAAGCGCACTGTCCGCAGGAAGCGTTTTTTTGCCGCAAGTGTAGGTATAAATATTTTTGCTGTCCGCACCCATGCCGCTGCGCGTGGCTTTTAACTGATTCAGAGTAATAGACACTTTGACGGCATTTTCAATTTGCCTGGCCTTGTAACCGGCAATGGCTTCAATAAAAACCTTTTCGGAACTGGATGCATCGGCCGACGGAGATGAGGGGAAGGAGGCCAGCGCATCGACTTTTTGATTTTCGCTGACCACAATGCTCTTGACATCATCCTCGGTCAATTCAAAAACATATTCCTTGCCCTTGGCGGGGAAAACTTCATCTGCCGCAGGAATGTTTTTGGTCGGGCCGTTGTATTTTATTTCTTCACTGTTGAGTTCATCACTAATCAAACTTTTCACAGTCGAATCCACAAGAATAGTACCGAAATCATAGTCTTTGGCTTCGGTTTTAACATACGTTGAACAAATGTTGGTCACATATTGGATGCTTTCCTCCGCATTTTTGAGGGGATTCACCTTGGCAGAAAGCCAATCCAATGTGGTTTCGGCTTCGCCGCATCTTGCACAGGAACGAGAATAAGCGCCGTTCTTCAACACCCATTCGGAGAAAGCATGACCACCGGGCAGCACCTTTTCTTCTCTGTACTTACCGCAGATGCAGTCATAAACGACCAAACCATCCTCTTCGCAGGTGGCAGGACTGTTTTCTATCTCAATTATTTTGCAGGCTTCGGTCTCAACCTTTCCGCAGCGCAGGCACTCCCGACTGTGGTATTTATTCATAACCTCATAAGGCGTCCAATCATGGCCGGGGGCATTGGTAAAGCTGAGCATTTTTTGGAATCCGCAAATTTCACATTTTAAAGCGTTAAATGTCGGTTTTTCACAATCGCCTGTCTGGTTGACTTCTATGTTTTGATGGGTATGATACATCTTCTCCAACGGTTCCAATGAAACGGCGGTGCGCAGAGTCAATCTGGCATCGGCAGATGTAATGCCGCCGGCTCCGTCAACATCGGCACGATAAATCATATCATCTTCCAACGCTTCCAAACCGACCGCCGCACGCAGAATCAGACGTGCATCGGCAGATGTAATTGCATCGTCATTGTCAATATCGCCCAAAAGCATGTCATATTCGGCGGCAAACACGGCGGGGATAAAAGCTGTTAGGAGAGAAATAACAATGCAAAGAGAAAGGAATTTTTTCTTCATACTTCTAAAACCTCATTTCTTGTACTTGCTCTATTCTAACACATTTTTACCGCCGTGTCAATTGTGAACAAATTGAAAATTTTTGCTATTCCAAAAAGGTTTCGGATTTTTCAAGCTCAACGCTCAAACGCAGCATCAAGCGGGCATCGGCGGAGGTGATTTCACCGTCACCATCCAAATCCGCGGCTTGGATTTCCGCTTCGCTGAGTTCTTCAAGCGAAACTGCATTTCGCAAAGCCAGACGGGCATCGGCGGCTGAGGCCATGCCGTCACCGTCCACATCGGAAATCACAACGGCAGTATAGGAACCGGTCTCGTTGCCGTATTCATCGTACAGCTTCACCTCGCAGCCGGTTCCGACCTTGGAGCCGGGCGGCAGTTCCTCGCCGGTCTTGTCATAAATTTTTACATCGGCCGCCGGTATGGCATCTGTAAACGCTTGCACATCCGTTCCGGGCAGAATATTGGAAACGGTATTCGGCCTGGTTTCATCCTCCCCGCTCGTGTTCAATTTGTATTCGGGAACAATTTCCGCCGCACTGTTGCCGCAGACATCGCAAATATTGTCCGCATTTTCATCCGTGTGGCCGACAGCCGGGGTATAGCTGCCCTTGTAGCTGTAGCCGCAGGCGCAGGTGTAGGTGGTATATCCCTTTTCGGCACAGCCGGCAGGGGTAACAGCCTCGGTGAATGTGTGACCGGCAGCGGGAATTCGGACATAGGTGGTGTAATCACAGCGCGAGCAGGTGACATACGCATCCCAGCCGTCCTCCTCGCAGCTTGCAGCCTTGGCCTCATGCGCAATCTCGTCATGCCCAAGTGCGGCAACCTCGGCTTGTGCAATCAACACCTCGCCGCACACCGAGCAATGCTTGCCTGCGGTTTTACCATCCTCAGTACAAGTGGGGGCAATTCCATCGTCTGTTGTTACCGTATGTCCGATTGCGGGAATCATTTCACCATTTGTAAGAACCGTTTGACATTGTGTGCAATATACATCACCGGTGTAACCATCTACGGTACAAGTTGCATCTGCTTGGTTTCTCAATTTCTCGAAATGTCCTGCGGCATTGATAAATTCCGATTCAACAAATCCGCAAGCTGTGCATGTTCGTTCATTTATACCCATATTTTCACAATCTGCTGCGGTTTTTTCATTCCATTCAGAGAAATTGTGTTCCTCGCAATCTGAAGCGGAAAGAAGAACAATATCCAAAACATCATCACAAATATCACAACATTTAACAGCAAAACCGTCATATTCATTGGTTGGCGCAAGAATTACAGTTTTTTCACTTGATTGACATTCATGCTCTTTTACAACAGAAATATCATAGGTATACATGTTTCCTTCACTGTCTTCAATATAAAGTGTACCACCATTGGTATTATATGGTGTCAATGAAATCATTCCATCGCCGGTAAATGTAAGAACACCATTATCAAATGTTGCTGATTCATTATCACAGCTAAGCATATATCCATCTTCATTATTTCCACGTTGCTTGCTGCTGCCTTTTTCAATGTAATAAGCTCTGAAGGTTATATTACCTGTGGCATCCTTTGCTTTAAATTGTTCCATTTCATTTTCAACTGCTATAATTTCTTTCTTAACATCGTCGTAATTAAATGGATCATCAAGCCCCGGGAGCAATTGAAGATAAGACGGAGCAACATCGTCATACAGTTCGGCCATACCTGCCTGCAATAGATTATTAAGGTGTGTTCCCATATTTGTTACTCCAAAATATTGAACACCTGCACTTGTGGTACTGTATGACCAGGGAATACTTGTTGTATTACCCGCATCCTCCGTAAACAATACATTCCTTAAAACAAACCGTACAGGGAGAGATGAAATTAATGTTCTAATGGAATCAAAAATATCAAATTTTCGGACATCCTCCGTTGTGACATCTGTTGACATGGAATTAACCAATGCGGATATGCTTTTGCAGACTTTTTCAATATCTTCTGCTGCTGTGTTCATAAGCCATTTAGCCGGATCTGAAGTAATGACATTAAGAGTAGCAGACAAAGAAGAATCAACAAGTCCAACAGCCTTATCAAATATTTTGTTGTCTGTTGTCATATACTTTTTTAATTTTGAAATATTGTCATATAACCCTTCAAACATCTCCCACTTTTGTTTTCCTATCAGCGATTGATCTGCAACTGAAATAAATTCATCAATTGCTTTAACACAGCCGCTGACAGTTTTAATTAAAGCGCCTGTTATGTCCCAAGCAGTAATAATAGCCTTATAAGCATCGACAAAGTTTTCAGCCTGATTAACAAATGACAGCATTTGGTCTATTTGGTATTCCACAAGCTTAGATTTAAATAAAATGTTTATTCCCAATTCAATAACCAATTTGTCGCCGGGCTTAAACTCCGGAACAAATTCATACCATGACGGATTGGATTCTTGCATATATATTTCTTTTTCAACATGTCCATCAGAATAATAGGTTACGCGCCCTTGCTCAATTTGTGTAATCCTGTGACAGACATTGTAAAGTGTTATGTCGGAAACATTTGTTAATGTTATTGTTACATTATAATCTTCACCGTAAAAAGCAGCATCAGGGAATTCAAAATGTAAATGAAGTGCATCTCCCGCCCAAACCTGAAGCGGCTTCTTAGCAACAAATCTATCATTGATTTCTTCTTCAAAAGGCATTACCATTCCCTCTAAAAGAGCTTCTATATTATAGCTGCCGGCTTTATCGCCTCTTACATACCAATGAATCGATTTGCTTTCGCCTTCAGAAATATCTGCAATCTCTTGCGTTAATGTTTGTTCTTCAT
>X279_Western_Grey_Kangaroo__coassemble_33_pt1 | contig 17316 bp, 17 predicted proteins | sample X279_Western_Grey_Kangaroo__metabat2_high_PE_006 | metagenome-assembled genome bin X279_Western_Grey_Kangaroo
ATTTTGGCAGACGAAATTTACAAAGAAGCGGATTGCACGTTCAATATCAATTCTCCGAAGCAGCTCGGTGAAATTTTGTTTGAAAAAATGCAGCTTCCGCATGGAAAAAAGACCAAAACCGGCTATTCAACCAATGCCGAAATACTGGAAAGCCTGGCGGGAGCCTACCCGTTTGTTCGTAAAATTCTTGATTATCGTGCATTTTCAAAGCTCCGTTCGACTTATTGCGAGGGGATGCTCAAGCTGATATGTCCGGACGGGCGCATTCGTTCCACCTTCAATCAAACGGAAACGAGAACGGGACGTTTGTCCTCCAGCGAACCGAATTTGCAAAATATTCCCGTTCGCACGGAGCTGGGCAGAGAAATGCGCAAGTTTTTTACAGCCGCAGACGGGTGCGTTTTGGTCGATGCCGACTATTCACAAATCGAACTGCGAGTTTTGGCCGCAGCATCCGAAGACCAAAATATGTGCGAAGCGTTTCGCTCGGAAGTGGATATTCACACCGTTACGGCCTCCCAGGTGTTCAACATGCCTATTGATATGATAACCCCGCTGCTGCGTTCCAGAGCCAAAGCGGTCAATTTCGGTATCGTTTACGGGATCGGTGCATTTTCATTGTCGAAGGATATCAACGTCAGTCGTCCGGAAGCGGAGCGTTATATTCAAAATTATTTAAATCATTATGCCGGCGTGCGCAAATACATGGAAAAATGCATTGAATTTGCAAAAGAAAACGGCTATGCCGAAACCTTATTGCACCGTCGGCGCTATCTGCCGGAGCTGCGTTCGTCCAATGGTAATTTGCGTGCATTCGGGGAACGCGTGGCCAGAAACATGCCCATTCAAGGCACGGCAGCGGATATTATTAAAATTGCCATGGTGCGAGTATATGAAAAGTTACACCGACAGTTGCCGCAGGCGAAATTGATTATGCAGGTACACGACGAATTGATTCTGGAGGTACCTGAAAATGCCGCCGAGCAGGCCGCCGCGATTTTAAAAGATGAAATGGAAAATGCCATGCAGCTGGCAGTTCCCATGTCTGTTGATGTACACATCGGAAAAACCTGGTATGATGCTAAAGGATAAAAAAATGGAAATTCGCCCCGCAAAAATCGAAGATGTTCCGTTTTGTGCTGCGTTGGAGATGCAATGCTTTTCGGAGCCATGGTCCGAAAATTCCTTGCGGAATGCCGTAATGGATTCGGACACATATTTTTTTGTTGTCGTATCGGAAAACAAGCTTGTGGGTTATTTTGTGGCGGGAAATATTTGTGATGAAATCAATTTATACACCATCGCCGTGTCGCCCGACGTGCGCGGACAAGGCTTTGGTGATGCATTGATTGCAAAATTAAAGGATATTGCAGCGCAATACAATGCCATATTCATTGGTCTTGAGGTCAGACCCTCCAACACAAATGCAGTCAAGCTTTATGAAAGGCACGGGTTTCTTCAAACCGGGCGAAGACCCTCTTTTTACAGAAAACCGACGGAAGATGCCCTGCTTTACACACTCGATTTCAGAGAGGAAAATGTATGAAAATTTTAAGTATTGAATCCTCATGCGATGAAACTGCCGCCGCCGTGGTGGAAAACGGCAGAACGGTTTTATCAAATATTGTGGCATCGCAAGTGGAGGAACATAAATTATACGGCGGTGTCGTGCCGGAAATTGCTTCCCGCAGACATTGTGAAGCGGTTTCACAGGTCGTAAACGAGGCATTGGAGCAGGCAAAGGCTTCATTGCAGGACATCGATGCCGTTGCCGTTACAGCTTACCCCGGTCTTATCGGCGCACTGTTGGTCGGTGTAAATTTTGCCAAAGGATTGGCTTTTTCCGCCAATAAACCGCTGCTTTCCGTGCATCATTTGCGGTCGCATATTGCGGCAAATTATATTTGTCATCCCGATTTAAAACCGCCGTTCCTGGCATTGGTTGTGTCCGGCGGGCATACAAGCTTTGTGGTTGTAAAGGACTACACTTCTTATGAAATCATCGGTGCAACACGGGATGATGCAGCAGGGGAGGCGCTGGATAAAGCCGCCCGTGCCATGGGGCTTCCGTATCCCGGCGGTTTGCACATGGACAAAGAAGCGGTCGGCGGAAACGACAAAGCATTTGCATTTCCAAATCCAATCGTGGATGGAGCTCCGTTTGATTGCAGTTTTTCGGGGTTAAAAACAAGTGTAGTCAATCTCTTACACAATGCTCGGCAAAAAAACGAAGCTCTTTCGATAAAGGATTTGAGTGCATCCTATTTGCATGCTGTTGTATATTGTTTAACCCGGCGCATGGATGCGGCCTTGGATGCATATAAGTTTGATACGGTCGTTCTTGCCGGCGGTGTTTCTGCAAACTCCGTTTTGCGCCGTGAAATGCAAATTTTATGCGACAAAAAAGGGGTAAAATTGTATTATCCGCATTTGTCCTTATGCGGTGATAACGCAGCCATGGTTGGCGCGCAGGCTTATTATGAATATCAAACCGGCGCCATAGTCGATTTGACTTTAAATGCACAGGCTACGCGTGAAATTGATAAGTGATTTCCGACACTTTTTGCGCAATATGTAATTGACAAATGATTGTCAATTGTGGTATATTGAATTGAAAATAAAAAATCTTGATATAAAGGAGTAATTCGTATGGCATTGACTACCAACAAGTCCGTTCTTGAATGGATTGACGACAAAGTAAAGCTTGTCAAACCCGACAACATTGTCTGGATTGACGGCAGTAAAGAGCAGATTGAAGAGCTGCGAGCAATCGCCTGTTCTACAGGTGAGCTGACAAAGCTCAATGAAGAACTGCTTCCCGATTGCTATCTTCACAGAACCGCTGTAAACGACGTTGCCCGCGTTGAACACAGAACTTTTATTTGCACCAGGACCAAGGAAGAAGCCGGTCCCACCAACAATTGGATGGATCCCGATGAATGCTATAAAATGCTTTATGACATCGCCCGTGACAGCTATGTAGGCCGCACGATGTATGTCATTCCTTATTCCATGGGGCCTATTGGCTCTCGTTTTTCCAAAATCGGCATTGAATTGACCGACAGCATTTATGTTGTTTTGAATATGGTTATTATGACCCGCGTTGGCAAAGCCGTGCTCGATTGCCTCGGCGACAGCAATGATTGGGTCAGAGGTTTCCACAGTCGCTGCCAAATTGATGAAGAAAAGCGTTATATTTGCCAATTCCCGCAGGACAACACCATTATTTCCGTCAACTCCGGTTACGGTGGAAACGTACTTCTGGGCAAAAAGTGTTTTGCCCTGCGTATCGCCTCTTACCAGGGTTGGAAGGAAGGCTGGCAGGCTGAACACATGCTGATTCTCGGCGTGCAAAATCCCGCCGGTGAAGTGCGTTATATCTGCGCCGCATTCCCCTCTGCCTGCGGCAAGACCAACCTTGCCATGCTCATTCCGCCCGAAGGCTACCTTGCCAAAGGCTATAAGGTTTGGTGCGTAGGGGATGACATTTCCTGGATTCGCAAGGGGGAAGACGGCAGATTGTATGCTATCAATCCCGAAAACGGATTCTTCGGCGTAGCACCCGGCACAAACGTAAAATCCAACCCCAATGCATTGGCCTCCACCCGTCAGGGGACCATTTTTACCAATGTCGCTCTCAATCTTGACGACAACACGGTTTGGTGGGAGGGGCTCGATAAAAATCCCCCCGCAAACGCACTTGAATGGAAAGGAAACCCCTGGAATGGTAAGGAAAGCACCGAAAAGGGCGCCCATCCCAACAGCCGTTTCACTGCACCCGCAGTCAATTGCCCGTGCCTGAGCAGTGAATTTGAAAATCCGCAGGGCGTACCGATTTCCGCTATCGTATTCGGCGGCAGACGTGCGAAGCTGGCTCCGTTGGTGTATCAATCCCGCGACTGGAACAACGGTGTATTTGTCGGTTCCATTATGGCTTCCGAAACCACAGCAGCCGCAACCGGTGCAGTCGGTGTTGTTCGCCGTGATCCCATGGCCATGCTTCCGTTCTGCGGCTACAATATGGCTGATTACTGGCAGCATTGGCTGGACATCGGCAAAACGCTTGATGCCGACAAAGCTCCCAAAATCTTCAATGTCAACTGGTTCCGTAAGGACGATGAAGGCAACTTCCTGTGGCCCGGCTTCGGTGATAACCTCAGAGTTCTCAACTGGATTCTCGACCGCTGCGAGGGTAAGGTTGAAGCGAAAGAAACCGCAATCGGTTATGTGCCTTATGCCGCCGACATCGATCTTTCCGGCATTGAAGATGAGGTTTCCGTTGAAACGCTTGAAAGCATTTTGAGTGTTGACAATGCACTCTGGAATGAAGAAGTTCCCGGCATTGCCGAGCTGTATGCAAAATTCGGTGACAAGATTCCCGCCGACCTTGTGAAAGAATTTGAAACGCTTAAAAGCAATCTTGCTGAATAAATTTGCACAGGGGTGTGACACAATAAATGCTGTCACACCCCTGTTTTTATTGATCTTTCGGCATCTGCATCGCAAGTTGTTGTAGCTTTTCACGCAATTGTGCGTTGCATTTGACAAGCGGCAGCCGAACGGAAGATTCACACAGATGCATATATTCCATCAAGGTTTTTACAGGTATTGGATTGACATCACGGAACAAACAATCCTCCAATTCACACAATTCCTGCTGCAAATGTGCGGCACGGGTGAAATTTCCGTCCAAACATAACTGCACCAAAGTTTGCATGGTTCTCGGAATTACATTGGCCGCCACGGAAATGACGCCATGTGCCCCGAGAGACATAAACGGAACGGTTTGATCGTCGTTTCCCGCATACACAGCAATTGTATCCCCGCAAAGAGCCATTGTTTTTGCAGCCGAGGATATGTTTCCGTTCGCTTCTTTTACCGCAACAATGTTTTTTATTTTCGCCAATTCTTTGTATGTTTCCGGTTTTATATCCAATCCGGTTCTGGACGGAACATTATACACAATCATCGGCGTTGAAACATGTTCTGAAATATACGAATAATGCGCTATGATGCCGTCCTGTGAAGTTTTATTATAAAAGGGAGTGACGATCAACAAACCGTCCACTCCCTCTTTTTCGGCATCATTCGACAAGCGTACAGCCGCTTGTGTGTTATTTGCACCCGTCCCCATGATAATCGGTACTTTTCCCTTTGCCATACGCACCGCACAAGCGGCACATTGTTTTCGTTCATAATAAGACAATGTTGCCGCTTCTCCGGTTGTTCCGCAGGCAACTATGGCTTGCGTACCGTTCTCGATTTGAAAACGAATCAATTCCTCATATTTTGAAAGATCAACGTCCTTTTCCGGGCCTTTAAACGGTGTCACAATGGCACACGCACTGCCCTTGAAAAGCAATTCTTTCAATGAAGAAACACTCCCGTTGTTTATTTTACAGGTTCAATGTAGCCTTGGGCGCAAAGCAGCTCTGCAAGCAGAACACCGCCGCCGGCGGCTCCGCGCAGGGTATTGTGAGAAAGGCACACGAACTTATAATCATATTGACTGTCTTCACGCAATCTGCCGACGGAAACGGCCATACCGCCCTCCAAATCTCTGTGCAGCTTGGTCTGCGGCATATTGTCCTCCGTGAAGTAATTCAGGAACTTTTTCGGTGCATGGGGAAGCTCCAGTTCCTGCGGAACCGAGGAGAACGAATCCCAAACAGCGATAATTTCTTCTTTGCTGGGCTTGTTCTTAAAGCGCACAAACACAGCGGCCATGTGACCGTCGGAAACAGGTACGCGAAGGCACTGCGCGGTAAAGTTGGGCGAAGTGGCGGGAACGATGGCGCCGTTTTCGATCTTACCCCAAATTTTAAGCGGTTCCTGTTCGCTTTTTTCTTCTTCACCGCCGATAAAGGGAATCACATTGTCAACCATTTCAGGCCAACGCTCAAATGTTTTCCCTGCACCGGAAATGGCCTGGTAGGTACAAACAAGCACATCCTCCACGCCGAATTTTTTATCCAAAGGATACAAAGCGGGAACATAGCTTTGCAGAGAGCAGTTGGATTTTACAGCCACAAAGCCTCTTTTTGTGCCAAGTCTTTGCTTCTGCGCTTCAATAATTTTGGCATGCTCATAGTTGAGCTCCGGAACAATCATCGGAACATCGGGGGTGAAACGATGCGCACTGTTGTTGGAAATAACCGGGCACTCCAATTTTGCATACGCATCTTCCAAAGCCTTAATCTCATCCTTTTTCATGGCAACAGCACAGAAAACAAAATCAACAAGACCTGCAATTTTCTCCATATCGGCCTGTGCATCATACACATAGAGGTTCTTCACATTTTCAGGCAGAGGTGTTTTCATGACCCATCTGTTGCCCAACGCATCCTCATATTTTTTGCCCGCAGAGTTTGCGCTTGCCGCAAGCACCGTGATTTCAAACCACGGATGGTCGTGCAAAAGAGTGATAAAACGCTGTCCTACCATGCCCGTTGCACCGATTATACCGACTTTATACTTCTTACCCACAAATATTCCTCCCAAAAAAACAAATTTCCTGTTGTAAAAAGCAGGGAAAAAAAGTATAATGTATTTTAACACCGCGAACGCGGTATGTCAATCTTTTTTTTGTGACGGTAAAGAAAAATGAAAAAATCAGACTTTTATTTTGATCTCCCCGAAGAACTTATAGCCCAAACACCGCTTGAAAAAAGGGATTCATCCCGCATGCTTGTGATAGGCAAACAAACAGGGGAGCTGCAGCACAAACACTTTTATGATGTAATTGAATTTTTTCGCCCCGGTGACTGCTTGGTTTTAAACGATTCAAGAGTTCTTCCCGCCCGCATGTATGGAATGCGCAAAGACACCGGTGCGGTCGTCGAATTTCTTCTTCTTCATAATTTGGGGGAAGACAAATGGGAAGTAATCACCGGTCCCGGAAAAAAAGCAAAACAGGGAACCTCCTTTACCTTCGGCGACGGACTTATGACCTGTGATGTTTTGGAAGTACTCGACAACGGCAATCGCATTGCAAAATTTCATTACGATGGCAACAGCTTTTATGCCGTACTGGACAGAATCGGCGAAATGCCATTGCCCCATTATATTCATGAAAAACTCAATGATGCAGAGCGCTATCAAACCGTTTATTCCAAAGAAAAAGGTTCTGCCGCCGCGCCGACGGCGGGACTGCACTTCACACCGGAGCTATTGAAAGCGATCGAAGAAAAAGGCATCGATATAGCATATATAACACTGCATGTCGGCATAGGTACCTTCAGACCTGTCAAAGCCGAAAATATTGAAGACCACGAAATGCATTATGAGCATTTTACCGTGTCAACCGAAGCTGCAGAAAAAATCAATAAAGCAAAGCAAAACGGCGGTCGTGTGATCGCAGTCGGCACCACCTGTACGAGAACATTGGAATCCTGCGCGGATGCCGACGGTTTCATTCAACCCTGCGCAACCAAAACCAACATTTTTATTTATCCGGGGTATCAATTCAAATGCATTGATGCACTGATTACGAATTTCCACCTGCCCGAAAGCACCTTGATTATGCTCGTTTCCGCTTTTTGCGGCAGAGAAAACACATTACATGCTTATGAAACAGCCATTGCCGAAAAGTATCGCTTTTTCTCGTTTGGCGACTGTTGTTTCATTCTTTGAGAGGTAAAAAAATGTATACTTTGTTTAAACAAGTAGGAAATGCCCGCAGAGGACAATTCCAAACCCCGCACGGAACCGTTCAATTGCCGGGGTTTATGAACGTAGCAACCGCAGCGGCCATCAAAGGCGGTTTATCAGCCTTCGATCTTGAAACGATTCGTTGCCAGGTCATGCTTTGCAATACCTATCATTTGCATGTGCGTACCGGTGATGAAACCATTAAAGAGCTCGGCGGTCTGCACAATTTAACAGGTTGGAAAGGTCCTATTTTGACCGACAGTGGCGGATTTCAGGTTTTTTCTCTTGCTAAATTGAGAAAAATAAAGGAAGAAGGCGTTTACTTTAATTCGCATGTGGATGGACATAGAATTTTCATGGGTCCCGAGCAAAGCATGCAAATTCAATCCAATCTCGCCTCTACCATTGCCATGGCGTTTGATGAGTGTGTGGAAAATCCATCTACGCATGCATATTCCCAAAAGTCCTGCGAGCGAACAGAACGCTGGTTGTACAGATGCAAGGAGGAACATGAACGATTAAATGCGCTTTGTGACACCATCAATAAAAAGCAAATGCTGTTCGGCATCAACCAGGGCTGTGTGTTTGATGATTTGCGTGTGCAAAATATGATAAACATTGCAAAATTGGATTTGGACGGTTATGCCATTGGCGGTTTAGCCGTAGGGGAGCCTGCAGAAGATATGTACCGCATTATATGCGCCGTCGAACCCTATATGCCAAAAAACAAACCGCGTTATCTGATGGGGGTCGGTACGCCGGTCAACATCCTGGAAGGGGTACACAGAGGTGTGGATTTGTTTGATTGCGTCATGCCCTCACGCAATGCGCGGCACGGACATTTGTTTACATGGGATGGCATTATCAATTTGAACAACGCAAAATATGAAAAAGATTTGCAGCCCATTGACCCGCAATGTGATTGCCCGGTTTGTAAAAATCATTCAAGAGCCTACATTCGTCATTTGTTCAAAGCCAAAGAAATGCTTGCCATGCGTTTGAGCGTGATGCACAATCTGTATTTCTATAATACGCTGATGGAAAAAATCCGTGCATCGCTCGAAGACGATACTTTTGAAGAATTTTATTCAAAATACAGGCTTATTTTGGATAAGAGAATATAAATTATTTTGTTTTATGTATTGAAATCCATGATTTTTTCATGTATAATAATTTAGAATTTACTAACGGAGGAAAAAAAATGTTAGACCTTTACACGCTTTGCGCCGGCCTGACCGGCACTACGACAACTGGCACCGAGGGTGAAACCAAAAGCATGCTCCCCATGATTTTGATTATGGGCGTTATGTTTGTTTTTATGTATTTCTTCACCATCCGCCCGCAAAAGAAAAAACAGCAACAGGAACAACAACTTCGTGATTCTGTTCAAATCGGTGATGAAATTACAACCATCGGCGGTATCGTCGGCCGTATTGTGACCGTTAAGGATGATTCTGTTGTGATTGAAACCGGCTCCGATCGCGTTAAGATGAAAATCATGCGTTGGGGCATTCAGACCAACAACACCGGCAATGAAAGAGCCGAGGCAGAAAAGAAAGCCTTGGAAGCTGCACAGAATGCAGAAAAAGAAGAAAGAAAAAAAGGCAAACGCACCAAGAAGCATGATGCCGTTGAAGAGCCCATGACAACGTCCCAAAAAGACGAATAATTTTGTGATATCTTTGTCCGCCGCCTCATATACCTTGTATGAGGTGGTTTTTTATGTCCGAAAAAAGAAAAATAAAAACTAAACAGGGAAGTGGTTTATTAAAAATTATAACCGGCGTCGGCGTTGGATTGCTTGTCTTTCTGTTTTTGCTGTCGGTTTCAGCTGTAGTTTTTTCAAAAAGCAATCTTGATTTTGAAAACTTAAAGTATTTTATTTTTGTCGCCTTGCCATTGGGGGCATGCATCGGAGCCTTTTACAATGGATTTCACTGCAAAGAAATCAAAGGAATGATTTCCGGAGTACTGACATCTTTTTTGATAGCAATTGTTGCGGCATGCTTGTTGCTGATTGCCAATGCGGGTATGCTCACAGGTGCTGCCATTGTTTTATTGCTTTTAACGGCAGCTGTCGGTTGTCCGGCCGGGATTGTGGGTGCAAATTTAAGATAATCAATGAGGCTTCACAATGAAAAAGACACTCAATACAACGGTTGATTTACGAAAAACAAGAGCTTTTTTGAGAAATAACCTTCCGAGTACCGTCATCATCGGTTTGTATTTTATCGGATTGTTTCTGGCAATCATGCTTGCAAATCGAAATGGAAATCAGCAATTCTTTAAATTGGAAACATTTCAGCAAATAACGCAAAACAACACAGTCGGTCAGGCTTTTATATTTTATACGTTTTTGCTCAATTGTTTCCTATTGATACTTGTATTTGCGATGGGTTTTTGCGCAATCGGAACCCCTGTTTTACTACTATGCATAGTAGCAAAAGGCTTTATATGCGGCCTGGTCGGCATGTTGCTCGCCCTTTATTGCGATAAAGGAATCCAATTTGTTGTCTTTGTTTTGATTCCAATGCAAATTATATTTTCATTGTGTTTTATATGTGCCTGTACGCAAAGTGCGTATCTCAGCAAAGCTATATTTACGTCCTTACTGAAAAAAGAAGCCGTACAAACAGAAATCAGGATTTATCTGCAGCGATACATCCTGATTGGTATATTGTTTATAATCGGAGCCGTTATGAGTAAGCTGTTAATCGTTCTCTTTTGGCGTTTCATCTGACGAATCCGAATTCGATTTGAAATCGGCCAAGGGATTGCTTTCTGCCGCTGTTTTTAATTGTTCGGAAGAAACATGGGTGTAAATTTGCGTAGTTTGCAAACTTTCATGGCCGAGAATTTCTTTCAAAGCCAAAGTATCAACATGTCCGTGTTGATACATCAACGTAGCTGCTGTATGCCGTAATTTATGAACGGAATACCCGTCACCGAGTCCGGCTTTTTCCAGGTATGATTTAACAATATATTGCACTGTTTTTGGACTGATACGCTTTTTTCGTTCACTTAAAAACAGTGCTTCTTTGTCTGTCACACCGTCCTTCGGACGCACGCGCATATACGCGGCAATGGCATCCACACAAGCCTGATTCAAATATACCATACGCTGTTTGTTGCCTTTGCCGGTGATTGTGATGTGTACTCCATTCTTACTGTATGAAATATCAGTATAATTTATAGAAACAAGCTCAGCCAAACGCATTCCGCAATTTAAAAATAAGGTTACAATACAATAATCACGTTCTTTATTTGTGCCGCCAATGCTATTGAGCAAATCCATGCTTTGCTCGAGCGTTAAAAATTTCGGTAATGATTTTTCGATCTTCGGAGACTCAAGATTTGTCATCGGATTGGATTCAATATAATGCCTTTTTTCCAAAAAACGATAAAAAACACGAATGGAAGACATTTTTCTTGCACGAGTGCGAGCAGAGTTATGCCGTTCGTTTTTGCAATACGCAAGAAATTCATACACATCTTCACAAGTTAATTTTGAAAAATCTTCTGCGGTGAAATAAGAAATATCAATCTTGGAAAAATCTTTTTCTTTTGAATTTTTTGAAGCCGTAAAAAGCAAAAATGTCCGCAAATCCGAAGCATATTCTTCAACCGTCAAACCGGAATTATTTTTCACAACACTCAAATCCAAAATGAAATCCCGAACAAGCTTCGGTAATTTTGTACGGTCTATAGGCATTTTTTCAGCTCACTTTCTGTTTTTTTCTCTTCCCTGAATTATACAAAATATTGATTTTGTATAATCACTTCTGTTTTTCAACAGGGGCTTTCCTCTGATTTTTTGTACCAAAAAATACCCTGCCTTACGGCAAGGTGCAATGTATGATGCTTAATTTTTTTTCTCCGTTCCGTATTTTTTCATGACGAACACAATAGCAATGCTCAAAGTCATAATCACCAAAGTGGCTTTACGATTGGCTGCCATATCCATTTGCTTTTTAACACTTTTCTTCATGCAGTTCAACCTCTTTCTCATGCGTCAACGGCAACAAGCTGCCAACATCCATCAACGGGCTGTCGGACAAACTAACAGCCTGCACGCCGTATTGATTCAAAAAATTTTTAATTTTATGCGCATCAATATGCAAATCAATATTTCCGCAAAATGCCATTTCGTTTTTGCTGATTTTGCCGCAGCTCCCACCGATAAAACCATACGGATATCCGTCCAATTGCACACTGCCCTTGCGAACCAGGCATACATCCAAACCGTTTTTTTTGCATGCTTCGGCAATTCCGATGTCGTCCGTTAAAATGGCATTTTTTGCCACAGGTGCAACGCTGCATTTGATATACCCTTGATGTACAGAAATTGCATGTTTTATGGAATTGAACGATATAACATTGGATATTCTTGAATTATAAATTAAATAATCATTTGTTTGTATATAGTTTAATATACAATCGTTTGGATATGGTGTGTTCGGTTCATTATTCGTCATTATAACACAAAAACCGACGGAAATCAATTTTTCTTTCAAAAAAATTTGCGATGGCGACAGAACAATTGCTTTATTCGGAATCGGACATACTGATAAATCCGCATGTCTTTGCAATGATTTTTCAATATATGGTTCCGGATATGCGGACAGAAGCTCAATTTTCCTGTATGCAAATTGTTTTTTAATGGCATCCGGCAATGCACCGCACAAAATGTGCCGCACCTTCCCTGTCGGCAAATGAGGATTTTCAATCGGAACAATTGCCATCAGAAGCTACCGCCGGCTTCAATCACAGCTTCTCGAACCGTGCGAACGCCGATAATTTCAATATGATTTCCAAATCTTTATTCAATTGTTTTTTATTATGATAAGGAACAATGCATTTTTCAAAACCAAGGCGAATCCCTTCGCGAATGCGCTGCTCACAGCAATTGACACTGCGAATTTCGCCCGAAAGACCGATTTCGCCGAACAATAAAATATTTTCCGGAACGACAGTGTCTTTCATACTGGAAACAAGTGATACGGCCACGGATAAATCCGCCGCCGGCTCGTCCAATTTTAAGCCGCCTGCAATATTGACATAGCAATCCATGCTGCCGAAAAAGTAACCTGCACGCTTTTCAAGTACAGCCAACAGCATCGCCGTTCGGTTATAATCAAACCCCGTGGACATCCTTCTGGGATTGCCGAAGCCGGATGGTGCAACCAATCCCTGCACCTCGGCCAAAATGGGTCTGGAACCCTCCATTGTGCAGGTTATGCAGGAACCCGAGGCGTTCTTTGCACGGCCGGAAATCAGCATTTTAGACGGATTTGTGACTTCCATGAGCCCTTGCTCGGACATTTCAAACACACCGATTTCATTCGTTGAACCGAAACGGTTTTTAACTGCGCGTAAAATACGGCATGAAATGTGTTTTTCACCCTCAAAATACAAAACACAATCCACAATATGTTCCAAAACCTTCGGGCCTGCAATGTTTCCGTCCTTATTGACATGCCCGACCAAAAACACGGGAATATCCAAAGCTTTGGCGGTGCGCATAAGAAGATTGGTGGACTCGCGCACCTGCGTGATACTTCCCGGCAGGGATTGAATTTCCGAAATAGCAAGCGTTTGAATGGAATCGACAATCACAATATCCGGCTTGTCACTTCGCAAAAATTCACAGATATATTGGGTATCGGTTTCACATAATACAAAAAGATTTTCCGTTTGTACGCCCAAACGCTGTGCTCGGCTTTTGATTTGATGAGCCGATTCCTCACCCGCCACATATAATATTTTATGCTTTTTGCCGAGATGCTCGCATGCCTGCAAAAGAATCGTGGATTTTCCGATTCCAGGGTCGCCGGATAATAAAACAAGCGAACCCTTCACCAAGCCGCCGCCCAATACCCGATTCAGTTCTCCGATTCCTGTATCAAACCTGCTTGTATATTCCGTTGTGATTTCAGACAAGCGCAGTGCATTTGTATACACGCCACCGCCGCCGATGCTTTTCTGCGATTGCGAAGTCGGCGTGCGAATTTCCTCGTTCATGGTATTCCATTCTCCGCAATCCGGACATTGTCCGCACCATTTCGGAACCGTACAACCGCATTGGTTGCAAACAAATACCGTTTTTGTTTTGGCTGCCATTTATAATATCCTTTCCGTTTGACATTGCCGAATGACCCCACCCAAAATACATAAGGAAAGTTGTGTTCCGTATGCGGGGGTTTTTAACAATTCCAGCTCTTTCCTGTTGGACATAAATCCGCACTCCACCAATACTGCCGGCAATTGGGCATGATAGAGCAAATATATATCATCGGTTGCCGCTTTGATTTTTCGTCTGTTTTCTTTTTGCTGCAAGGCGACCGTGTTTTCCTGAATTGATTGTGCATACAGCTTTCCGACATCATTGTTCGGTGAATAGAAAACCTGCAGTCCGCAGCAATTCTCATCCCCATATTGGTTTTGATGAATTGCAATGTACAACGCTTGCGGATTGGCATTCAAAATGGCAAGCCTTGCTTTGATGTCGGACATTTTTCGTGCTCTTATGGTCGCAAGCGATGCATCTGCAAGGTCGGTATCTTCCGTTCTTGTCATCAAGGTATCAAATCCGAACAAAGCACACAGCTGTTGTAATTGAATTGTAATGTTCAAATTGATATGTTTTTCCGGAGTACCATCCTGTGCAACGGTACCGCCGTCTTCCCCGCCGTGTCCGGCATCCAAAATCAACAGCGGAACGGAAATTTGATTCTGCACCGGGACCATAACCTGTTGTTCGTTGGTAATATAAATGAAGCTTATCAATAAAACACAACACAAAATCACTGAAATAATGGTTATTTGTTTTTGTTCTCTCATTCTTAACACCTCATCTAAGTATATGAAACAAAAAGGAAAAGAATGATTAAACAGAAAAAAGCGGCACATTGCTGTGCCGCCAAAAAATGCGCTTAGTTCATCATGCTTGCAACTTCATCAGCAAAATTGTCTTCACGCTTTGCAAGACCTTCGCCCTTGGCATAGCGATAGAAACCGCTGACAGTGAAAGCGCTGCCGAGTTCCTTTGCAGTGTTGGCAACATAGGTTCTGACGTTTACGCTGTCATCCTTAACGAATGCTTGATCAAGCAGGCAAACCTCTTTGAAGAACTTATTGATTTTGCCGGAGATAATGCCTTCAATAACCTTTTCGGGCTTGGATGCCATTTTCGGATCTTCTTTTATCTGCGCAATCATAATTCCTTTTTCATGTTCAATAACATCAGCGGGAACCACATCACCTTCAAGATACTGCGGATTCATTGCGGCAACCTGCATGGCAACGTCCTTGCCCATGGCACGGAATGCATCTGCTTTGCAGGCATCGTCTGCGCCATCGAATGTAACCATAACGCCAACGCTTCCGCCGCCGTGAATATAAGTGGCAACAACGCCTTCGTGACGAATGAAGCGACGAATCTTCATATTTTCACCGATGGAAAGAACAGCATTCTGGAATGCTTCCTGAACGGTATCCGCAGAGCCTGCAAGCTTGGTTGTAAGCAAAGCATCCACATCAGCGGGATTTTCATCTACGATTGTCTTGGCAACATCAAGCACAAGGTTCTGGAATTTTTCATTCTTAGCAACGAAGTCGGTTTCGGAGTTTACTTCCACAAGAACACCGATATTCTTTTCTTCATCATTATAAGCAAGAACAACGCCTTCTGCAGCGATTCTGCCGGCTTTCTTGGTAGCAAGTGCAAGTCCTCTTTCACGCAGTACGTCAACTGCCTTATCCATATCGCCGTCTGCTTCGACAAGCGCTTTCTTACAATCCATCATGCCGGCACCCGTCTTTTCGCGGAGAGCCTGTACGTCTTTTGCGGTAAATGCCATTTTGGTATCCTCCTATTACTTTTTTAAAAAGATGCCCGCACCGCGGGTACAGGCATCCGATATTTAATCTTCTTATTCAGCGAAATCTGCAGTTTCTTCAGCGGCTTCTTCAGCTGCAGCAGCAGTGGATTCACCCTGTCTGCCTTCGATAACAGCATCGGCGATTGCGCCGGCGATCAGCTTAACGGCTCTGATAGCATCGTCGTTGCCGGGAATGACATAATCGATTTCATCGGGATCACAGTTGGTGTCGACAATGGCAACGATCGGAATATGAAGCTTCTTTGCTTCCAGAACGGCGATTCTTTCCTTGCGCGGGTCAACAATGAACATGGCAGCGGGCTGTCTTTTCATGTTGGTGATACCGCCGAGGAATTTTTCAAGCTTTTCTCTTTCGAGCTTGAGCTTGGCAACTTCCTTTTTGGGAAGAAGATCGAAAGTACCGTCTGTTTCCATAGCGGTAAGCTGTTCGAGTCTTTTAATTCTCTTTTTAATTGTGTTGAAGTTTGTGAGCATACCGCCGAGCCAACGAGCGTTGACAAAGGGCATTTCACAACGCAGAGCCTCTTCCTTAATGGAATCCATAGCCTGCTTTTTGGTGCCTACAAACAGAATTTCGCCGCCGTTCGCAGAGAGCTCACGAACATACATATAAGCATCTTCCAGCTTTTTGACCGTTTTTTGAAGGTCAATGATGTAGATACCGTTGCGTTCGGTAAAGATGTAGGGAGCCATTTTGGGGTTCCATCTGCGGGTTTGATGTCCAAAATGGACACCGGCTTCGAGAAGCTGTTTCATGGATACAACTGACATAATTTTTTCCTCCTTATGTTATACCTCCGCAACCTTCCTCTTATGCAGACACGCTGCCGTGCACACTGCATAAATCCGATTGCGTGCGATTTGCTAAAAAAGTATAGCACAAACATATTTATTTTGCAAGTACTTTTTAACAATTTTTTTAAAATTTTTTTGTGAAAACCGCTGTTATTTTCGCATGGCAATAAAATCCCTGTAACTAATCAATTCCACGCCGTGCTCCTTTAAATAAGCGTGTGTTTCGGGGTCCTTCATCAGCTGATATTCCCAAACTCTGTCACGCCAGTTGGCGGTAATGGTTTTAACCTGCTCATCCTCCACAACCGGGTGCACAAATGTTTCGGTTACGCCGTCCGGAATATTTCCCCATATATTGAGAATATGTTTCTTATATTCTTCATAGGTGCCTTTGCGCATCTCTTTGGTCCAATTTGGAAACAGAAGATAATCGGGAATCAATACATTGAATTTTTTGCCCCAAACCTGACCGATTTTTGAGGAAATCACATAAAGAAAATACGGAATATCAGCCGGCTGCACGCGCTTGTCTGCCTTTGTGTATAGGCGATACGCATATCCATATTCGCCGCACACACGCAGTGTCATTTTCAACAGCTCGAAACGCAAGCCGATATGACCATATAAGGAACCCATGTGGTTGTCAATATGTGAGGGCTTCATTCCCATTTTGAGAGCCGTATCGATTTGTGCTCTGACTTCCGCTTCCAATTCATCGAGCTTTGCATTTTTGGAAACCAAAACACAGTTTTTCCACATAAAACCCTTATCATCCACCAGGCTTTTGCCATCGGTCAAGGGTTTCCAACGCCAGTCATTCCATTCGGCTGTCATGGTCAAATGAATACCCATGGCAAATTCCGGATGTGCTATGTAATATTCCACTGCTTCTTTAGCAGCCGCGCAAGGCATCATAATGGTGGTAGATTTCAAAAATCCACCTTTCAACAGTTCAAAGACAGCTTTGTTG
>X279_Western_Grey_Kangaroo__coassemble_36_pt1 | contig 16824 bp, 7 predicted proteins | sample X279_Western_Grey_Kangaroo__metabat2_high_PE_006 | metagenome-assembled genome bin X279_Western_Grey_Kangaroo
GGCCGGCATTGTCCGCAGCAAGGAAGCTTCTGTTTTTTCTTTTTTTTATTTTTCGGAGAAATATTCCGTCATCGGCGGCATTGTCGAAGAAGGCGAGGAGCTTGATGTTTTGGCTCCGTTCTGGTCCTGTAACGGCGATATTATCGAAAAGGGCATTGCCCGCTGAATTTTTTCAAAATAAAAACCTCGGCTTCGGCCGGGGGTTTTTTTTTAGGGAATAGGGGGTAGGGTTGGAACGGCTACGCCGTTGGATTTACAGAAAAATGTATTGACAAAATCGGTAGAATAGCATATAATATAAATGACAGAGGACTACCAAGTAGACGGTTACTCCTCCGTTGCAAAGCTATTTCTTTCTAAAAAATAACCGCGACATTGGAAGTGGGCGGTTATTTTTTATGCTTTCTATCTGTGAAAATCTTGTAACAGAGTCCCACAACAGTAAGTAAAACAAGTGTATATTGAAACAAATCATTAACTGTTACATATTGCACTATGTTTTCAAACATCGCATAACACCCCCTATCCACATTTTCGACCGAAGTCAAATATGGAAATGGGAGAAGTAACCGCCTACCCGTTATTGGTAGTCCTAAGTCAAGACCCTTTTGAGCCTTAATGGGGGCAAAGCCCTTAAAAAATTATAAACTTGTAAAGTTTGTCAACAGGTTTTTTAGTGGGGAGTTGTTATTCATTATTCATCATTCATTATTCATTAAAAACCAGGGAGCTATGACAAACATTCTGTCACAGCTCCTTCATCATTTTTATTATTTTTTCTTTTTATTCTGAGTCGGTTTTTTGGTATTTTTTGCTGTTACGTGTTTGGTAGAGATATTGATTTTTGAGATAAACTCTACAATCGGTTTGTGTCTGTTGTCCAAGCTGCAAGCTGCGAATTTCGGCATGCGGTAGAGCAAAATAAGCCAAACAACATACATAACAATGGCGATAATGCAGAAGAACTGCCAGAAATTCAACTTAAAGAAAAAGTCAGCCTGGTAAATGTTATCGTAATATCTGTAGTTTTCCCAAAACATTCTCGGGATGCAATAAAGGATGCCGCCGATTGGAAAAAGACTTCCCATTCTCAATTTATTGGATTTATACAAAAGTATGGTAAGAATTACAACAGCGGGAATGACAGAAAGAGATTCATAAAGCTGCACGGGAAATACATTCTGTTCTGCAATATGACTGAACACGCCGTTTTCATCCGGTAAGCCATGGCAACACCCCTCAAGAAAACAAGCGAATTTACCGAAAACAAAACAAATAAGCGTACCCGGGGCAATGAAATCGGCAATTTTGCGAAATTTATCACCCGTAAACAAACTCAATATATAAATCATAATGGGTTGGAAAATCAAAACGCCGAAGATTCTGGAGCTGCCGCCTAAAATTACCTCTCCATTGCTTTTGAGTTCAATGAAATAAGATTGAATTGCCCCCATTATTTTGAATTCATACAAACCTGCGGCGACGAGGAAAATGGAATAGAATGTAGCCCTGAGCAATGATAAATCATATTTTTTTCTTGTGCGTAGTGAATAAATCAATAAACCGATTGCACCTAAGGCAAAGAACAAATTGTAAGATGAAAGCTCCGTGGAGCCAATTGTGATAGTCGGATACATTGCAAATCCTCCTGTTATAATTTTTAAGAAACATTGCGGAAAAGAAAATATGACATAAGTATAGCACACAGTATATAAAAATGCAATCGAATGACAAATAATAAAGGTTAAAATTAAAATAAGAACAATGGATATACTTTGTGCATTTGGATCAAATTTTCACAATCTGAATAAAAAATTGAAACAGGGACACTTAATTATTTACAAAAAATGAGAACAACATTTGTGAAAAGTGCTGAAAATGCTTTCTTTGCATAATTTGTGAACAAACGCAGTTGCAATGTTGTTTGTTCTGTGTTAAAATAACTCTGTATATTATACACATTAAGGTAATAATGTGCAAAAAAAGAAAAAAGGAGAGATTTTCTTATGAAGCTCGCGAAAAAAGTATTGAGTTTTGCTCTTGCCTTTTTGATGGCGTTCGGCACGTTCTCAATCTGCGCTCCCAACCTGGCTCCCCTTGAAGCCGAGGCGGCGTCGATCTACACGGTTCCCCAAGTGCAATCGTTGGTCAGTGCGGCCGCTTCCGCCGCCGCCACCCAAAGCAGTTCCGGCAATGCATGGAACTACTCCGGTGACAACGGTGCCGTTTTGGCCGCCGCCGAGGCGATTTATGACTATGCCGTGAACGGGGTCAAAGGCTCCGGTTCTACAGCAGCTAATAACTCCTCGGATGCATTGTATGACACTGTGCGTTCTAATCTCGGTTATGCTGAAGGCTCCAACGAGGCCAAACTCATTAAGAGTATACTGTATCCCGACGGAACCACCACTTACAAGTACAATGGTTTGAGCAAAAGCGGCAATTGGGAAGATCAAAGCAGTAAGAACAACGGAGCAGATCTTACCAACGATAGCAATGTTACTTATGCTGCTGTTACGGATTCCGTGACGAAGACTGCCGCAGTTACGCTTGATGTAAATGCGTACTTGCTTACCATTAACGGGGTTGAGAATATTCCCGCATCTTTCCCTACCAAGGTGACTTATTCATTCATAAATACAAATGGTAAATCTGCAAGCCAAACAAGTCAGACCAGCCGTACTGAGGGCATGTTGCTTTGGAAAAAAACCTATTACACCCACGATTGGACTTCTTACAAGTGGAACTATCTCAGTACTGTCAATAGGACTGTCGAGGCTACCAACACCACCGCTGCCGCTGATTTGCAGGGGTATGCTGCCTATTTTACCGCTGAACGCCTTGCGACCTCTGCAGCTGATATGCTGACATGGGAAGCAGAGGAAGTGGATGCACTTTTGACGGAGATCGAAGGCAAGGTAGCATCCATGGGCGGCTATTCTTATGAGATACTTGACCATTTCCTCGGTATGGAAGCAATCGAAGCTTACATTGCGGAAGTGAAATTCGCCGGTGAAGTGGTTCGCGCACAGGCCAATATGAAAATTTTGTTGGATGCCATGAAGGCGGGCTATGACAAAGAAAACAGAAGCGAAATGGAATCTCTCTACACAAAGGTAAGCACCGCTTATGATACAATTAAAGATTATGAAGAAGAAATCTTTGATTATGTTGTGGCGAATAATTCCGATTTTAAAGATTTCACATTGGAAAGTGCCAAAGCATTTATTGACACTTTGTATTTCGATATTGAAGTGACTTATGTCAAAGAAATCAAAGCTTCCATTGATGCGGAAATCACAGCAGGTGAACCCCTTGTGGCCGACCCGGAAAACAAGGATGATATCACCGATATTGAATTGGCCGCCATTATCGACAGACTCAACGGCTATAACAATTCCCTTAAGCCTTATTCCAAAGCCGCCCAAGAGGCTGTGTTTACCGAAGGCACGGACTACATTACCACATTCCGTACTGCCGTGCAGTTCAAAATCGACACAAGAGCCGCACAGGTGGAATATGAACCGTTTTATGTACATTTTCTGCCTTTGATTTATGCAAGCCCCGCATTTTGGTCTGTTTCCGAAATGCATGACAGATACGAAGAAGACAGCGAAAAGGTTGCGTCTTTGAATGCAAGCTACACCAAGTGGGTTCCCATTTTGGGCACCACTGCAACCTCCGTATTTTCTTTCTATTACAATGGCGAAAAGGTTTTCATTATTACTGCGGTAGAAGACTATCTTGCACGCCTTAAACAAACCATTATAGATAAAGTCGATGCGCAGATTGAAGAAGTGAAGTTTTATGCCGAGGCCGGCAGCGAAGTGAACTTCAATAACTTCAGCGGTCTGAAGGCTGCACTCGACAACTTTAATGAGCCCGCTTACTATGTGCAGGTTGGTACAGATGCAGAAACAGGCGAGCCCATTATGGAGGGCAGAAACCTTTATACCTATGCCCACAATGTAAAAGGATGGATTCCCGCCGCTTCGTTTGATGTAAACGCCTTGTTGGATGCATACAATGCATTTGTCGCTTCCGGCGGTCTGCCGTTTACACAGAAGCACTATCACGATGACAACGGCGTCTTTGTGACCCGTTATGCCGGTGACCAGGGTGAAGATGCCGAGGGCAACCAAATCGGCTATCCCAACGACATCGCCCGTGACGGTGCTGCCGAAAACTATGTGGTGGATGAATCAAAGGTAACCGGCGTCATTACCAAGCTTGATCAGTTTATTACCTCCGAAGAGTTCTGTGACTTGGTTGGCTTGAACGATTTGACGGAAGGTGAAACAAATTATGCAAACCTCTCCGAAGCCATTGAAGGGCTTATCCATGATAAACTGTTCACCAATGAAATGATGAATACCATCGTTGCGGCATTGTTCCCGATGCTTTGCGATATGATTAACGATTTGCTTAGTGATTTAGGGTCGCTCGGCATGGATGGTATTGTAGCATCTTCCGACCCGGATTCCATCGGTACACTTGACCTCGGTGTTCTTGCCAGTAGTATGGCAAGCGGTAAATTGAATGCCTATGCCAATACAAAAAGAGGTACAATTTCATTTGCAAAAGCGACAGAAGCCTTGAAACTTTATATTTTCCCGAGTTCCTTTGCACAAAAACTCGGCAATTATCCGACAATTAAAAATGCACTCACTGCAGCTGACACGGACTGGCATCGCTTTGATAAGGAAGTTGACGGTGAAATAAAAACCGTTCTTGACTTTGATTGGGGAATTACGGATTATAACACATTTGCCGCCGCATTGGGCTGTGTCATTGATTCCATTCTTCCTCTTGTGCAAGCACTGCTGTTGGGAAGTGATTACAGCGAAACAGCAAATAATATGGTTTATGCTGAAAACGTTGACAATTGTAGCATAAAAGTTGATGATGTTCCTTTGGTTGGATCGATAACTTTGAATGTAACAGCTTTGGAAGCATCTGCGAATATTACCATTATAATTGGCGGACAGACACTCTATAAAGATCTTTTGATTCCCATTTTTGAAGCAGTTGGTCTGTTGGAACATGATTTTGTTTTTAACATTCCGGCTTCATCTGCTAATGGTACAACCATAACAAAAGCCATTTTGGATCCGGTTTTGGAACTGATTGATGAATTGGCATCCCAACCCATCAATAAGGTTTTGGAAGTGCTTCCGAATCTTATGTATGCCCTTTCGATGGATAAGGTTGCGGATTTAATCAACAGCATCAATCCTCCGATTGAATTGAAACTTGATATCAACGATATTCAAAAATTGGAGGCAATAAAGATCTTTGGTTATTCACCCGATATTTCGAGTATTGGTAATAATTTCAAAGGCACAATCAACGATGCTCTTGAGGCTTTTCCGATTGATCTTGATGTTGCTTCCCTGTTGAAACTTCAGGAATTGCTTGGTTTTGACTACAGAAATATCAATGCCCTTGTTACCTATGTGTTGGATATGCTGGATGTTGGTCTCGAAGTGCCCACCATCAATGCCGGTGAAATCATTCTCTGCTCCAACGGCGTCAATGATGCATTCTCCTATCGCACAGGCGGCAAGAGAATTCAACTCACCGCCGACAAGGCCGATATCCTCTTCCTGATTCTTCGCTATGTCTGCAAGGCCATTGGTACGGAAGGCTTTGTGGATGAACTCATTTATATGATTCAAAATTCCGACCTTGCGGAGGGTGAAGTGCCGGAAGCCGTGGAGCTGCCCGGAATTGTTAACAACATTATCCACAATCTCCACAACAACCCGCTCAACGGTTTGGCGGCTTTGGTGGAGCTCTTTGAGCCGCAGACCTACAGCACGCAGGCGTTTGACTGGGTGCAGTCGCAGTATGATTATGCCGGCATTGAAGGCATGAACGACGCTTCCATCATTTACCTCACCTACGGCAACGATTGGCAGAAGAGTGATGCCACATACCTTGTTGAAAATATTGATGCCATTGCCGCATCTATTTTGGAAATGACCGGCTCCGAGGTTACAAGTGTTTCGGAATTGCTCAAGACTGCAATCAACGGTTTGCTGACCAATGCCAACATTACCTCCATTGTGAAAACCATGGTTTCTCTCGGTTCCCTGCTCGGTGACGATGAAACCATTGCCGATTTGCTGTATAATGCAACCGGCGTAAACCTTACAGCCGCCTCTGATGCATTCGGTTACCTCTTTGTGACCGAAGAAGACAAAGCTGCCGAAGGCTTTATCGCACCGCTTGCGCCCGGTGACGAGGGGTATGAGAATACCTACAACATGACCGGGGTTGCTTCCGTCAATGAAAAAGGTGAAACCGTTGTCACCTGGTCTTATGACGGGACGGAATTGGTTGACGGTGCCGGTGATTACGAAATTTTCGCAGATCTTCTTTGCGAATCCATTAAAGAATTCGCACCCCTGCTGGCCACCATCTTCTGCGGCAAGGATCTTGAAATTTTTGACGGTGCAATTGAATTCAAGGGTTATGAAAGCTATGCCGGCACCGTCGGAATGCTCTTTGAGCTCCTTGGCATTAAAGAAGTTATGACCCAGGCTCAGTATGAAGCATTTTGTGAAGATGAGGGCGATGTTGCCGCTCTGATTCATATTGTCGACCAGTTGTTTGCGTGGATTTTCGATGATCTTCTTGCAGATCCCGTTCAGAAGATTCTTGAAATCCTGTCCAAATTGATTTATCTCATAGAAAGCAACGGAATTTCCACCATTCTCCACAATATCTTAATGCCCATTTGGGTCATTATCGACACCATTCGTCCGATTGTTGATATTAACCTCGATGCGGTGCTGTCTTTGCTTGTGTCCGATTTGGTTAACTACGGCGAAATCGATACCGATGTACTGCTGCAGTTTATCTCCGGTGTTTATGTCAACGATGACCTCGAATACAAATGGTTCGATATTCACCTTACAGACCTTCGTCTGACCGATATTTTGAAGCTGCTCGATGTTTATATGGGCACCTCTTTGGCCGACAGCCAGCTTGTCAACCCCGGCTTGATGGGACTTTGCTCCGGCGTTATCGAACAGACCGATTCTGTTGTCGGTACCTCCTACACCACCGAGATGGATGCCGCCGACACCGTCACCATTCTTCTGTCTGCTGTCATTGAAGCCCTTGAATACAAATGCAAGGACGGCGAAACCAACGGCGAAAAGATTGTTGCCCTGGTGGAGGATAAGCTCGGCGAAGACAGTGATGTGGATGTTTCCGCCATTTACAATGCGGTTATTGGTCTGCTGCACGGCGTAGATGTAAGCTATGAAACCCCCGATTGGTTCTATATGGGCAATGTCAATGTCGGCAGTGACAAGAAAGTGACCCTGCCCGCGCACACCATCACCTATCTTTCCTACAGCAACGACTGGACGGAAAGCACTGCCATGGCCGTGGAGGATGCGCTCAACGAGATTGTCGAGCTTGTCCTTGATTCCGCAGCCGACGGGCAAACCATTGCACAGCTTCTCAACGGAATTCTTGAAGACAAGGTATATTCCGATGCAAACCTTACTCTGATTGTGGAAGGCGTTGCAAACCTCATCGGTGCCTTGGATGCAACCCTTCGCAAGGTCGTTGACACCGTCTTGGATACTGATATTGCTTCCTGGTTCGATATGTGTAAGCCGGTTGTTAATGAGGAAACCGGTAAAACAGAGTTTGTCTGCACCAAGGATTGGGGTGTAGATGCAGCTGATGCCGCTGACAAAAAGGCCGTGTTTATTGCAGGGCTTAAAGAAGTGCTTGCACCCGCCAATCAGCTTTTGGCCTTCCTGCTCTTCGGTGACAGTTATGAATTCTTCACCAGCTCCGAAAAGAATGAAGACGGTTCCTACAAATACAATTCCATCATCACGCTGACCGGCGGTCAGGGCTACAATTACACCCTTGTACCGATTCTCGAAGCACTCGGTCTGACTCTTAAACCCGCTTCCGCTTATCTGAATGCGGAAACCGGTAAGTATAACACCGTTCAGGCTGTCGAAGATATTCTCAACAGTGTATTCGCGCTTATCGATGAACTTTCCGGCAATCCCGCTACCGAAGCATTTGATTTGATTGTAAATCTGATTTACTTCATCAATGCCGACGGTTTGGGAACCAGTGTTGCCAACTTGCTTACTCCCTTTGACGAATTGGTGTCAACGCTTCTTCCGCTGTTTGGCGAAAATATGACATTCGGCGAACTGATTGCCGGTGAACTGGGCTTTGATATTTCCGACCTCTCCATGGTAACCCTGCTCGGCATGCTTGCCAACGAAGGCTTCACCATGAGCGAAGGTATGATTGCGCTTCTGCTGAACTTCTATGTCGGCGAGTTGACACAGTTTGATTCTGCCAACGGCAATGTGGCCTATCGCATGACCTTCACCGAAGAAGAAGATTATCATGATATGCTCACCATCGTTCTCAGCATTGCATTGGAAGTATTTGAATGCAATGCCGAAATCTTCTCCGAACTGCTGGGTGCAGATACCTATACTGCCATCATTACATTGCTTGGCGGCGCACAGGAAGGCGATTTGACATACATCGACCCGAACTGGGCTTATATGTATGACGGTGAGGATGCGCTTGCACAGCTTGCTGCAAACGGCTTCCCGGCACGCACACCCGAAAACGAAGAAATTTATATCAGCTATGCCAACAACTGGAACAAGGAAACTGCCGATTATCTCAACGATAACCTTGCAACCATTATCAAGGGAATCACCGATGCCGTCCGTTCCGACGGCAAGTATGTCGGCACCTTGCTTGACGATGCAATTACCAAAGGCCTCTACAAAAACAGTGTCCTCAACTCTCTTATGGAAGCACTGGTTGGTTTGATTGCCGAAATCGACTATGTGATTGTCAAGACTGTTGGCAACGTCCTTGATGTTGATGTGGATACTTTGTTTGGTTTCTGCACCATCACAAGAGATGAAACCACCGGTGAAGTCCTCGATGTCACCTGTTCCAAGGATTGGGGCATTGACTCCAAAACCACCAATGCGGAAAAGAAAGAAGCATTTGTGAATGCATTCGTCACCGCACTTGAACCCGCCAACAGACTTCTTGCCTGGTTGTTGTTTGAAGAAGAATACACCTTCTTCCTCGATTCCGAATCGAATGATATTATCACTCTTTCCGGCGGCAAGGGCTATGCAGAAGCATTCGTACCGCTTCTTGAAGCACTCGGCTGTGAAATGAAGCCTGTAAGCGCATACTATACTACCGGTGAACTCGATATGTCTGCGGCTGTCCGCGATGTATTCACGGCTTTGACCGATTGGCTCTATGATATCTGCGGCGACATTGCAGCGCTTGATACCGATGCCACCAAGGAAGATGCCATTGAAGCGATGCTCGGCAAGCTCATCAATGTGGTATACTTTATCAACGCTGATGGTTTGAAGGCGGTCGTCAACAACCTGCTTGAACCCATTAACTTTATTATTGAAACCCTTGCACCGCTGAATCTCAGTGTGGATTTTGACGATTTGATTACCTTGGGCGATGGCTATACTCTCCCACTCACACAAATCGATTTCTATGAAATCTTCAACATCGTTGAAGCCACTGTACCGCTGTACTTCCCGGACGATGTGCAGGATTTCGTGGCCAATGTCTTCCTCGGCGCTGCCGAAGCATTTACCTCCGCAAACGGAAAGACCGCTTACCGTATGGTTTATACGGAAGAAGAATCCCGCCGCGATATGATTACCATTCTTCTTTCCATGATTCTCGAGTCCGCACAGGATGAAAGAAACGAAGGCAAGCTCAGCGACTGGCTCGGCGATGATGTCTACGATGCAATCATGGCCATGTTGGCTCTTACTGAAGCGAAGGACATGGAAGAATTCAAATGGTACTACACCGAATATGCCGATACCGACAAGGTATTGTCTCCCATTCAGACCTCAAAGATGTATTATGCGACCTATAACCGCTTCTGGACAAGAGATAAGGCACAGTACATTGCCGATAACATTCAGGACTTCATTGACGACCTGATTTGCCTGCTCGGCCTTGAAATCGAAGGCATCCGGACAGACAGCCTTGAATCCCTGCTGGATGTGGTTATTTCCGAAAACCTTTACACCCAGGCCAATGCCGATGCGATACTGAATGCCATTCGTGATGTCGTATCGCAGCTGACCACCATGGAGCCCTACGGCGAATGGATTGTGGAGGTTCTCAAGAGAATGCTGGGTGTCGATTTGCTCGCATGGGAAACCATGACAGTGACCGTCACCGAAGGCGACAGCGCATCCTTTGCCGATGCTCTCACGCAAATTATTATGCCTGCCGCACCCCTGCTCAAGGTTCTGCTTTGCGGCGAAGACATCAGACTGTTCTTTGAGCTGGACGGCGTGGATACCATTATTATCCCCGGTTCCGAGGGCTATGCTTATGGTATTATTCCGCTGCTTGAAGCCCTTCACTGTGAAGATGCGGATGTCCTCACACCCGACGAGTACAAAGCAAGCATTGAAGAAAATCCTGAAAATGCGGTACGCAACATTATCAATCCTCTGTTTAACAGAATTGCGGCCATTGAAGCCAATCCGGCCGATGAAATCTTTGATATGCTTCCCGCTGTCATTTACTTCATCAACTCCAAGGGCCTGGATACCTGCCTGCGCAACCTTGTCAACACCGTTGATACCGTTCTTGAGGCACTTTCGCCGATTGTTGGTGAGACCACCCTGCTGGATATGCTCGGCGTGGATTTGTCCACGATTGATTTCACATTCCTGTTCAATGAACTCTTCGGTATGCTGGAGGATATGACGGGAGATATCGGTCTCAGTCTGGGCTCGCTCGGCACAGATGCATTCGATGCCATTGCGGAGCTGACCACCGGTAAGGTTGTCACCTATGAATCAAAGAACGGTGAAACCTACTATACCATGCGCTATACCACCGGCTATAACAAGGCCGACATGGTTACCGTTGTTCTTCGTCTGGCATTCACCCTTATCACAATTGATGATAATGTAACGCTTATCAAGAATTTGTTGGCAGATTATATCACCGATGAAGAAACCTACAAGTATGTTTGCACATTGCTTGATTCTATTGTGAGATTTGCCAAGGAAGACCCGGGCATGGGCAAGGTTCTCTACACAGTTTACTACCTGTTCTATGCAATGAATAATGTGGTTCAGGATCAGGATGATGCATACCACGAGGTGAATGACAACTGGGAATTCTTCTTCGATTTGCTGGGCAACAGCAGCGACCCGACCTTGAATGGTATCGGTAACGACATTACCGATATCCTCAATAAATATCTTAATGATATTGTTGACGGTGACGGTGTTGCTCCCGAAGGCGGAATTAAGTTCTTTGAAAACCTGATTGCGCTCTTTAAGAAGATTATCGAATTCTTCAAAAACCTGTTTTCTTCCGGAATTATTTAATCTGCACATAGTCAAGCCGGTAACAAAATCGGCGATATTGTGAACGATGATGTAAGTACCGGCAAATAAACAATTGGCAGAAAAGATGTTCCCCCCGAAGCACACAGCTTCGGGGGAAATCGTTTTGTATGCGGTTTTATATTTGAAATTTAAGAAATCTTTAGATAGATTTAAGTTTAATCCTATATTATACATACGTTGTATTGTATATTTTTCTGAAAAATAGGATTTGAAGTTGACAAAGCTGTCGTTTTATGGTACAATACGACGGATATATGAAAGGATGAACAGTATGAAGATTATTCGATGCAGAATTTTGTGTATTCTGCTCACGATGGCGATGCTTGTACCGGCAATTGCAGGCGTTGCAGGTTCTGTTTTCCCAATGGCAGATGCATCTACCTTTTTCACAGTGTCCGAAGGCGCGTTCTTCTCGGCAAAGGGAACGACCACGGAACAGGGGCAGGCTGTTTATGAGCTTGCTGCCTCGCAGACCACCACAAGCGTTGCATCCAAAATTTACGATTTGATTTTCCGTGCACAGTATCGTGTAACCGATTTCGGCGGCAGTTATTGGTGCAACAGCAACAGAAACGGGTATATCACCAGCGTTACCGATTCCGTGCTTGGTACCGTTTCCTGGGGCTGGCAGGGAAAAGGCTGCTTCGGTTATGCCATGTTTGCTTCGCAATATTCACGCGGCAGTATCGGCAGAAACAATATTTACATACTCAACCAACTGCCTTCCGGTGCGGAACTGAAAAACTTTCTGGCTGCTTATGCAGATCCCGGTGAGCATTTGCATTTTTACTATGGAGCTTCCTATGGTGAACATTCCGTAGTTTATTTGGCAGGCACCGCAGACGGTTTTTATTTCCTGTCCGAAAACGGCGACAGCCTTGATATCCGTCTGTATTATGCTTCTTATGATTATTTTGCAGGAAAATTAAGACGGTCCGGAAGTGAAAGTATTCGTATTTATTCCACCAACAAAGGCAAGGACACGCCCTCTGCCGGTGTTGTTGAAGAGCCGATAAATGCCTCAAAGGTATCGCAGATTACGTTTAATGGGCATACCTATACCTTCTATACCGGCATTAAAAGCTATGAAAAAGCAGTTGAATACGCGGAAAGTGCCGGCGGTTATCTTGCAACCATTACCTCTACCGAAGAACAGTCTGTTGTGAACAGCCTGTTGACCGGCGCAAAGGTTCCATTTGCATGGATTGGTTTGACCGCGTCCAACGGTACATATGCATGGAATACGAATGAAAAGCTTCTGTATACCAATTATTATGACAACAACACAACCGGTGCCAACGGTTTTATCTTTACCGATAATCTCCTGTCCGGTTCCTTGAACGGCAAATGGGATACCTGTGCCGACAGCTACACCATTGCAGGAAAAACTTATTCTCAAGAAAGTTTTGGCTGTATTGTAGAAGTCGGATTGGCATTCCCCACGCCGGTTATTAGAGTCAGTGAAGTGATGGATGACCTGAATCAATATACCGTTTTTGATGCAGGCTTGAACTATAAAGAAGCTGAGGAATTTTGCAATTCCATCGGCGGACATCTTGTCAGCATCAGTGATGCGGCTGAATTGACTGTAGTTTTGAATCTGCCAAAGAAAAACGGCTGTAAGTTCCTTTTGGGCGCAACCGCCAAGAACGGCAAATGGGTTTGGGAAGACGGAACACCGTTGGATAGCAATCTTACTTTGCCTGCGGCCTCTGCAAATGAACATCTTGTTTTGGTGACCGATGCAGAGGGGCAAATGTTCTGGTCAACCACCGGTGCGAATAGCCTCTGCGGTTTTATTTGTGAGATTAATCTGGTCGAATGTATGCGCGGTGATGTGGATATGAACGGCGATATCTCTGCTGCGGATGCCCGTGAAGTGCTGCGCTGTGCAGTAGGCCTTGTAAGCGGGTCGAATCTTGAAATCCTCGGCGATGTGGACGAAAACCTGAAGGTCGATTCTGCCGACGCGCGTATTTTGCTTCGCGCTTCCGTCGGTCTTGAAGATTTGGATACAACGAACTATGTTCTTATCAATCGCAATGATTCCATTCTTTAATGTGCAAATGATAAAATGATTAAGCGCAGGGGAATGATTTTTTCATTCCCCTGCGCGGTTGTTTTTTTATGAAAAATATGGTATAATACAGTTTACGAGAGAGTATCGATTAAAAAGCCGGTTTTTTTCGGCAGAATGGAGAATACTATGAAACGTATCATCGGTTTGGCAACAGTGTTGATTCTTTTGTTGTGTTTTTGTGCTTGCGGAAATGACGATAACGTAGAAACAATTCCGGCTCCCACAACCAGTGTTTTGAATTTGATGCCCGACGGTTCGATTATTGTCGGCGAATTGCCTTCGCAGCAGGTCAATGCAGCAGCAACACCTGCGCAGCCGACGGTTGCCCAGGAAGCAACCACCGCCGAGGTGCAAATTGATTGGATGGCAGACATCTACAACACGGTTTATAACAACACAAAAGCGGACGGCACATTTCTCGGTTCGGATTCCATTGTTATTTCCGATATCACCGTGGATGGTGTAAAGAATTCCGCTGTAGATGAAATTGTGCATTCGGTTATGGACTCCATTTATAAGCCTCAAACCTTGCCTCTGCCGCCGTATTCGGAAGAAAATCCGTTTCCGACCAACACCCTCGCCGTGGCCGATATCGACCATGCGGAATGGAAAGATTTGGGCAATGGGCAGGCGGAATTGATTGTGTACCCAAAACAGTCCGTGAATTCCACGCTCGGCGAAGGGCAGGGGAAAATGTTCAATGTTATCAATGACATCGGTGCGATTTTTGATTACCTTCCCGGCTTTACCTACGGTTGGTCGGAGGGTGACACCGATTCCAATGTCAACACCACCTATGACGGCGGTTATGCCAAAATTGTGTATGACCGTGTGGGCATGCGCATGATTTCTGCGGAATATGTTATGAAGCTGCGCATAGATATTACTAACTTTGAAATTCTTTTTGCATCCCATAATGTCAGCGTTTCCATGACTTATACGCAGACATTCCCGGCGGTCGGATAAATCTTATTCCTGCGCCAGGCGCGGGGCATTGTAGGGAAAGGTATCCATCAAACGCAATTTAAACAGATTTGCCCGATGGCGGCGGTCGATGGCCTGTCTGGTTTTTTCATCTTCGCATACACCGGTGCGAATGTAACGATCGAGCGTTGCGTAGGTGAACCCGAGGTTGTCCTCGTCCGATTTGCCGCAAAGACCATCGGACGGTACTTTGTCGATAAAACGGTCGGGAAGTCCGGCGCAGCGTGCGACGGCTTTTACCTCCGCTACTGTCAGATTGGAAAGAGGACTAAAGTCCCCAACGGAATCCCCATAACGAGTGGAATACCCTACCCAATCCTCCGACAAATTGCAGGTGTTGGCTACGCGGCCGTTGTAGCTTTGTGACACGGCATATAAAGTGCTCATGCGCAGTCTGGGCGGCAGATTCATAACGGCTTGCGGGCTGAGTGCACCGATTTTGCTTTCGATTTCGGCATAAAGGGCATCGTAAGCGGTTTGAATGTTGATTTCGACCGAGCGAATCCCCAGGGTGTTTACCAAAGCCCGTGCCACATCAATATCTGCCTGGGTACCGTTGGGCATCAAAACGCCCACAACGCGGTCTTTGCCCAGGGCCTTTGCACACAGTGCTGCGGTGACTGAACTGTCTTTCCCTCCCGAAATGCCCACAACGGCATTGCAGTCTTTTCCGTTTGCATCAAACCAGCTGCGAATCCACGCAGTAACGTCTTGCATCACTTGCATTGCATCAAATTCCATAATGTACCTCCCGAATGTGTTTATCCTTATTGTACACCAAAGTTTTGCATTTGTAAATGTGCTTTTTTGAATACATCGTACTTGACAACACATACGTTTTGGTTTATTATACCCCATTGTAACTATCTTTGGAATATCAGGAAAGGTTGTCGATTTATGGCCGACCGTAAAAATAAAACAAGCGATTTTGATTCTTTTTTAGATGACATGCGCAATGCCGAACATAAAAACCAGCAGACCACACTGCAGGAGTCTGCAGTGTCCGACAATGCATTCTCATCAACCGCAGAAGCTGCACCTTTGAAAGAGAAAAAAACGGAGAATGACGAAAAAATCGAAACCGTGCCGCTCCCGGAGCAGGGAGAGGCAGCCGTGTATGCCGAACCGATAAATCCGAAAAAGAAATACAAGGCTCTTCGTGTACTTGCTTATGTTGCCGCTGTGGTGGTTGTATTGGTTTTGGCCGGTTACTTCGGACTCAATGCATTGTTCGGTCAATTCAACTTTGTTCCGCTTGAAAATCAAACCTCTCCGGCCTCACCTACCGAACAGATTGTGGTAACGGAACCTCTTATAAATCCCGAGCTTTCGCTTTCGGATGAAGAATATGACACGCTGATTGAGCTTTTGGATGCCAATGTCGCCGGGCAGGGGATTTATATGGCCGATGAAAATGTGTGGAATGTGCTGCTCATCGGTGCCGATGAAATTCTCAGTGAAACGGTCGGCCGTTCGGATTCCATGATTTTGGTGTCCGTCAGCCATTATACCGATACCATCGTCCTGACCTCTTTTATGCGCGACAGCTATTTAAAAATTCCGAATTACGGCTACAATCGCATCAATGCGGCGCTGCCCTATGGCGGGGTTTCCCTGTTGGCCGATACCATTCAATCCAATTTCGGCATCCATGTGGACAACTACGCGATGGTCGATTTCGATTTGTTTGTTGATATCGTCGATTATCTCGGCGGGCTGTATTTGACCCCCACGCAGGAGGAAGTGGATTACATCAACGAGCTGATGACCACCTTACAGCGCGAAGATTTGTTGCTGACCACGCCCGATGAATTGACCCGGTTTACCGGTTTTCAGGCTCTCTACTATGCGCGCATTCGCAACATCGGACTGGCTGATTTTGACCGCACCTCCCGTCAACGCAAGATTTTGTTGGCAGCCAAGGAACGCATTCTGAGCATGGATTTGCCCGAGATTATTGATTTTATTGCCGAATTCATGCCCCGTATTACCACCGATATCGATGCCAAAACCTGCATGTCGCTGCTGTTTTCAGCCTACAATATGCTCAAAAATTACGAAATCGAGCAGCACCGCATCCCCATGGACGGCACATTCCGCGAGATCAATGTTTATGGCATGGAGGTGTTGAACATCACCGATTTTGAAACCAATACCCAAAAATGGTTGGAGCTGGTCTACGGCGGCAATGACCCCATTATGGTCGAACCGACCGATGAAGACGGAAATGTTATCGAAACCATTATTTACGAAGATTGAAAAAATGGAGGATGTGACAAAATGATGTCACATCCTCCTTTAAAATTTTCGATCACTTGTACA
>X279_Western_Grey_Kangaroo__coassemble_52_pt1 | contig 14822 bp, 9 predicted proteins | sample X279_Western_Grey_Kangaroo__metabat2_high_PE_006 | metagenome-assembled genome bin X279_Western_Grey_Kangaroo
CTCGGGTGCCGGCAGCATTGCCGCTTTTACCTGCGGTATCACCGACATTGACCCCATGCGTTACAGCCTGCTGTTTGAGCGTTTCCTGAATCCCGAACGTGTCAGCATGCCCGACTTTGATATCGACTTCTGTTATGAACGCCGTCAGGAGGTCATTGACTATGTTGTTCGCCAATACGGCGCCGACCACGTTGCGCAGATTGCCACGTTCGGCACCATGGCCGCCAAGGGCGCAGTGCAGGATGTCGGACGTGTGCTGGGAATGTCCTTTGCCGATGTCAACGCGGTAAAAAAAGAAATTCCGCAGGAGCTGGGCATGACCATCGAAAAAGCCCTGCAAAGCTCGCAGGACTTGAAAAAAATGTATGACAGCAATGCGGATATCAAAAAACTCATTGATGTTTCCATGCAGGTGGAGGGTATGCCCCGTCAAACGGGCATGCATGCTGCGGGCGTGGTGATTTGCGACCGTCCTGTGGATGATTATGTGCCGTTGTTCAAAAGCGGTGAGTCTGTGGTTACGCAGTATTACAAAGGTTGGGTTGAAAAGCTCGGTCTTCTGAAAATGGACTTTTTGGGGCTGCGAACCCTGACCGTTATTGCCGATGCCGAGGCGATGATACGCCGTCGGGAGCCTGATTTTGATATTCGTAAAATCGATATTGACGATGAACCGACCTATAAAATGCTCGGCGAGGGCGGCACCTTCGCCGTGTTCCAGTGTGAATCCGGCGGTATTCGTGCGCTGATGATTAACATGCAGCCGCACAATCTGGAAGATATCATTGCCGTTATCGCGCTGTACCGTCCCGGGCCCATGGATTTCATTCCCGCCTACCTTGAAAACCGCGCGCATCCGGATAAAATCAAATACCACTGTCCGGAATTGCAGCCGATATTGGATGTTACCTGCGGCGTTATTGTGTATCAGGAACAGGTGATGCAGATATTCCGCGAATTGGCCGGGTATTCCCTGGGCGCTGCCGATATGGTGCGCCGTGCGGTTGCCAAAAAGCAGGCCGATGTGTTGGCCGAGCAACGAAAGTATTTTCTTTACGGCTCGGACGGTACCGACGGCGGTTCAAAATGCGACGGCTGCTTAAAACGCGGTATTTCCGAAGCGGCCGCCAATGCCATTTTTGATGACATGGCATCCTTTGCATCCTATGCATTCAACAAATCGCACTCTGCGGCCTATGCCCTTGTCACATTTCAAACTGCCTATCTGCGCTGCCATTATCCGGCTGAATTTATGGCTTCCATGCTCACAAGCGTGCTTTCCAACACCGATAAAGTGGTGGCTTATATTGATGAGTGTGCAAACATCGGGATTGATGTATTGCCGCCGAGTGTCAATGAGTCGGGGGAAAAATTCACCGTTGTCAACGGGGCTGTGCGGTTCGGTTTGCTGGCGATTAAAAACCTCGGCGGCGGATTTATCAGTTTTTTAATCCGCGAACGGGAAGAAAACGGTCCGTTTTACAGCTACTATTCTTTTTGCAAACGCGAATATTGCAAGGAATTTAATCGCCGTTCGCTTGAAAATTTGATTAAAAGCGGTGCATGTGACTGTTTCGGCCATAACCGTCGGCAGATGCTTTTGATGATTGATGACATTCTTTCCTCACTTGAAAGTGATAAAAAGTCCAAAATCGAAGGTCAAATCGGATTTTTTGATTTGAGCATGGATTTGGCTGCCGCCAGTGAACCGCCTGTGCCCGATGTGCCCGAAATGCCCGAGCGTGAGCGTTTGCAGTTGGAAAAGGAAACCACGGGTATGTATATGTCCGGGCATCCGATGACGGAATATGCCGCCCTTTCCAAAAAACTCAACAGTGCAAAAACCTCGTCGCTCATGGCCTCCGATCTCAATGACCCGGAAAGCCCTTATCATGACAACGATAAAATTCGCATTCTTTGCCTATTGTCCTCGGTGCGCAAAAAAATAACCAAAAACGACACCACCATGGCATTTTTGGAAATTGAAGACACGGCAGGCTCCATTGAAGTGCTGGTATTTCCGAAAAAATATGAGCAATTTGCGGATTTATTGGCGGAAGATACGGTGGTTCTGCTCACCGGGAAGCTGTCCCTGCGAGATGATGAACGCCCGAAATTGCTGCTCGAAGAAGTGGCAAGCGTGGACGACATGAAGGAAGACGACGATTTAATTAAAAATTACCGCCTGCCGCCCATGGAATTCAAACCGCAGCAGAGAAGCGCATTGTTTGAACCTATGCCCGAACAGCCTGTTGCTGCAGCGGTTGCCGCATCCGATTATGACAATGAATACGGCTATATTCCGCCGGAAGATATAAACGGTCTTCCCGTGCCGGATTATGAGGCTTTGCCGGCTGATTTTGTTACGCCCCCTGTGTCCGTGAAGCCGAAACCGATAATGCGCGCACTGCCGCGTGTGCAATTGCAAAAGCCGCAGGTAGCCGTAACAACCGACAATGTAAAAAAAGGGTTGTTTTTGCGTGTGGCCACGCGAAACGGTGAAATCAAACAACGTGTAACCAGTGTTTGCAATATTTTTAATGAAGGTACTTTGCCCGTTGTGTTCTATTACGCCGATGAAAAAGCGTATGATTTTGCGAGCGGCATCCGCACGGAATGGAATGAAGCCCTGGCTGTTGCATTGGCCGGTTTGTTGGGGGAAAAGAATGTCGCCGTCCGATTGTGATATGTTTTACGGATGTTTTTCGACACAATTCAAAAAATTAACCCTTGAACCCTTGACAAAGCTGTGAATTCAGTCTATTATAGATAGACACATCGATTACTTTTTCTCTATTAGGAGGATATTCCCATGAAAACAATTGCCGTACTTACAAGCGGTGGCGATGCCCCCGGCATGAATGCCGCCATTCGAGCAGCTGTTCGCACCGGTTGTGAAAACAATGTTAAGATGCTCGGTATTCGCCGCGGATTCAAAGGCCTGATGGAAGGCGATATGTATGAAATGAATCTTCGCAGTGTTTCCGATATCATTCATCGCGGCGGTACCATGCTTTTTTCTGCCCGCAGCGCCGAATTTACAACGGAAGGCGGTATGGCAAAGGCCATTGAGGTTTGCAAAGCAAACAACATTGAAGGCATTGTTGTAATCGGCGGTGACGGTTCGTTCCGCGGTGCCAGGGATTTGTCCGTTCGCGGCATCAACTGTGTCGGCGTTCCCGGTACCATTGACAACGACATCGGCTGCTCCGATTATACGATTGGGTATGATACCTGCCTGAACACAATTATGGATATGGTTGACCGCATTCGCGATACCACCGAATCGCATGACCGCTGTTCGGTTGTGGAAGTCATGGGCAGAAGAGCCGGTTTCCTGGCTCTCAATGCGGGTATTGCAGTCGGTGCTACCTCCATTCTCATTCCCGAAATCGAATTCAATATCGAACGCGATATCATTGAGCGCATGCGCCGCACCATGAAGACGGATAAAAAACACTTTGTGATTGTGGTTGCCGAAGGTATCACCGAAAAGCTTGAAGCACAGGGCATCAACGGGGTTAATGCATTGGCAAAATATATTCAGCATACCCTTGGGGTGGAAAGCAGAGCAACCGTGCTCGGTCATGTGCAGCGCGGCGGTTCTCCCTCTGTCAAGGACCGTGTTATCGGCAGTCAGATGGGTTCTTACGCCACTCACCTTCTTCTCAACGGTGTGGGCAACCGCGTTGTGGCCATGAAGAAAGAAGATATGATGGATTATGATATTGTGGAAGCTCTTAAAATGAAAAAGTCTATTGACCGTGATCTTTATAACACGGCTATGGAAATTTCTATCTGATTTTCATAAAATCCTTTGACAAAACAAATAAAATGTGGTAGAATGTAAACAAATAAATCAAAAGGAGCATGAATATGAAAAAACTGATTGCTGTAGTTCTTTCTCTATGTATGCTTTTGCCCTTTGCACTTTTTGCCAACGCACAGGAAACCCCTTTGCAGTTTGATGAAAACGGTGAATTTAAAATTCTTCACTTGACCGACTGCCAGGACGGATACCCCGCAAGCGAAACCATGATGGCTTACATCCGTTTTGTGCTTGCTGAATATGACCCCGATTTGGTTGTGCTCGGCGGCGACAATACTGTAGGTCCGGCAGAAACCAAAGCACAGGCCATTGAAGAACTGGTAGCTCCCTTTGTGGAAAGCGAAACCTATTTTACTCTTGTTTTCGGTAACCATGATGGTGAACAGGGGGTTGATCGTCCGGAATTGTTTGCTTTGTATCAGCAATACGGCGGCGAATATTGCCTTGCTTACGATGCCGTTCCCGAACTGTTCGGTGTCGGTACCCACAATCTCCCCGTTCTCAGCTCCGACGGCACAAAGATTGCCTTCAATGTTTGGATGTTTGATTCCAACACCTATGCCGAAGATGAAAACGGAGACGGATATGATTGCGTTCATGAAGACCAGATTGAATGGTACAAGCAGACCGCAGCCGCTTTGGCCGAAGAAAATGACGGTGAAGTCGTTCCCGCCATGTCGTTCCAGCACATCATTGTCGGCGAAATTTACGAAGCATTGTTCACTCCCTATCCCTCTGCTTTGGCAGTGCCCGAAATCACCCGCACATTCTACGGTGTGTCCTATGGTTTCACCCCGCAGTATGACCGCATCACAAGCGGCCATATCGCAGAATTCCCCTGCTCGGGATATTTCAATTACGGTCAGTTTGATGCTTTCCTCGAGGTCGGCGATATGATAGCCACTTTCTCCGGTCACGACCATACCAATACCTTTACCGTACCTTACAAGGGCATTGATATCGTCAATACCCCGGCGCCTACATATCATTCTTATGCAAATGATTTCTCCCGCGGTGCCCGCCTGATTACCGTTCATGAAGAAGATGCATGGAATTACGACAGCGAGCTGCTCTTTGTATTCGATGCCATTTTGGACGGTGACGACGAAGCGCTCAATGCAACACCCGATGCATCCAAATTCGCAGCCATGTTCCACAGACTGTTTGCAAAGATTGTTGATATATTTGCAAAGATTCTCGGTTTTATGCAGGGTTTGGTATAAAAGAAAAGATATTTTTTCATAAAAAACAGGCTTCGCAGGGAGCCTGTTTTTTATGTGAAATATTTACATACACCATGTTTTTATCCTCCTTGTGTTACGGATAAATTACAGGTGTATTTTTTTATGATTGCAACCTACTTAGCGTAGAGTTGTTTTCAATTTATGTGCAATGACTGTGGTTGCGGACAATAAAGCGGTTCCGGTGGCTGCCAGCAGAGTATATTTATATTTTTGCAAACCGTCCGCATCCAATAAATAGCGAAGCTGTGCCCAAAGCCCGTTGCCCATGATATCCGAATAGGTCAAATGCCGGGTGCTGAATTGTGTCGGATTGTTTTCGTTCAGTTCAAAAATACGCACGCCGCGGTTGGTTGTGCCGTAGCATCGTAGGGATGCACAGGCGGTTTGAAGAAAGCGAACGCCCTCATGCATACCGTCAAAGCAGTTGGGGTGGTCGTGACCCGATACGATGCCGAGAATGCTTTTGTGCGCCTTGACGGCTGCAAATAACCCGGAATTTTCTTCGTCTGCATACGGAATTTCAAATAAATCTCCCTGCGCTTTGGTTGGATTCAGTCGGAAATAGCGGCGTTCACCGGTTTGGCGAAAATGTTTATAATCCAAAACACCGCCCACGCCGGCCGGGCAGAGCTCGAACAATTCGTTGGTTTCCGGCAAAGGGATGTGAATGAACAGAAGACCGGGAATACCATCGGTGTTTTTTGTACATTCCCGTTGAAACCATTCCACCGCCTCGGGTTTTATGGCCTCATGGCATTTGTCTTCTTCTTTGTCATACCAGGCCGTATCCATCAGCCACAGGCGGAATATCTCCTTTTTATTGTCGGATGAAAACAGCGGCAAATAGCAGGTATCCACATCCACACCGGACTGTACGGTGTTTCTCATGCGGCAAAGGGGGTATTTGTTGTAAATTTCGGCCTGTTCTTCCTTTGTTATACAATTGCGGTCATCGTGGTTGCCGTAAATAAAAACAAAGGGAATACCCCTTTTTTGGAGCGGGCGTACGATGTTGTCTATCGCCTTTTCCATGCGCTTTTTCTCACCCGCATCGGTTTTCACGGTTTGACGACTGCCGAACCGTGCATCGCGCAGGTGATTGCCCAAAATATTATCGCCGGTAAAAACAACCAAATCGGGTTTTACCTGGTTGTATACCTTGTCGAGCATGACTTGCATGGTGCGGTTTATAAAAGATAAATCCTGCGGGTCGCTGACCTGCATTACGGTCATTTTACCGTTTTTAAAATGTACATTATTCATCGTATAAAACGGGGCTGTTGCATCAAAACAACAGCCCATTTCCTTTTATTTGTTTACAGAGATTGAATGTCGCTTGTATTGATTTCGCGAATGCCTTTTTCCGCGAACAGCTTTTCTGCTGCTGCAAGGTCGTGCTCATTGATGCGAAGCACCACATAAGCATCCTTTTTGGAATTGGAAATGAATGCATAGGTGTATTCCACAACGATGTTGGCATCGGCAAGAATGCGCAGCACACCGGCCAAACCGCCGGGGGCATCGGGTACGGCCACAGCGAGAATTTCGGTGATGTTGACAACACAGTTTTTGTCACGCAATGCTTTTGCGGCTTTCTCGGTATCGTTGACAATCAAACGCAAAATACCGAAATCCTGTGTTTCGGCAATGGAAAGAGCGCGAAGGTCAATGGCGTTTTCGGCAAGAATGCCAGTGATATCGGCCAGTGCGCCGGATTTGTTTTCTACAAAAATGGAAAGCTGTTGAATTGCCATTTTATTATCCTCCTAATCTTAATCGTGCAGTTTTCTGTTGTCAATCACGCGCTTGGCCTTGCCTTCAAAACGCGGAATGGTGTTGGGCGCTACCATTTTGACATTCGCAGTCAGTCCGAGCAGTTCACGAATGGCAGTCTGCAGTTTTTTCTCATAGGCGGTCAAAACGCTTGTGACATCGCTGAACATTTCGGGGGAGACTTCCACCTGTACCTCCAGTGTGTCACTGTTGTTGACACGGTCAACAATCAGCAGGTAGTTCGGCTCATAGCCCTGTTCGAGCAAGACCGTTTCAATCTGCGACGGGAACACATTAACACCGCGGATAATCAGCATATCGTCTGTTCTTCCCAAAATTTTGCTCATGCGCACAAAGGTTCTGCCGCATTTGCACTTTTCGTGGGTGATGTAGCCCAAATCCTTGGTTCTGTAGCGAATAACCGGGAATGCTTCTTTGGTGATGCATGTGAATACGATTTCACCGGTTGTGCCATCGGGAACGGGTTCAAATGTTTCGGGATCCAGCACTTCGATAATGAAATGGTCTTCGTTGACGTGCATGCCGCATTGGTGGTCGCAGGTAAAGGAAACACCGGGACTCATAACTTCCGTCAGGCCGTAAATATCGTATGCTTTGATCTGCAATTTCTGTTCAATGATTTTGCGCATTTCATCCGTCCAGGGCTCTGCACCGAAAATACCGGCGCGAATCGGCAGCTTGGAGGCATCAATGCCCGCATTTTCCACGGCTTCGGCAATGGTCATGGCATAAGAAGGTGTGCATCCCAAAACGGTGGTGCCGAAATCTTCGAGAATCGTTACCTGTCTTTTGGTCTGGCCGGAAGACACGGGAATGGTGGTTGCGCCGATTTGCTGTGCACCGTAGTGCAGTCCGAAGCCGCCGGTAAACAGACCGTAACCGTAGGAAACATGTACGAAGTCATTTTCATCCGCACCGGCAGCCACAAGGGCACGGGCACAGATTTCACCCCAAATGAACAGGTCTTTTTCGGTATAGCCGACAACGATCTGTTTACCTGTGGTGCCGCTGGAGGCGTGCAGTTCTTTGACTTCGCTGAACGGTACGGCAAACATACCGTAGGGGTAGGTGTCGCGCAAATCCTGCTTGGTGGTAAAGGGAAGTTTTGTGATATCTGCAATGGTCTTAATGTCTTCGGGCTTGACGCCGGCGGCATCCATGCGTTCGCGATACATGGGTACGTTTTCGTATACTCTTTTTACCGTGTTTGCCAAACGCTCATTTTGCCACGCGGTGAGTTGTTCCCGTGAGGCGGTTTCAATTTCTTCCTGCCAATATTGCATTTTCATAAGTCAAAAGTCCTTTCTATCAAGCATTGTATCCGAGGGCAAAAGCCTTCTTGTTCAGTTCAACGAATTTGGGAGCCACAAGCTGTTCAATCTGCGCAATCCATTTCTCATAGGGAATGTGGAAATATTTTGCGAGTCTTCCCATCAATACGATGTTGACGGCTTTGGAAGACCCTGCTTCGTTTGCAAGCGACAGTGCATCCAATACATCCACAAATGCACCGGCGTTTGTCAGTTCATCCAAAATACCGTGCGGATAAACGGCCGCACCGGTAATCACGGGCATGGGATCGATTTCCTGTGAGTTTACAATGATTTTTCCGTCTTTTTTCAGGCATTTTGCCCAACGGGCGGCTTCGGTTTTTTCAAAGGAAATAATGAAATCCGCTTCACCGTCTTCAATGATCGGGGAGGCCACCCTGTCGCCGAAACGCACATAAGTGACCACCGAGCCGCCTCTTTGGCTCATGCCGTGCACTTCCGATACTTTGACATCGTAGCCTTCATTGACGAGCAGATTTCCCAAAACACGGCTGGCCAACAGGGAGCCCTGTCCGCCGACGCCGACAATCATAATGCTGGTTGTATTCATCTTTTCGCCCTCCTTATTCGATTGCACCAAATGCGCAGAGCTGTTCGCAAACGCCGCAGCCTACGCAAAGGGTATCGTCAATGTGTGCCTTGCCGTCCACAAAGCTGATGGCCGGACAACCGATTTTCATGCACTTTCTGCAGGCGCGGCATTTATCCGTGTCAATCCTGACGGGCGGTTTGGCTTTGACGGATTTGAGCAGCACGCAGGGACGTCTGGAAATAATAACGGCGGGCTCCTCGGCTTCCAATTCTTCACGAATGGCGGTGTCGCAGGCGGTTAAATCGTAAGGGTCTACCACACGGACACGTTGGATACCTACGGCTCTGCACAAAGCTTCCAGGTCGATTTTGGCGGCCGGGTCGCCCTTGATGTTGTAGCCCGTGGTCGGGTTTTGCTGATGGCCGGTCATGCCGGTGATGGAGTTGTCAAGTATGATAACCAAGGAATGGGAATTGTTGTAAGCAATGTTCACGAGCCCTGTAATGCCGGAATGCATAAAGGTTGAATCGCCTATGACGGCGCAGGTTTTCATTTTATCTTCGCCCAGCGCTTTGTTGAAACCGTGCAAACCGGAAACGGAAGCACCCATACAAAGCACGGCGTCCAAAGCATCCAAAGGCTTCTGTGCACCGAGCGTATAGCAGCCGATGTCGCCCATGACGGTGACTTTGTTTTTGGCAAGGGTATAGAACAAACCTCTGTGCGGGCAGCCTGCACACATAACAGGCGGGCGTACGGGAATGACCGATTCGGTTGCATAGCCTTCTTTGTCCGCAAGACCGAACACCTTTGCAATGCTCTTTTGGGAATATTCCCCCAAAGGCGTAAACAGGTTTTTGCCTTCGCAGGCAAGCCCCAGGTTGCGGCAATGGGTTTCAATGATACCATCGAGCTCCTCGATAACCACCAAACGCTTGACCTTGGCCGCAAAATCGCGAATCAGATTGACGGGCAGGGGATTGACCAGGCCGAGCTTCAGTACGCTCACGCTGTCGCCGAACAACTCTTTGACATATTGGTAGCAGGTACCCGAGGTGATGATACCCAAATCCGTACCGCCCATTTCCGCACGGTTGAATGCACAGGCTTCCGCAAATGCAATCAAGGCTTTTGTGCGTTCCTCCACTACGGGGTGACGGTTTTTGGCATTGGCAGGCATCATAATGTTTTTGCTGCCTTTTTTTTCATATTCCTTGCGGCCGATTTCTTCGCGTTCACCGAGCTCCACAATGCTCTGGGAATGGGCAATGCGGGTGCACATTCTCAAAATAACGGGTGTGTCGAACTGCTCGGAGAGCGCAAAAGCGGCTTTGGCAAACGCGCGGCTTTCCGCAGAATCGGCAGGCTCCAACATGGGTACTTTTGCGGCAATGGCATAGTGGCGGGAATCCTGCTCGTTTTGGGAGGAGTGCATACCGGGGTCATCGGCCACGCATATCAGAAGTCCTGCGTTGACACCGGTGTAGGAAAGTGTAAACAACGGGTCTGCGGCTACGTTTAAACCGACGTGCTTCATGGCACATGCCGAACGAACGCCTGCAAGAGAAGCACCGAATGCGGTTTCCATGGCGACCTTTTCATTGGGCGCCCATTCGCAGTGCATTTCATCGTATTTTGCCGAAAATTCGGTGATTTCCGTGGACGGAGTACCGGGATAACTGGAAACAACCTTTGCGCCGGCTTCATAAATACCTCTGGCCACGGCTTCGTTGCCAATCATAAGTTTCTTCATTTTATACCCTTCTTACTCAAAAGAATTATTTTTTCTATTATAAACTGTATTGCAGCAGTTTGTCAACCCATGGTTTTCAGACGTTCAACGGCTTCTTCACGCATTTTGTATTTGAGGATTTTGCCGGCTACGTTCATCGGGAAATCATCCATAAAGTGAACATATCTGGGAACCTTGTGCTTTGCCATGTGGGAATCCACAAACTTTTTCATTTCATCCTCAGTGCAGGTTTCGCCTGCTTTCAGAATCACACAGGCCATGATTTCTTCACCGAACCGCGGGTCGGGAATGCCGATGACCTGCACGTCATGTACCTTGGGGTGGGTCAAAATCAGTTCTTCGATTTCTCTGGGGTAAATATTTTCGCCGCCGCGGATAATCATATCCTTAAGACGGCCGGTGACTTTATAATAGCCTCTTTCATCGCGGCAGCACAGGTCGCCGGAGTGCAGCCAGCCGTCTTTGTCGATTGCTTCGGCGGTGGCCTTGGGCATTTTGTAGTAGCCCTTCATCACGTTGTAGCCGCGTACCACAAATTCGCCGTTTACGCCGTCCGGGCAATCTTCACCGGTAGCCGGGTCAATGGTCTTGCATTCGATGTAGGGGAAGGATTTTCCGACGGTTTCCACGCGGTCATCGAGTGATTCATTGACCTCGCCCATGGTGCAGCCCGGGGATGATTCCGTTAATCCGTACACGCTCAAAATGCCCGTCATGTGCATTTCCGCTGCGGCCTTGCGCATCAAATCGGCCGGACAGTTGGCGCCTGCCATAATGCCCGTACGCATATAGGAAAAATCGGTTTTTGCAAAGTCGGGATGGGTGAACATGAGGTTGAACATGGTCGGCACGCCGTTGAAGGTGGTTATGCGCTCATTGTGAATGCAGGCAAGCGAGGATTTGGGAGAAAAATAGGGAATAGGCAGCATGGTCGAGCCGTGGGTTACGCTGGCGGTCATGGAAAGCACCATGCCGAAGCAGTGCACCATCGGAACCTGAATCATCATGCGGTCGGCCGTGGATAAATCCATACGGTCGCCGATGCATTTGCCGTCGTTGATAATATTGTAATGGGTCAGCATAACGCCTTTGGGGAAGCCGGTTGTGCCGGATGTGTATTGCATATTGCAAACATCGTGCATATCAATTGCTGCAGCCATGCGGTTGACTTCATCCCGGCTGACAAGGTCGGCTCTGGCCAGGGCTTCATTCCATTCCAGGCAGCCTTTCATGCGGAAACCGACGGTAATGACATTGCGCAGGAACGGAAGTCTTGCGCTGTGCATTTTTTCACCGGGCTTGAGGCTTGCCAATTCCGGGCAAAGCTCACCGATGATTTCACGGTAGTTTGCATCCTTGAATCCGTCAATCATAATCAGGGTGTGGGTATCGGATTGGCGAAGAATGTATTCGGCTTCGTGGATCTTATAGGCCGTGTTCATGGGAATCAGCACCGCGCCGATTTTGGTTACAGCCCAAAAAGCAATGTACCACTGCGGCAAATTGGTAATCCATACCGTCACATGGGTGCCGGCTTTGACACCCATGGAGATAAGCACCCGGCAGAATTCATCCACATCATCGCGGAACTGTGCGTAGGTTCTTGTATAATCAAGGGTGGTGAATTTAAACATATACTGGTCGGGGAATTCTTCCACCATTTTATCGAGCAGCTGCGGGAATGTGATGTTGATAAGAGATTCTTTTTTCCACACAAATTTGCCGGTATGGGCCTGGTTGTCATACAGGTGGCTCTTGGTTTTTCTTTCCTGTTCATACAGGCTCATGGTGCTCACGAAATGCGAGAATATAACCGACGGGTCCTGCAAATCCGGCATCCACGCCGGATCCCATTCCAAAGAAATAAAACCGTTGTAATTGAGGGTGCGCAGCGCATTGTAAATTTCGGCGACCGGCAGTGTACCTTCACCGATCAGGCAATATTGCAGCCCCTCGGGGGTCACCTCGGAATCTTTAAAGTGAACATGCTTGATGTAAGCACCCAAATTCGTAACCGTTTGGTCGGGTGCTTCTGCGGCATCGCGGAATGTGTGGTGAACATCCCATAACACCGCCAAATTGTCGCATGCAAAGCGGTTGAGTACGGCACAGAGCTTCTTTGTGTCCGAATATATGCCCGCTGTTTCCATCAGCAGGGTGACATTGGCATATTCCGCCATCGGAACGGCTTGTTCAAGATAGGCAATGACCGCTTCGTCGGCGTCCGCTTCACACTGCTTTCCGGGGGCATGAATGCGGATATAAGGCACTTTTAAAGCTCTTGCATACCGAATGCAATCGGCTGTATGGGTAATATTATCATATAATTTTTCTTTATCGCCGATGTCGCACAGTGCATCGATGCAGGGAATGGTCAGACCGTTTTCAAAAAGCGTTCTGACGGTGGCCGCCGCCATTTCGATGTTGGCGGGACCTGTTTTTTCGCTGAATTCGGGGGCGCTCATATCGTGGATTTCAATGCCGTTGAAACCGGCTTCCACTGCTTGCGAAATAAATGCAGACCAGGCAGTGTTTTTCCATCCCTTTGTTGAAAATGAAAGCTTCATCAGTTTTTCTCCTCCTCATACACAATCTTATTCAGCGCATTGAGATATGCGCGGATGGATGCTCCCACAATATCCGTGGAAATGCCGTTGCCGGAATATAATTTTCCGTTGGCGCGCAGGCGAATGATGGCATTGCCCACGGCTTCGCGGCCTTCGGTGACGGAATGAATGCGGAAATCATCCAATTCGTAATGTACGCCGATAATCTGTTCAATGGCCATGAACGCCGCATCGATCGGACCGTCTCCGATGCTGATGCCGTTCAAAACCGTACCGTTTTTCTCGATTTCAATCGTCGCGGTGGAAATAATGGCACTGCCGGAGTTGCTCACAAAGCTCTTCATGCGGTAGGTTGGCGGCACCTGCATGGCAGCTGAGGCCACAACGGCATCCAATTCTTTTAAGCTCAAATTTTTCTTTGCTGCAACGGTTTGAAATGCTTCGTAAACCTTTGCGTTGTCATCGTCCGACAGCTCATAGCCGAGTTTTTGCACAGCTTTGGCCACCGTGGCGGCATCGTCTGTTTTGGTTAGCAGAACACCGTCTGCAAAAACATCATTTTCCTGTGCTCCGGCTGTCAATTCCTGCCGGTGGCGAATAAAGTTGATGATCTGTTTTTCCACATTTTGCAGCAGTGTGTGTTCCAAACCGCTGGTCATTTGGCAGGTGTCGCCGCGCAGTCTGAACAGCTGTGCAATGCTTGAAAGGGCAGGGGCATCGAAGCCGGACACGGCAGTGCAGATTTGGCTCGCTCCCGCACGGATACTGGCTGCCGTGCAGGCACAGGCCATGTCCATGGCATTGGAACAGCGAACGCCCAATGCAACCTCCTCAGGCAGTTGAATGCCTGCCAAAAATACGCTGAATTCGTCGGGCAGCATGGTGCCGGCCGTGTCGCAAAGGGTAATGGTTTTGGCGCCTGCGGCAACCGCTTTTTCGATGGCGGCGGCAAGAAAATCCGATTCGCTTCTGGTAGCATCCTCCGCAACGAATTCAACATCATTGCAAAGGGAAGCACACTTGGCCACCAGGGTGCCGATCAATTCCAATACCGCATCGCTTTTTTTGTGGCAGAAATATTCCATCTGTACGGGCGACACGGGAATGCAGACCTGCAATCTTGCATTGGCTGCATTTTTCAGAGCCGCGAATGCCAGTTCGCAGCTTTCTTCGGTTTGGCCTACGGGCAGGGTCACACAGGCTTTCCGAATGACGGCGCTGACGGTTTTTACGAGCAATGTGTCGGTTTTTATGTCATATATTTCAGGTAGTTCAATATAATCAACACCCGCTTTTTCCCATAGCTTTGCTACTTCTGTTTTTTCACGGAATGTGAGGGAAATGTCCCTGCGGCGGGATGCAGCTTTGAGTGTCTGGTCTGAAATTTTGATTTTCTTCATGTCTCTGAACTCCTTAAAAAATAAAATAAAAAGCCCCTGCGGTTCTTAAAAACCTCAGGGACGAAAATGACTTTCGCGGTACCACCCTAATTACCGATGCAATCGGTCGCTCAACGGACTCAATCAAGTCCTTCGCCATGGTAACGGAGCGTGCCGCAGTTCCTTATACACTTTTTTACAAAAGGGTTGGGGAACCGAACTCCGGAACGAGACCGAAACAACACTTCAATGCCGCCTTGCACCTACCGACGACTCTCTGAAAAATCCGTGCCGAACGTAATTCCTTCACTGTTTTTTGATGTATTGTTGCGAATTACAACATAGTTTTTTTTTAAAGTCAAGTATTTTTTCTTGACTTTTTTTCATCTTTAT
>X279_Western_Grey_Kangaroo__coassemble_65_pt1 | contig 13787 bp, 17 predicted proteins | sample X279_Western_Grey_Kangaroo__metabat2_high_PE_006 | metagenome-assembled genome bin X279_Western_Grey_Kangaroo
GCGTAGCAAAGAAGGCAGGCTACGAGCAGATCGCTGCACTCTTCCTTCAGACCGCTGAAAATGAGAAGGAGCACGCAAAGCTTTGGTTCAAGGCTCTCGGCGAGCTTGGTAACACCGCCGAAAACCTGCTTCATGCTGCTGAAGGCGAGAATGCAGAGTGGACGGATATGTACGAAAGAATGGCGAGAGATGCCGAGGAAGAAGGCTTTACCGAGCTTGCAGCTCAGTTCCGTGGCGTTGCCGCTATCGAAAAGACACATGAGGAGCGTTACAGAGCACTTCTCAAAAATGTTGAAACAAAGGCTGTGTTTGAAAAGTCCGGTGTCACTATTTGGGAATGCCGCAACTGCGGACACATTGTTGTCGGCGTAGCTGCACCCGAAACCTGCCCTGTTTGCAATCATCCGCAAGCCTACTTTGAAGTACATAAAGAGAATTATTGAGGCAACCTATGAAAGAAAAATTCTATATTTGCCGTCATTGCGGCAATCTTATCGGTATGCTCCATAACGCAGGCGTTCCTATGATGTGTTGTGGACAGAAGATGGAAGCAATCGTTCCCAATACCACAGAAGCCGCAACAGAAAAGCATTTACCTGTTGTCCATATCGAGGACGGCGCAATCCATGTCAATATCGGTGAAGTAAATCACCCTATGACAGAGGAACACTTCATCGAGTGGCTCTATGTTGAAACAGAGAATGGCGGCCAGCGTAGAATCCTGCATCCCGGCGATGCTCCCGAAGCGACCTTTTGCATCGGTGAGGATAAGCCGATCGCAGTTTACGCTTACTGCAACCTCCATGGTCTGTGGATGACGGAAATTAAGTAATCAAACATCAAAATCTCCGTTGCCGATGCCAAAGAAGAAGGGTTCGCCGGCGGAGATTTTCTTAATGAATTATACTTTTCCGTTTTACACCACGTTATTCCGAATATGGAAAGTAATATTGCATCAGATAACCAAACATGCTGTTTTTAATATAACATTTTCCAATTCAGAAAATATTTTTCTAAAAAAGTATTGATAAGCGAAAAACTTCATGATATAATATATGCCCATTTAAGGAACACTCACCCATTATGAGTATTTCCCGATGGGCATATTCTTATTCAAGGAAAGAATATGTTTTCTGAAAATTTAATAGTTTCCACGCCGCGGGAATATATTCACCCGTACTTTTGCACACAACATTTTTTGAGCGTTACGCTCACATAAAAGCTTCGGCTTTAGAGTCATAAATCATAGACTCGTACTACATACATTGGCACGGAACATCATTTTTAAGCGAACTTGTGCCGTTCGCTTTTTGGTGTTTCTGTTCGCCCGTGTTGTAGTACGGGTCTTTTTTGTTTTGTTTAAGCCACTTTGTATGCTTGTTTGAGAGAAAAAACGGAGAGTCAGATGCGAGGATTTACCTCTATTTTATCACGGACTTTCAATCTGTCATTTTTCTTGACAAGCACTGCATTTGTGGACACAAAATGCGAAAGTGGGGAGCACCCCATACCCCCGTACTTAAAAATCCGCAACAAAATTTTGAAAAAATTAAGGAGGATAATTCAATATGGAAGAAAAGCAAGTAAAAGTAAACGGCGGGCGTAAGCGTACCCATCTCGTCAAGGTCTATTTGAATGACGAGGAATACGAGAAGCTGTGCAAGAACTCAGCAGAGTTCGGGCGTGACAAGAGCAAGTATCTCCGTCTCGTCATTCAATGGATTGCTCCCATTGAACCGCCCTCGGTGGAGGTAAAGGAATTCACTCGTGAGCTAAGACGGTTAGGTGTCAGTATGAATCAAATTGCAGCGAAGGCACACTCGCTTGGATTTGTAGATGAGCTGGAGTACAAACGAACTGCCGATGAGGTAATGTCGGTGCTTGGAGCAATTCAACAAGAGTATGCGAAGAAAGGAGTAAAGGTGTTTGGCAACAACTAAAATTTGGGATGTGAGAGCACACATCAGTAAGCTGCTCAATTATGTGGCGAACAAGAACAACACAACGATAGAATTGGAGAACAAAAATTTTGATGAAGCTGAAAGACTTGCCGCTGAAATTCTCGGCTTGCCGCTTGACCATTTTGCAACAGAGGAAAAGAAATTTGTTACGGGAATTAACTGCACTCCCGAGAACGCAAATGATGTGATGCTGACTCTCTTGGAGGACACGGACAAGGATGACATTCAAGCCTATCACGGTTATCAATCCTTCAAGCCCGGCGAGGACACACCCGATGTCGCACACGCTATCGGTGTTCAGCTTGCCAACGAGCTATGGGGCGAGGACTTTCCCATTGTAGTCGCAACGCATATAGACCGAGGGCACATTCACAATCACTTCTGTCTTTGTGCTACGGGATTTTCAAGCAAGCGGTATCACGATTGTAATGCAAGCTACAAGAAAATGCGTGAATTGTCTGACAGACTTTGCAGGGAGTATGGGCTGTCGGTTATCGAGAAGCCGAAGCAACACGGTGTCAAGCACATCGCTGAGGTTCACGCCGAAAAGAAAGGCATTCCTACCATACGAGATCAGATACGCTCGGATATTGATGCGGTAGTCAATCACGAGTTTATAATTAAATATTTTTAAAACCGTATGCGTTCCCTCGGATATACCCTTGAACGCCGAGGAAGCTTTCTTCGCATTAAGCCCTACGGTTATAACAAATTCTTTCGATTGGACAAGTTAGGTGCGGGATATGCCGAAGCTGACATCGAAGCGAGAATAAGAGAAAACGCAAAGGAAAGACGGTGGATACCGATACAGTATTACGAGCCTACCTTGAAGGAAAAGCCAAAGGGACTTCGGGCACTATATCTGCATTACTGTTATCTGCTCGGTGCGATACCGAAGGTCATTCCGAGAAATCCCGAAGCCTATGCCGCCATCAAGGATGATGTTCGCCGTGCCCGTATGTATTCGGAGCAAGCCAAGTTCCTCGGAAAATACGGGCTTGAAACAAAGGATGATCTTATTCAGCACGCACTGAGTGTTGATTCACAGATAAAGTCGTTGTGCAAGGAACGGCAGTTACTCCGTAACAAGATGCGTTGGATGAAAGAGCCTGAGAAAGTACAACCGATACGAGATGAGATTTTTGCATTGATAGCAAGGATAAAAGCCTTCCGCAAGGAATACGCAATGTGCAAGGATGTGCATGACCGAAGCACCTCGGTTGAGCGAACCGTAACACTCATTGAGTTTCCACAGCTTTTGGAGCAGGAAAAACGAAAAACTGTTCCGCAAAAAGACAGACGGGAGAACAGATAAAACCACGGTCTTGATCGAGAAAAAACGGCATTTTTTCGCTTGGAACATTGCAAAATGTATCTCACATCGCATAGGCACTTCCTATTGGAAAATACGCAGTTTCCCACGCTCTTGACCGAGCCTTTTTGAGCGAAAAACGCCCTACCTCAAAAACTTTACGAAAATAGGAGGAATTTGAATGATAACAAACAAGAAAAAGAGTGAAAAGACAACCGAGATTTATTTCGATGAAACACCCGCCCCCGTAATTATACGGACACACAACACCGATTTAAAAAGACGGCTGCTTGTCTTTGCCGAGAAGTTTCCCACGCTTTGCAGACTTACAGACGATGACGAGCTTGGATACCTTCCCTTTGAAATTGACAAGAAAAGATTTTCATACCGCATCACCGAGCCGTACACAGAAGAACGCAAAGCCTTGGCAAGAGTCAAGATGAACGAGATCAATAACAAGGAGGACATATGAACAAAAACAAGGATATTCACGAGTTAATTGACGATATTGTTCTCGCGCAGGCAAAATGGACAAAGGAAGAACGCTTACGGTATTTTGCTTCGACCTTTTACCCACAGCCGATTGACTTTATTCAAGAGGTTGACGGAACAAAGTATATCGTGCGAGCATTCTTTGACAAAGACGCTTCCGAAAGTGTTCAAGAGAAGATAAAAAGAATTGTCTCGAAAAAATAAAACTTTAGCGTTGTAAAGCATTGAAATTTCAGCCGAGTTGTGGTATAATGTAGTTGCTGCAAAGATCATATCACTTCCGGCTGATGGAAAGGAGCTAAATGAGCAAAAAACAACCGGAACAAAAAATTACCGCCCTTTATTGCCGACTCTCCCGCGAGGATGAGCAGGAAGGTATATCGGGCAGCATAAAAAATCAGCAGTCGATTTTAGAGAAGTACGCAAAAGACAATAATCTGCCTAATCCCCGAGTCTTTGTGGATGACGGATGGTCGGGAGTTAATTTTGCAAGACCTGCCTTCACCGAGATTATGGAGCTTGCCGAGCAAGGTAAGATTGCCAATCTCATCGTAAAAGACCATTCTCGACTTGGGAGGAACCGTTTGATAGTAGGGCAACTCTTGGAGGAAGAATTCGACCGCCTCGGCATTCGATATATTGCCATTATGGATAACATCGACACCGCCAAAGGTATCAGCGATATTGTTCCTATGCAAGATCTATTCAATGAGTGGCACGCCAAGAACACAAGTCAAAAGGTTCGCAATGTATTCAAGAACAAAGGAATGTCGGGTGTCCCCCTTACAACTAATCCGCCTTTCGGATATGATAAGAATCCCGCCAATCCCAAGGAATGGATCGTTGACGAAGCGGCAGCAGATGTAGTCAAACGCATATTTGATATGTGCGTTGCGGGGTTTGGTCCGACACAGATTGCAAAACGCTTAAAAGCAGATGAGGTTATGACTCCCACGGAATATTGGATAAGCATCGGCAGAAGCTGCGCCAAACCGCCTAACACACCTTTCCATTGGTGTTCTGCTACTGTATCGGAAATCTTATCAAAGCAAGAATATTGCGGAGATACGGTCAACTTCCGAAGTGCGAGAAAATCATTCAAGAACAAGAAAAAGATTGACCGCCCGAAAGATGAATGGAAAATCTTTCCCGACACACATCCCGCTATCATTGGCCGAGAGACCTTCAATCTGGTGCAAGAGTTGCGAGAGCATCGCCGCAGACCTACAAGAAGCGGTATCGTCAGTAAGTTCTCGGGAACTCTATACTGTGCAGATTGCGGAGAAAAGCTCTATTATAGTGTGACCAACAACTATAAACGAGAGCAAGCATACTTCTTCTGCTCGGCATACCGCAAGAACTCCGAGGTGTGTTCGGCTCACTATATTCGTGAGGTGGTTGTTGAAAAGTTGGTTCTTGCCAATATGCAGAGAGTGTTTAACTTCGTTCAGCTTTATGAAAAGCAGTTTGCCGAAGCACAGATGGCTAACTACGGTGAAGAACAGAAAAAGTCTCTTGCTGAAAAGCGGAAAGCAATCACAAAAGCCAAGAAGCGTATTGCAGAAATTGACGGACTGATACAAAAGATCTATGAGGACAACGTAAACGGAAAGCTATCCGATGACCGCTATGCCACGATGTCAATGGCTTATGAGGAAGAACAGCGGCAGTTAAAGGAAGAAACGGCTATTGCCGAGGAAGCACTTAACACTGTTAGCGACAGAGTTGATACCTTGCAAAAGTTTATCGACAAGATTAAGAAGATCACTCAGCCGACAGAACTGACAGCCGAGCTTGTGCACGAATTTATTGATAAAATCATTGTACACGCTCCGAGATACCTTGACGGTCAGAGATACCAAATCATCGACATCTACTACAATGGCATCGGTGTTATCCGAGGACTTTCACCAGAGGAGATGGAAGAAGCCTTTCAAAAGCGTTTAGAGCAAATTAAAAGCAAAACGGCATAACCCGAAGGCTATGCCGTAATCACTAAAAAATATTATTGAATTGAGATACAGAGCCACCTTGGGGCACCTTCCTTACGGAGGGTGCTCCAAAGCAGTCTTTTTTTATTGGTATGATCTTCTTATGCGAACAGGTCGCCAAACAGGCTGCCGAGAAGGCTGTCGGAATCGGAATCAGAATCGGAAGAGTCGGAATCGTTGCTTCCGGTGTTGCCGATATTACCGCCATTGCCGCCATTGCCGCCATTGCCGCCGTTGCCGTTGCTTCCGCCGGGAACAACAATTACATAATCCTTGTTGTTAACATCACAATCGCAGCCATTGGTGCTGCCGCAGTTGTTGCAGGCACTGTTGTTGCCGCCGAAAGAAATATCAACGCTGAACAGGGAAAGGATTTTGTACAGATAAGGAACAATAGTCTTAATAACTCTGTACAGGAAACCGAACACTGTGGTGGGGTCTTCCTCGGGCATAACGGTGATGTTGTTGTTGGTAACATTGGTGATGTTGTTTATATTGTTATTCACAACAACATTTTTCTTTGTGGTGGGTTCGGGCTTTGTTGTTGGCTGGGGAACAGGCGTGCAGGGCGTGCAGGGTGTGCATGCATCTTTGCCATAGCCATAGCCGTAACCGGCGGCACCTGCGGCAGAAGCAACAAGACTTAAACTACCGAACATCACAAGTACGGACAGGAACAGTGCAATAAATTTCTTCATTTCTAATCACTCCTTTGCAGCTATTATAGTCCATTTGCTAAATCTTGTCAAGAACTATTTATGCTTTTTTTCAGTTTTTTAATATTTATTTTTCATCTATTTTTACCAGGCGTTGAATCATCACATAGCTCATATATGCAAACATTTCTTTGCTCATATTTTCCGGATTTTGCAGCCACATACGAAGCATGCCAATCATGCCTTCGGCGATGAAAACATAAAAATATCCATACGTTTTTTCAAATCCCGCGCTGTTGAAGTCACGGAAATAACCGAAGAAAAACCGCCCCAAAATCTCTTTCAGCCGCGGCAAAAAGGAAGTCGAATTGGAATTCTCGAACAGCATCAGCGTCATGTCCTTGTCCTCAATCAAAAGTCCCAAAAGTTTTTGCACGGAAACGAGCATATTATGCGGAAATTCGCCATCCACAAACTCGGCCAGAATCTCATGCACCCGGGCCAGCGTTTGGTCTTCGATTTCTTCAATCAGGCCGTTGATATCCGGATAGTGGGTATAAAACGCATTGCGGCTTAATTCCGCTTGGGCGCAAACTTCCTTGACAGTGATTTTGTTCAAAGGTTTGTTTTTCGCCAATTGGGTGAGGCTTTCCGCCAATGCGCGTTTGGTTTTTCGGATGCAGCGATATTCTTTTGCGTTTTCCATAGGCGCTCCCTCCTTGCAATAAAGTACAATGTGTAACAATTATAACATACTATCACAAAATGTCAATTGACATATCCGATAAAATTCAATAAAATGTAAATAATTTTACAAGGTGGTGCCGTTATGATTGAAAAGCTCAAACAAATTCTGTCCGTATATATTCCCGGCGACCCGCCAATAACCCCCGAAACCGACCTGCGCGGTGATTTGGGACTGACTTCCCTGGAGCTGGTGGATATGTCCGTGGCTATAGAGGAAGAATTCGGTGTATCCATTCCGGAGCTGACCATTGTTACCGGTAAGACAGTCGGCGATATTATTAAATTGATAGAAAATAAGTAAAATAAGCAAAATATAAGAATGGAGGTTGAAAATTGTATCAACCTCCATTTATTTATTGACGATCTTTCGCCTTGGATTCGCAGTAGATGCAGCGGTAGGTGTGTTGCTCGCGGTTTGTAAGAGTGAAAATTTGCGGCAGCTCCTGCTCGATGGATGTAATGCAGCGCGGATTGCGGCAGCGAATCACATCGTGCACCTCTTCGGGCAGTTCGAGGTGGATTCTTTTTGCAAGCTCACCGTCACGAATGATGCTGACGGTGATGCCCGGAGCAAGATAACCGAGGATGTCAAGATTGATATCAATGATATCGAAAATCTTAATAATATCCTTTTTGCCCATTTTTACGCTGTCTGCATTTTTAATCATTGCTACGGTGCAATCAAGGTTGCCGAGTTTGAGGATGTTGTAAATTTCCATGGCGCCGCCGGCCTTGATGTGGTCGAGCACAATGCCGTTTGTAATCGGGTTTATAATCATTTATTCTACCTCCAGCAGCTTGAGAATGAGCGCCATGCGAATGATTTTTCCGTTGAACACCTGTTTGAAGTAGCAAGCGCGCGGGTCGTCGTCGATTTCGACGGCGATTTCATTGACTCTGGGCAGCGGATGCAGAACGGACAGGTCGGGCTTTGAATTTTTCATTTTGTCCAGTGTCAGAATATAGCTGTCTTTTAAACGAAGATAATCGGCTTCGTTGAAAAACCGCTCCTTCTGCACGCGGGTCATGTAAAGAATGTCCAATTGCGGCATCACGCCGACCAAATCATCGGTTTCAACGAAATCGATGTTTTTGTCAATCAAATATTCCTGGCGCAGATATTCCGGAATTTTCAATTCGTTGGGACTTATAAGGATGAATTTGACGTTTTCATACCGCGACATGGCGCAAATCAGCGAATGGACGGTTCTGCCGAATTTTAAGTCGCCGCAAAGACCGATTGTCAGCCCGTCAAATCGGCCTTTTTCGCGTTTGATGGTCAAAAGGTCGGTTAATGTCTGTGTCGGATGGTTATGTCCGCCGTCACCGGCATTGATAACGGGAATCAGACTTTTTCTGGCCGCCACCAGAGGGGCTCCCTCCTTGGGATGGCGCATGGCAATGATATCCGCATAGCAGCTTACCGTGCGGGCGGTGTCGGCAACGCTTTCACCTTTTGCGGCAGAGGAGGAATTGGCTTCTGAAAAGCCCAATACACTGCCGCCCAATTCCAGCATCGCCGATTCAAAACTCAGTCTTGTGCGGGTGGACGGCTCGTAAAACAGGGTGGCCAGTTTTTTGCCGTCGCATTTGTGGGCGTATTTTTGGGGATTGGCAATGATGTCAAGCCCGGTTTCTATGAGCTCGTCGATTTCTTCAACGCTCAAATCAAGAATATTGATAAGACTTCTCATGCTTTCGCTCCGTTCACCGCAAGGTATGCTTTTATGCGGTCGATATTTTCGCGGTTGGCTTCGTCTTCTTCCAGATATTCTATGATGTCGTAAACATCCACAACCGAATATACGGGGAAGCCGAACTCTTCTTCGATTTCCTGCATGGCACCTTTTTCTCCCTGGCCTTTTTCCTTGCGGTCGACCATGACGAATGCTGCGGCAACCTTTACGCCTTCCAGCGTGCCGAGAATGGCCATGCTTTCGCGTATGGCGGTGCCGGCCGTGATAACATCCTCCACAATGACCACTTCCTCGCCTGCCTGCGGAATGTAACCCACAAATACGCCGCCTTCGCCGTGGTCCTTGGCCTCCTTGCGATTGAAGAAGAAGGGTACATTCAAGCCGTTTTTGCTCAGAGCCACTGCTGCGGAAACAGCAATGGAAATGCCTTTGTAGGCCGGACCATACAGCACGGCAGCTTTTTGCCCGATTTTATCAAAATAAGCTTTGGAATAAAATTCGCCGAGCTTTGCAATGTCTTCGCCGGTTTTAATCATACCGGCATTGATGAAATAAGGGATTTTTCTGCCGGATTTTGCCGTAAAATCACCAAACTTCAAAACCCCTGCGCTTTGAAGAAATTGAATAAACTCTCTTTTATAGGCTTCCATAGTAGCTCTCTCCTTTAAGAATATTATTTTCAGCCGATGAATTCCGCACAGCAGCGACGATAGGCGGCTACGGGGTCTGCGGCGGCTGTAATGGGTCTGCCGACTACGATATAGTCCGAACCGATTTCCTTTGCCTGCGCCGGGGTCATAACACGCTTTTGGTCGCCGACTTCACCGTCCGCAAAACGCACACCGGGGGTAACGGTCAGAAAGCTTTCGCCGCACAGTTCATGCACCTTGCCTGCTTCCAGCGGAGAGCAGACAACGCCGTCCAAACCGGTATCTGCGGCATTTTTGGCATAGTGCATGACCACTTCGTCGATCGGTTTTTCAATCAGCAAATCGGCGGTCATGGCCTCCTGTGAAGTGCTGGTCAGCTGTGTGACCGCAATCAGCAGGGGACGGGTTCCGTCGGGTCTGGTGAGCCCTTTGATGGCGGCTTCCATCATGGCTTTTGTGCCGCCTGCGTGCAGATTGCAAATATCCGCATCAAGGTTGGAAAGCACGTTCATGGCTTTCATAACGGTGTTGGGAATATCGTGCAGCTTCAGGTCGAGGAAAATCTTATGGCCTCTTTCCTTGATTGCCTTCACGATGGACGGCCCCTCCGCATAAAAAAGCTCCATGCCGATTTTGACAAAAGGCTTTTCTTCCGTAAAACGATCCAAAAACTCCAAGCATGCCTCTTTGCTGCTGAAATCGCAGGCAACAATTACATCTTTACCCATTGTGTGCGCCTCCTATTATATCTGTTAAATTATTGATACCGTATTTTTGCATGACCGCAGGCAAGGCTTCAATGATTTTTTTGCTTGCAAACGGGTCAATGAGGTTGGCAGCTCCCACTTCCACCGCCGTAGCACCGGCTAACATCATTTCAAGAACATCTTCCGCTGTGGAGATGCCACCCATGCCGATAATCGGAATTTTTACCGCTTCATAAACGCTGTAAACCATCCGCAAGGCCACCGGCAAAATCGCGGGGCCGGAATAGCCGCCGGTCTTATTTTTGATAATCGGCTTTTTGGTTTTCAGGTCAATGCGCATGCCCATGAGGGTGTTTATCATGCTGATGCCGTCTGCCCCGGCCTCCTCGCAGGCCTTTGCGATGGTCACAATATCCGTCACATTGGGGCTGAGTTTGATTACAACCGGCTTGGTGGTGACCGCTTTGACCGCTTTTGTCACTTCTGCGGCGCTTTCGCAGCTTGTACCGAAGCTCATACCGCCGCCGTGTACGTTGGGACAGCTGATGTTGACCTCCAAAATGCCGACCTGTTCCTCCTTGTCGAGCTTTGCGCAAACCTCCGTGTATTCATCCAACGAAAACCCGCTGACATTTGCCACCACAGGCTTGTGAAAGCAGGCTTTGAGCTTGGGCAGTTCTTCGGAAATGACCTTTTCAACCCCCGGATTTTGCAGACCGACGGCATTGAGCATACCCGACGGACATTCCGCAATGCGGGGGGTGGGATTGCCGAAGCGGGGTTCTCTTGTGGTGCCTTTAAAAGAAAATGAACCGAGAATATTGATATCATACAATTCGTGAAATTCGTAACCGTAGCCGAAGGTACCGCTGGCGGGAATCACGGGGTTGTCCAATTTCAAACCGCAGAGATTTACTTTTGTGTTTACCATATAATCTCCTCCTTCATAAGCACAGGGCCGTCTTTGCAGATTCTTTTGTTTGCGTATTTTGTTTTGCAGGAACAGCCCATGCAGGCGCCGAAGCCACAGCCCATGCGTTCTTCAAAGCTGTATTGTCCGTCGGCAGAGGTTGTGCTGTAAACGGCTTTGAGCATCGGTTCGGGGCCGCAGGCGTAAGTGAACGAGCAGGGGAGCGTTTTGAGGGCATCGGTCACAAAGCCCTTGAGGCCGTAACTGCCGTCCGCCGTAGTGACGATAACCGTGCAGCCGATGGCTTTGAATTCTTCTTCATAAAAAATTTCGTCTTTCGTATTGAAGCCGAGTATTGCAGTGACTTCCTTGCCCTGCGCGCGTAGGTTTTTGGCAAGCCCGAACATCGGCGGCACACCGACCCCGCCGCCCAAAACCACGGGATTTTCACCCGATAAGGCGCAGTCGAAGCCGTTGCCCAGACCGGAAAGCACATCCAGGGCGGCGCCCGCTTGCAGTGTTGCCATATAGGCCGTGCCTTTGCCTACAACCTTGTAGATAATTGTGACGGTATTTTCATCCCAATCGCAGACGGAAATGGGTCTGCGCAAATAAAAGCCGTCCAATTGGATATTGATAAACTGACCGGGTGTTGTAATCGCCGAAGTGTCGCCTTTTAAAATCATTTTATAAACCGTTTCGGTCAGTTGCGTGTTTTCCCGAACCGTAAAAATTCCCTGTTTTGTCATGTTTCAGCCTCCCAAACAATATTACCGTCCCTAACGGTCAGCAAGCATTTGCCATACACTGTCCAGCCCTCAAACGGTGTGGCCTTTCCCTTGGAAACAAAGTTTGCACTGTTTATCACATACGGGGTGTTTACATCGAACACGCAGAAGCTTGCCTGTTCACCGTCTGCAATATCCGTACCCAGACCGAAGCGTTTCTTTGCGTTGTTGTGCAGCAAATCCATTAACTTTTCCATGGAAAGCATGCCGGGCTTGACGAGAAATGTATACAGAATCGGAAAGGCCGTTTCAATGCCGGTAATGCCCATGAGGCTGCCGGCCAAGCCTTTTGATTTTTCTTCTGCGGAATGCGGGGCATGGTCTGTGGCAATCATATCGATGGTGCCGTCGAGAATGCCGGCAAGCAGCGCTTGCCTGTCTTCCTCCGAACGCAGCGGGGGATTCATCTTGAATCGTCCGTCTTCCTGCAAATCGGCATCGGTCAGCACAAGATAATGCGGGCCGGTTTCGGCGGTAACATCCACACCCTCTGCCTTGGCCCTGCGAATGAGTTCCACGCTTTCCTTTGCGGAAACGTGGCAAACGTGGTATGCACAGCCGGTTTCTTTGGCAAGGCGCAAATCGCGTTCAATCATTTTCCACTCGCTTTCCGAGCAAATGCCCTTGTGGCTGTGCGTGCGGCAGTAGACCCCGTCATGAATGTATCCGCCGCACAGCAGCTCATTGACCTCACAGTGCGCGGAAATAATTTTGCCTTGGCTTTTTGCAATCCGCATGGCTCGGCGCATCATTTCTTCCTCCTGCACGCCACGTCCGTCATCGGAATAGGCGCAGATATAGGGGGCGATTTCTTCCATGGCCGCCAATTGCTCGCCGGTCTGGCCCACTGTGATGGCGCCGTAAGGGTGCACGCCTATCACGGCATCTTTTTGAATGATATCCAGCTGCACCTGCAAATTTTCTTTGCAATCCGGCACGGGCTTCAGGTTCGGCATGGAGCAGACCTCCGTGTATCCACCCGCTGCACACGCCTTTGAACCCGTTGCAATGGTTTCTTTATAAGAAAATCCCGGTTCTCTCAAATGCACATGTGCATCGATAAAACCGGGAAAAACAAAACAATCGGGAAAAGAAAATATTTTTTGTGCGGTTTCCTGCAAATCAGAAAATGAGCCGTGCTTCACCGAAAGTGTTTCCGGTGAAAAACGGCGGTTTTTATAAACAATACAATTTTCAATCTTAAAATTCATTTTCTCTCAGTCCTTCCCAAGCATTATACAATTTTTCTCTCGATGTGTCAAGATATTTTTTTACTTTTGACATGAAATATGTTTGATTGAATACGTTTGCTTTTTTCTTGACATGCTTTCCAAACGGTGATATTATGGATAATATAATAGGAGGGACGAATATGGCCGATAAAAAAAAGGATGTCAGAATCAAAGATTGTATTACAGGCAATGTGCCGCGTCTTTCCTTTGAAATTTTTCCTCCGAAGGAATGGGCGAAGCTGGAGGACACCAAAAAAATCGCAAAGGCACTGTCTTGCTATGCGCCGTCCTTTATCAGCGTTACCTACGGAGCCGGCGGCGGCACATCCGATTACACCTTTGCCCTTACGCAGGAAATCAGTGAAAAATACGATGTTCCCGCTCTGGCGCACCTGACCTGCGTAGGGTCGGACAAACCGAAGGTGGATGCCGCATTGGAAGAAATGAAGCGGCGCGGTATTCACAATATTTTGGCGCTTCGCGGAGATATTCCGGCCAATGCCGACTTTCATTTTTCCGAGGATTTTCACCATGCGGATGAATTGATGCGATTTATTAAACAAAAGGGGGATTTCTGCATCGGCGGTGCCTGCTATCCGGAAGGGCATCCGGAATCGCAGTCCACGGAAGCGGATATTGAATCG
>X279_Western_Grey_Kangaroo__coassemble_66_pt1 | contig 13772 bp, 12 predicted proteins | sample X279_Western_Grey_Kangaroo__metabat2_high_PE_006 | metagenome-assembled genome bin X279_Western_Grey_Kangaroo
CTGCCGTTGCCCGGCGTTTGCAGGCTTTGTTTTCCGTCTCGCAAAAGACGGAAGGAAATTTCGGGATGTGAAAGGGCTGTTTTGGTAACCACATCGGCCACATAATTGCCCTCGGTGGTATCCTTGCGCAAAAATTTCATACGTGCAGGCGTATTGCAAAACAGGTCACGGACAATGATGGTGGTGCCGACGGGACAACCGCTTTCTTCTTTTTCCTTCGTTTCGCCACACGCAATCACATAGCGTGTTCCGAACGCGGAATCGGCGGTTCGTGTCAGCATTTCAATACGGGAAACAGCGGCCACGGAGGCAAGCGCCTCCCCACGGAAGCCGAGGGTTGCAATGCAGTCCAAATCCGTTTGACTGCTGATTTTACTTGTAGCGTGGCTGACAAAGGCATTTTCAACATCCTCGGGAGCTATGCCGCAGCCGTCATCGGTAATACGCAAAAACGCGATTCCGCCGGAACGAATTTCGACCGTAATACGCGCAGCACCCGCATCGATGGAGTTTTCCAGCATTTCCTTGACAACGGAGGACGGACGTTCCACAACCTCGCCTGCTGCAATAAGGGAATAAATTTCTTTGGGCAATATATTGATTTTAGGCACGGCACATCCTCCTTTATCTTTTTTAACTGAGTTTTTTCTTCAGTTCATACAGTTTGGTCATGGCTTCAATGGGAGTGAGCGTATTGATATCCAAAGCGCGGATTTCTTCAATCACAGAATCATTTCGGCCGGTAAGCAAACTCATTTGCGGATTTTCTTCCACAAGATTTTCAATGGAAACAGAATCGGGAATCGTATTTTTGACGGGTTTTGCACCGTCTTCGGATTCCAATTGTCTGAGAATAACCTTGGCTCGATTCACAACGGCTTTGGGAATCCCGGCCAACAAAGCCACTTCAATCCCGTAGCTGCCGTCCGCCGTTCCGCGCACAATGCGGCGCAGAAACGTGATTTCATCGCCGCGTTTTTTGACACAGGTGTTATAGTTGCGAATACCGGGCAGTTCGTTTTCCATTTCCGTCAATTCATGGTAATGGGTCGCGAACAGGGTTTTGCAGCCGATTTTTTTGCGGTCGTTTGTGTATTCCAATACGGCGCGGGCAATGCTCATGCCGTCAAAGGTGGATGTACCGCGTCCGATTTCGTCAAGTATAACAAGGCTTTTGGCCGTGGCATTGGAAAGAATAGAGGCGACCTCACTCATTTCCACCATAAACGTGGACTGCCCTGCGGCCAAATCGTCGGAAGCGCCCACACGGGTAAACACCGCATCGACAATGCCGATTTGCGCTTCGGCTGCGGGAACAAACGAACCGATTTGCGCCATAATGACAATCAGCGCCGTTTGCCGCATATAAGTGGATTTACCGGCCATGTTCGGACCTGTAATCAGTGCACAACGGTTTTCGCTGCAATCAAGCAAGGTATCATTGGGCACAAAGGGAACATCGTCAAGATATTTTTCGACCACCGGGTGGCGTCCTTCTTTGATAACAATCACATCCGACAAATCCACCACGGGTCTTGTGTATCCGTTTTCCACAGCCACCCGCGCCAGGGAACAAAGCACATCAATCTGCGCCAGTGCGGCGGCTGTGGTGCGAATGGACAGCTGCGCAGCAGCGGCAGCCTCACGAACGTCAGTAAAAAGCTCATATTCGAGTTTTCCGATTCGTTCTCTGGCGCCGAGCACCTTTGCTTCCAAATCCTTGAGCTCGCTTGTGATAAAGCGTTCACCGTTGACAAGCGTTTGCTTGCGGATATAGTCGGCGGGCACGCTTTCTTTGAATTGGTTGCTGACTTCGATATAATATCCAAACACACGGTTATAGTCGATTTTAAGCTTCTTAATTCCGGTGCGTTCGCGTTCGCGGTTTTCGATTTCTTCAAGATAGGTTTTGCCGCCGCTTTCGATGGTTCGCAGCTCGTCAAGCTCCGCATTGTAACCGGGACGAATGATACCGCCCTCACGAACGGAAAACGGCGGGTCATCCACAATGGCCTCGGCAATCAGCATTTGCAAATCCTGTAAAGGGTCTAGATTGCTGGCGAGGGTGCGAAGCAGATTGCTGTGCACACCGGACAATTGATTTTTAAAAGTGGGCAAGGCGGCAAGCGTGCACGCCAAAGCACGCAGCTCACGGGCATTGGCCGTGCCGTAAACAATGCGGGTAACAATGCGCTCCAAATCATTGATATCGGAAAGCTTGTCCGCAAGCTCCATACACAGGGCTGTATTGGCACACAGTTCCTCCACTGCGTTTTGACGTTGGGTAATCGGGCCGATGCTGACAAGCGGCTGTTCGAGCCAGGAAGCCATCATGCGCTTTCCCATGGCGGTTTTGGTTTTGTCCAATACCCACAACAGCGATCCTTTTTTTTCACGGCGGCGTTCGTTTTCGGTCAATTCCAGATTGCGCCGTGCCGCAGCATCCAGCTTCATAAACTTGTCCTGCGTATACACCGTTACGGTGGTCAAAGCATCTAAATCATTGCGTTGGGTGTTTTTTAAATATACAATCGTCTGCCCCAACGCACATACCGCACAAGGTTTATCCGCAAGCGCAAGCTCCGTCAGCGAAGCTTTGAAATATTCCTCAATACACTGCGTGCAATTTTGCAGTGAAAATGCGTTTTCACCGACGGTGGAAGTGGGAACATTCATTTTTCGATGTATGTATTCGGTCAGCTTTTTATCGGCAGCGGCTCTTTCGCTGAGTAAAATTTCCGTTGGTGAAAACTTTGCCAATTCGTTAATCGCACGCACCGGGATATCTTCGCCACACAATTCACACGCAAAAATCACACTTGTGGAAATATCACAAAAAACAAGTCCGACCGCCTGTTCACCCATATAAACGCAGGCAAGATAATTGTTTTTCGATTCATCCAGCATTGCGCTTTCCGTTACCGTACCGGGGGTGACAATACGAACAATATCGCGCGTGACCAGGCCTTTGGCCAAAGCGGGATTTTCGGTCTGCTCGCAAACCGCTACCTTATAGCCTTTGGTGATTAACTTTGCAATATACCCTTCCGCCGCATGGAACGGAACGCCGCACATCGGGGCTCTTTCTTCCTGCCCGCAATCGCGGCCCGTGAGCACCAGCTCCAGTTCTTTGGATGCCACAACGGCATCGTCAAAGAACATTTCATAAAAATCACCGAGACGATAAAAAAGGATTTCGTCCTTGTGCTGCTCTTTGATTTTAAAATACTGCTGCATCATGGGCGTGAATTCAGCCATTTTTCACCGCCTCCTTTCGTTCTCTCATTGCAGCCGTTTCTCAGCCGCAGCCACCGCAGGTGGAGCAGGAGCCGGTACAGGAACCGCCTTCGGGAGCGGGTTCACAGGTAGCCGGGTCTTCCCCGTTGACGCAAAGGGAAAGAAGCTGAATGATATAATTCATCATATCGTCAACACTCTGGCGGGCGTTTTCGTAGCTGCGCATATTTTCGTTGAGCATCACCTCGCCGTAGAGCTTGCGGAAATCTTCATCGTAAGCGGCCAATTTTGCTTCATCGGCATCTTCCTTTTGTGCTTCGGTTTGATAAGAAAGCTGCAGAAGATTCAATTTGCCGATCAGGGCATTGAGGTCATTGTCTGCTTCATTGGCCTGTTTGGCCTTTGTATAGTTGAGATAGCGTTCGTCCTGCTGAATAGCAGCTCCGAGTTCTCTTGCAAGTGCGATAACATCCATAATTTCAGTTCTCCGTTTCTTTATTTTGTTTATTTATTTGACAAGCTCACCGTGCACAACCCAGTTGCCGGCATCGGTGACTTTTACTTCACAAAACGTACCGATCCAGGTTCGGTCTCCTGCAAAATCGATATTTACATTGCCCGCAGTTCTGCCGGTGAGAAGACCGTCTTTTTCTTTTGTCTCATCTTCCACAAGCACGCGGTATGTTTTGCCTATCATATCGGCGGTGCGTTTGGCGGCAATTTCCTCCTGCACAGCCAGCAGCTCACGCATCCATTTCGATTTCTCCGCATAAGGAACGGGGTCGGGCATTTGGGCGGCTTTTGTACCCTTGCGGGGAGAATAGATAAATGTGAACATGGAGGTATAATTTATTTCGCGGACAAGGGAAACGGTGTCGCAAAATTCATCATACGTTTCACCGGGAAAACCGGTAATAATGTCGGTCGTCAAAGAGATATCCGGCATAACCTCTCTTGCATACCGAACAAGAGATATATAATGCTCTCTGGTATATCGGCGATTCATCTCTTTCAAAATGCGGTTGCTGCCGGATTGCACGGGTAAGTGCAAATGACGAGCACATTTTTTACATTCGGCCATGGCATCCAAAAGCTCTTTGGTGCAATCCTTGGGATGGGAGGTCATAAAGCGAATGATGAAATCACCGTCCAGGGCGTTGATTTTACGAAGCAAGGCGGGGAAATCAATGTCTTCGTCAAGGCCTTTTCCGTAAGAATTGACATTCTGCCCCAGCAGGGTAATTTCCTTGGCGCCATCGGCAATAAGCTGACGGGCTTCTTCCAAAATCGCGGCACTCCCACGGCTGCGTTCGCGCCCGCGTACATAAGGCACCACACAATAACTGCAAAAATTGTCACAGCCATACATCACCGGCAGCCATGCCTTTACGGCACGGTCACGGTATACGGGCAGCCCCTCCGCAATCTCCCCTTTGGTTTCCTCGGTCTCGAAAACGCGCTTTTTGCCGGTGAGTACTTTATATAACAATTCGGGCAAGCGGTGAAAAGCGAAGGTGCCGAACACAAGATTCACAAAGGGGTAGCTTTTCTTAATTCGTTCGCTGACATGCTGCTGCTGCATCATACAGCCGCAAAGGGCAATGATGAGGTCGGGATTTTTTTCTTTAATCGGTTTGAGCGCACCGCAGTTTCCGTATACTCTGTCCTCGGCATGTTCCCGCACGGCACAGGTATTAAAGAGCACAAAATCCGCTTCCTCCGCAGCATCGCAGAATTCATATCCGCAAGCCTGCAGCAGCCCTTTCATGCGCTCGGAATCCGACACATTCCCCTGGCAGCCGTAGGTGTGCACAAACGCCTTCGGCTTGCGGTCGGGAAAACGGGCAGACAGCACAGCGGCGGCAAGAGCAATATATTCTTTTTGTTTTGCAGCCTCCGCAAGCGAGGCGGCAGGATTGATTTGCTGTTTCAACATGAGCCTCCGGAAAAAGAAAAAGTTCATTTATAAAATTATATAATATAAACTAATAAAAGGCAAGTGTTTTTTTCAGGGAATTCAAAATAAATTGTAGAGAGAAAAATTTTCCTCCTCTATGAGTGTTACCAAAATCGACACCACGGAAGCCGCCTGCGCAAGCACCAACTGCAAATCCTCACACAAACAGGCACGATACAATGATTCGACCCATGTTGACAATTTTTCCATTCCTTCGGTCTGCACGAATATGGACAGATTTTTTTCTTTTTCATCCCATATTGCAAGCAATTTTTCCGTTTTTTCTTTTGCATCATCGCCTGTCTGTACCTGCATAATCTCCTGCGCGGCGGCAAGCAATTCTTTTTCGATGCTTTTCGCATACGCACTGCCGAACACGGCGCCGAACAATGAAAAAAAGACCATGCCAATCGCAATAATCAAACGTACATTCATATCAGCTTCCCGTCCTTTCCGAACAGAACCGTTGTCCCCGCCCCATCCACAGTCATAAGCAAAATATCATTGACCGTTTTTTTGTTTTTTTTCAAAATCATATCCAATTTCTTTTTTGTCATTCCGCATTCCGTCAGCCCTGTCGGCAAAATTTCACCGTCGGCAATCACCGTTGAAGGCACACCGGTGCTGTTGGGAACACAGTTCAGGTCTTGCGTGGTCGGCGTACGAAATTGCGGCTTCAAAAAAACGCTCAAGCTCCCGTTGGTTTCGGCCACGGCATACTCGACCTCGGAAATATCGAATACGTCCTTCTGCCGCAGCGCTTCTAAAATATCATCCAAAGTGTACCGCAATTTTTTAATCTGCGCATAATCAATTGTTCCGTTGCGAATAATGACAACACTGTTTCCCTGCAGCACCGTACGAGCCTTTGAATTTTTCAACGCCAAAAAGGACAGCAGCAATTCAAATCCCGTCAGCAGCATCAAAGCAATCAGAGAGTGCAGCAACGGAATATCATTATCCTGCATGGGAGTGGCTGCTACTTCCGACATTAAGATAGTAACCACCAACTCTGCCGGCTGCAGTTGTCCGATTTGCCGCTTTCCCATCAAACGCATCACAAAAACAATCACAAAAAACAAAACACCGGTTCTGAAAAACACAGTCAGCATCTGCAATTCCTCCTTGTCCATCAGTATATCCAGGCATTTTTCGGAAATACATAACACCGAGGAGTGATTGCAATGTCTGCAAAACCCGAAAAAGAATACACACAATTGTCTTTATCGGCTTATAAAAACAAAATGCTGCTGCTCGAACAATTCGGCAACAGCTTCGATTTGATGTTCCGTGAAATCGAATGCGGAAAAATCACCTATTTGGCCGCATTTTTGGATGGTATGTGCGATCGACTTTTTCTTTCGCAAAGTGTTATAAAACCTATTTCGCAGCCGCTGGATTGCGAACCGAATGAAGCAATGGATATTTTATACAATATCCTGTATGAAGGCATTGAACGGGATATGGTCAGCACTTTGGAAGAAGCGGTGCAGCATTTGATTGCCGGCAGTCTTGTTTTGTTCGCAGACGAATGCAGAAAATGCGTTTGCTTCAATGCACCGATTTTTGCCAAACGCGCCATAAGCGAGCCCTTGAGCGAACAACAGGAAAAGGGTTCCCGCGAGGGGTTCGGCGATTTTTTCAAAGACAACATCACCCTTTTGCGCCGTCGTCTGCGCACACCGAATTTACACGTGGAAAAGCACACAGCAGGCACCCAAAGCAATACGTTTATCTGCCTGTGCTATCTTGCGGACCGAACCGATGAAAAGCTATTGGAAGAAGTAAGAGCAAAGCTTGCCGAGGTCGACGTACAGGCGATTTTGGGAGCCGGCTATTTGCGGCCGTTTTTGGAAGGCAAAACACATTCCCTTTTTTCGGGGGTCGGCGTAACGGAGCGACCCGACACATTTGCGGCAAAGCTGATAGAAGGGCGAATCGGCTTGATTGTGGACGGAATTCCTTTTGCACTGTTCGTTCCGCAATTTTTTACCGACCATTTTCATTCCCTTGATGACTATTTGACACGGCCGTATTACACGGTGCTATTGCGCGGCCTTCGTATTTGTGCATTTTTCTGCGGAACCATGCTGCCGGGGCTGTTTGTGGCCATATGCATCTATCACCCGGAAATATTGCCCACGGCGGTCATGTTCGACATCGCCGTCTCCGTCAGCCAAACGCCGTTCCCGTTGGCCGCAGAGGCATTGCTGATTTTATTTATCTATGAAATTGTGCGGGAAGCGGGGCTGCGTATGCCGAAAATGGTCGGCCATGCCGTCAGCATTGTCGGTGCATTGGTAATTGGAGATGCCGCTGTCACGGCAGGCCTGATCGCCGTTCCGATGCTCATTATTGTTGCGCTTACGGCCATTGCATCCGCAACCCTTTCCGGAATCCACGAACCGATGGCGGTATTACGATTTTTGTTTATCCTGTTGGGCGGACTGACGGGGCTATTCGGAATCATGCTGCTGGCCGGAACGGTCTGCGTGGGAATTTGCAGCATAGAACCGTATTCCATTCCCTATTCTGCCGGTTTTTCGCCGTATGTGCCCAAGGCGTGGAAGGATATTCTTTTTACCCGCAATCACGCAAACAAAGAAAACAGAAAGTGGCGCATGAAAAATTTGCATTTTTGAGGACAAATAATGAAAAAAAAACAAGGTCAAATCAGTGTTTTTCAATTGTTCTGCCTGCTGTACAGCAGCCGTATGGTCGGAACATTTATCTATTTATTTCGTCTGCGCGGATACATGGAATCCGGAGATCGAATTGCCTCGGCTTTCACCTATCTGTTATTTTCCGTTCTTTTTGCCGTGCCGGCATTGATTTGCATAAAACAACAACCCAATGCAGATATTTTGACACAGACCGAGGTAATATCACCGTCATTTTCCCGCATCACTGCAGCGCTTTATGCAATTGTTTTTCTTTGGGGGTGCATTTTGACCGTTTCAAGATTCGGTCTGTTTGCATCCTCGGTTCTGCTGCTGCAAAAAAATTTGCTTCTTTTTATTTTTATTCTTCTTTCCGCCGCTGTTTTTTGTGCATCCAAAGGCTTGGAACCGCTTGCCAGAACAGGGGTTATTTTTACTTTTATTTTGGTTTCATCGCTGTGTTTTTCTTCTTCCACCCTGCTGGCGGATTTTGACATTGACAATCTCTCCCGCCCTTTTCAAAACGGTGCGCAGGATGTGATAAATGAATCCTTTTTTGCAGCCTGCAGAAACATTGAAACAACCGCCCTGTTATTCATATATCCGGATGTAAACGGAAAAGTGAAGAAAGCTTTTTTCGGTTGGATATTGAGCTTTTCAGTCAGTGTAGCCTCTTTTTTCGCCTTGGTCGGCGGCGTTATGGGGCATTACGGGGATTTGCAAATGTTTCCGCTGCACACCCTTTCCGTTCTTGCACAAGCCCCTGTTGCGGAACGCATGGATGACTTACTGAACGGCATTTGGGTGGTGTGCGTGATGATTAAAATTGCTTTTTTGTTATATGTTTTTCGGAATATAATTGCACATATTTTCAAAAAAGATTTGCAAACCTTGCCCCTGCTTTTCGGCGGGGCCGCAACGTATGCAGGTTATCTTGTGCTTTCCCGCACCATTGACGGCTTTGCAAAAACCCTGTTGTTCCCGGGCAACTGGCTGGGCTATTTATTGGTTACGGTTCTCATACCATGCTGCATTTTCATATTCGGAAAACACAAAAAAAATAAAACGAAGAGGGTTACAAAATGAAAAAGTTGTGCCTGTTATTGTGTCTGCTGCTCTGTTTCACGGGATGCTCTCCGGGCGGCGGCACGGAATTGAGCGACCGCTTGATTATTGAGGCTGTGGGAATTGACAGCACCGAAAACGGTTATCGTATTACAGCGCTTGCCTTGCACACCCAGCAGACCGGCTCTGCAAACTCTACGGAAACGCCGGACGGCATCGGCAAAATATACACCGCCGAAGACGAAAGCATCGCCGGCGCGTTCGGACAATTGAATTTGCTTTCCGGCATGGTTCCCTTATATTCGCAGGCACGTGTTCTGGTTTTGGGGCGGGAGATTGCCGAAAACGAGCCGATGCAGGCATTGAATTTTTTCATTCGCAATTTCACAATACGGGATAATATTCTGCTTGCCGTTGCCGACACAACCGCACAAGATCTTGTGGGGATCGATTTGGGTAAAAATCAATTGGCATCCATCCTTATGCGCAACATTCTTGAAACCGGAAAAAACAACGGATTGACCGTAGCTGTCCCGTTATACCGTTTTGTCAATCAAATGCTGGCCGAAACCGATTCCGCATTTCTGCCGATTTTTAAAGTCCGGAAAAATGCGCAGGAAAAAGAGGAAATTCAAGCGGCGGGCATCGCCTTGTTTTCAAAAGACAGCTTCACGCTTACCCTTGAACAAACGCAGCTGCGCGGGCTTTTGTGGGCCGCCGACAATATCGACACCGATTTTTGGGAAGTGTCCTACAACAATCACAACATCTCCCTTTCCGTGCGCAAATGCAATGCAGAAATCACATTGTCGGACACAAAAACGCCCGCTTTTTTAATTCGCGTTTCGTTTTCCTGCGATATTATTGAATACAATACAGCGCATGAAACCACACTTTCCGTCAAGGATATCACCAATTTAACGCAAATTGCACAACAACAGGTGGAAAACAATATCAATACCTTTTTGCAAACAACCATGCGTGAAAAAGGATGCGATTGTTTGCAATTGGGCAGAAAATTAAAAGCATTAAACCCCAAGCTTTACAAAACTGTTATTGACAATTATCCGGAATTTTTAAAAACAGTACCGGTTGCCGTAAAAGTAACCGCGCGCATATTCCAAACCGGTTGAGAAACTTTGCCGATCAAATAAAAAAAATCGTTTTTGTTTGGTTATTTTTGCAAAAACATCTTGATTTTTGCCTTAGATTTTGGTATAATTCAAATATATTTAAAGAGAGAGGTCGAAAGTCATGGATTTTGGTGCAATTATTGAATTTTTTATTTCTTTGTTTTCCCTGTTGTTTGAAGCACTCGACGAAGAAATCTTCGGTATTGACCTTGGCAGTTTGGGAATTGGCAAGTAATTACTGTTCTGTGAGGAGTGCTGCACGCAAAAAGTGCGGCACTTTTTGTTTCAAGCAGAAAGAAAGGAATGTCGACTATGAAAAAAATGCCCGTTATTGTGATCGGCCGTGAATTTTGCAGCGGTGGTGCGGAAATCGGCAACCGATTGGCCGCCCACTATTCGATTCCTTACTATGACAGAAATATCATTGACAAAACCGCTGAAATGTTGGAATTAAGCGCACAAATTGTGGAAACACACGATGAAAAACCATTAAATATCTTTGAATTAACCAATCTGCCATATCGTGAAAGTTGGTATATCGAAGATCCCTCGGCGATGCTTCCCATGGGACTGCGCGTTGCGGATGCACAGTTTGACATTATCAAAAAAATCGCCGATGACGGACCGTGTGTATTTGTCGGCCGCTGTGCGGACTATTGCCTGAAGGACAATGCAAATGTGCTGAAAATTTTCATCTATGCCGACATGCCGGCCAAAATTGCCCGTGCGCAGCGTCTGAATGGCTTGAATGAAAAAACCGCCAAAAGGCTTATCAACAAAACCAATCGCGCAAGAGCCAACTATTACAACAAATATACCCACGAAAAATGGGGCAACCGTGACAATTTCCATCTGTACATAAATGCAGGCGCCATCGGCACGGATGGTGCAGTGGATATGATTTGCCACTATGTTGACAACCTGTACAAATAATTTTCTTCAAAATGAACAAGGGAAATGCCGCGGCATTTCCCTTGTTTGTTTATAAGATCATATTTTTAAGAAATACTATCCATCAATTCACCGATTGTCATATCCTGGTTACGAATCCCTCTGAGAATCACATTGATACAGTTGTGGTGAAGCGCATCAATATCATTTTCGGAAATAAGGTTCGGACGATACATATAGTAAAAATCCATACCGCCGTCGGACTGTGTCGGCAAAGAAAAAACATACAACGGCATGATATAACGTCCCGGATTATATCCTGCGAATTCAACCTTTATATCTCCTTCCACCGGCAGATACAACGGCAGCCAGGTATACATCATAAAAGACGGTCCCTGCGAGGTTTTGAAATTAAAAATCTTCTGCTGCATGAGTCTTGCATGCAAATAAGGGAAGTTTGAATGGCGATACAGCTGCGTACGCATGCCGAACATATAAGCAAGCGCATCGCGGAATGTGGAATTTTCTTCAATAACAGAATGCAATTGCAGGGGCTGTGCAAGACAACCGCCCATTCTTTTGGTTTTATAAGTTACACGCCGGCTGCAAAGCGGAATCATCAAGGTATCGGGGGTTCTGTAGTTAATAGCGGATGCATGGGTGCGCATACCGAGCATAACAAGGTTTTCGGGGGCATTTTTGGTATCTCGGCAAAACTCAAATATCTCCCCGGCTTGTTCGGGAGAGACGTGATAGCGCGCAATTTCGCACTTATCGTGAAGCATATCATAAGCGGGCGGCACACGCAGCTCGGGATTTTTGGTTTTTTTACGCATTTTTTCAAGAAAAGCAGGCCCATGCACACCGGCATAAAACGGTTCGCCGTTCTGCGTCCAATAATCCATATAGAATTTTTTGTCTTTTTCATACCGCCGGGTATCTGCAAGATACGCCAAATCAGCCTGAATGGCTTCTTCGTAGGCATACAGCGGCTCGGGCAATTCTTCTCCTTTGCTCAATGCATTGTAAACTCCCAGCAAATCGGCATAAAACACACCGCAGGCAAGGGCATCCATAATAATATGCGAAACATTAAAATAAATCCCCGTATGTCCTTCAGGGGTGGTGAAAAGAACAATGCGGAAAATTTCATTCTTCAGCCATTTTACGGGCTTTTGCGCATCGGTCTCAAAACAGGCCTGCATCTCCGCCTTTGAGGTAAAATGCTTCACGGGAATATCACTCAATACAACTTTCGGAAGAAAATGCTGACGAATCTCTTTATCCAGCTTAAAAAAGCGAAGACGAAGACAATCGTTTCTTTCGATTTCAATATTCACAGCCTTTTTCAGCAAATCCATATCCATTTTTTGATTGACAGTGATGGAAGTCGGAATTTGCATAACGCTTTTATGAATACTGAACTTAATCATATAATACATCGTTTGTTGAGAAGGAATCAAGGGATAATGAACCGCAGGAATTGCCTTTTTGCTCATACTCTATTCACCTTTCTGCTGTTGATATGCGGCATTGATAAGTCATTTTCATACATTGAATATTATAGTACAAACACAAAATCAAGTCAAGATACAATCTAAACACAAATGGCTCATTTGGTACAGATTCAAAAAAAGTGTTGCAGGTTGTCAAATGTTGACAGTGATTTCCAACCAGGAGATATGCAACATTCTATCCGTTTTGTTGCGGATTACAAGGGAAAGCACATCATTTTTGTTATGCTTGGGAATGTAAAATTCAAAAATACCGCCATCGGTTTCCACACATTGATTGGCACAATTGACACCGCGTTCACTACGCGCATACACAGCGGGATTGCCCGTAAATTCAACCGCATTTCCATCCGCAAGTACATCAATGGCATCCTTGCTTTGCGTTCCGCCGACAGCCAAAACCAAACAAACCGGTGCTCCGTCCAATTTCGGTCCGACAGCCGTTTGGCATGCAAAGCTTTCATGCGCTGCCAGTTCAACCGATTTTTTCAAGTGCAATTGGCGGCGTTTGGTACCGATGCATTCGTAAAGACGTCCGCAGGTTTCGTAAATATCATACAGAACGGAATCGGGGTTAAAAAGATTGGCACAGAATCCGTCCAACCATATTCCCGCACAGCCCTGCGACAGATACCGCACCGCAAAACCGTTCATCAATTCCCCTGTCGGAGCCCACTTTTTTCCATTGGCTTCGCATAAAAAGTTTCCGAAACCGGCAAAAACATTTGCAGCACAAGCCAGCCAATCGGCTGTGGGCAAATCGCCGGTGCATTGTCCGCTTTTATCGCAAACGATTACACCGTCGGCCGCTGTCCAATTCAAATTCGGCAAGCTGTTCGGGGCATCGTTCACAAGAATATACAAAAGGCCGCTTTCCGTTGTTTTGTTCATCAAGACCTCTGCAGCCTTTGCTAAATCCACCGTGTCGCGGCAGTCCAACACAAAACCGTCGGCGGCAGGATTTGCAAAAACCTCCGAATTTACATCGTTGATCGATACCGTTTGCAGGCAGCACAGCCCCACCGCACGACACCGCTCTGCCCATATTTGCAAAGCCGCTTTATCGGAACCGGCAAAGCACAAAGTGCCGATATGGGTGGCAATGTATTGATCCACCATCGCGGCAATATCTTCCTTTCGAGCCGCCTTGCCGCCGATTGCCGACAAAAATGTCCGTTCATCCGCTGCCGTTATGTTTAACAGAATTTGTGTATTTGCGGAAACGTCTTCCGCATAATCCAAAGAAAACAAGTCGTCCATATTGCTTCCTTATTTGCAATATTTTCCGTTTTTCTTCAAATAATCAATCAACATC
>X279_Western_Grey_Kangaroo__coassemble_78_pt1 | contig 12738 bp, 15 predicted proteins | sample X279_Western_Grey_Kangaroo__metabat2_high_PE_006 | metagenome-assembled genome bin X279_Western_Grey_Kangaroo
AATATTGAAACTACCAGTTCCTATGTGAATCGTGTGGTTAAAAAGAGAGAAAATATCATCAATAACACTTTTGTGAAAATGATGGAGGCTCTCTTGGATATGACATTGAGCTGACTTATATGAAAAGGCAGTCTGAAGAGTAAAAAATTGATTTTGAAAAAGCCACGCAGTGAGTGACGAATTTAGAAATAAATTTTATCAGATTCGCTGTGAAGCAGAATAATATTTTTGGTTCATCACGGAAATCTTTGGAAAAAAGGTTGTAAAGAGAGGATAATGATAGAATGTTGTGTGATATGCATGTACATTCCGATTGTTCCGATGGTTCATTTTCACCGGAAGAACTGATTGTTGAGGCGCAAAGGGAAGGAATCAAAGCAATTGCCTTGTGTGACCACAATACGATTGCCGGCCTTGTGCGATTTGCAAATGCAGCCAAAAACAGTGATGTGATTGCCGTTCCCGGTGTTGAAGTTACCGCAGCCTATGAGGGCAAAGAGGTGCATATTTTGGGCTTGTTTTTGAAAGAGAAATATTATCCCGAAATAACCGAATATCTTGCCCAAATCAACATACGAAAAATCGAAAACAACAAATTGCTGACAAGTCGGTTAAATGCAGGCGGTTTTGCGATTTGTTATGCTTCTGTTCTGGAGATTGCCGGGACAGCCATACCAAACAGAGTGCATTTTGCAAAGGAATTGGTGGAGAAAGGATATGCTGCTTCCATATCCGATGCATTTGAAACCATTCTTGCGGAGAATGGAGAATTTTATAAACCGGCGGAAAAAATTGATGCTTTGGAAGTCATTCGTTTTTTAAGTTCAGTGAACGCGGTTCCGGTTTTGGCACATCCTTTTCTCAATTTTTCCGGCGAGAAGCTACGGGAATTTTTGCCCAAAGCAATCAAATGCGGACTTGTGGGCATGGAAACAATTTACCCGTTATTCAGTAAAGAAGAATCCGTATCTGCGCAGGAAATTGCAAAGGAATATGGCCTTGCCGCAAGCGGCGGCAGCGATTTTCACGGCACAAACAAACCGGATATAAAAATGGGGCACGGCAAAAATAATATCGCCGTACCATATCAATTCTATGAGAATCTTATAATGTTTTGATTTGAAAAAGAATTATTTATAATATCTTATAAACCTCATGATTATGATAATAAACCATATATTGGTATTTTGATTTCTTGTGAAAATCGAAAGTATGTTATACCTTTGACCTCTGCAAAAGAAAAACATAAACGATTGAAGAATGTTGACGGGGGAAGATTTATTATATAAACATGTAAGAATGAATGATGAATAATGAATAGTGAATAATTTCGGAACGCTTCGCGTTGATTTATAGAAAATACAAAACAACATCTTATTATATATCCACATCATTCATTAAAAAACCAGGGAGCTGTGACAAACATTCTGTCACAGCTCTCTTTTTTCGTTTTCCGTTCTGCGCATTTTGTTTCGTTCTGCTGCAGTCTGTTTTATTGGATTGCCTGCTTGTTGGCCGGGGCACGGGCTATGGTGATGCCGCGCACCTCCTTGGCACCGAAAATCAGCAGGGTTTTGGCCGCTTCGTGCAGGGTGCTGCCGGTGGTTGTGATATCATCTGCCAGCAAAATAACCTTGTCCTTTATCAGTTCTTCTTTGTCTTCGGGCAGTTCATATACACCGGTCAGATTCCCGTGCCGCAATATGGCGGGCAGGGTGTGCTGGCCGGGTGTTTCGCATTGTTTTATCAATGTCCGCTCGCAGGGCAATTGCAGAATGTCTGCCAATACTTCGGCGAATTTCTGTGCCTGGTTATAGGTTCGTATCTTTACGGCGCGGTCGGTCATGGGGATAAAGGTGATCATATCCGCATCGGCCGTTATCCCGCAGTCTTCGGCATATTTTGCGGCAATTTTACCATAGGGAACAGCCAGGTGCGGGCAGTTTTCAAACTTGAAATGCTGAATTTGTTTGCGAACGGGTTCTTCATACAGAAACGGCGCAACCGTGCTTGTTAAAAACGGTTCGGGGATGCACAGGCAGTGCTTCAGCGGCCGTCCGCAGCCGGTGCAGAATTTATCCTCCGGGACGCGCATAATATATTTCGTGCAATATTCACAGATTTCGCTTTCGGGCTTTATCACACGTCCGCAAACGCAGCACCGGGACGGAAAAAACGCGTGACGAACAAGCCGCAGTACATGAGGAATTTCTTTCATTGTATTCCGAAATCGCGCAGAACGCGCACGCAGGCAGCGAGGGGCAAGCCGACGACATTGGAGTAATCTCCGTTGATTTTTTCCACCAACACCACGCCCTTGCTTTGAATTCCATAGCCGCCGGCTTTGTCGAACGGGTCGCCGGTGGCAATGTAGGCATTGATTTCCGCATCGGAAAGTGCATAAAATGTCACTTGCGTTTCGCTGACAAAGGTTTGTTTTTGTTCTTGGCCTATGATGCACACACCCGTCAAAACCGCATGTGTACGGTCGGACAGCATGCGCAGCATCGCAAAGGCTTCCGCTTCGGTTTTCGGTTTGCCGAGGATTTTTCCGTCAATCACCACCACTGTATCGGCGGCCAAAATTACATCGTCTTTTTGGCAAAGGGCTGCAACCGCTTCGCCTTTTTGCACAGCCAAATGCTGCACGGTTTCAGCAGGGGAGAGTCCTGCGGGAACCTGCTCGTCGCAGCCGGATACCAACACGGTGAATTGCAGCCCGGCCAGGGTCAGCAGTTCTTTTCTTCTGGGAGATTGTGAGGCAAGATACAACATAATTTATCCTCAATCCATCGCTGCAATGAATTGCAGCAGCAATTTTGCCAAATCTTCCGGTTGGGTATTGTTGACGGCGGTGTACGTTTCGGCCGAGGCATCGTCCGCAGAATCGGACATTTGGCGAAGGCTCAAAAACGGGATGTTGGCGGCCTCACATACGGAAGCAATGGCTCCCGTTTCCATGTCAAAAGCATTGATATGGAAGGTGTCCTTGAAAAACTCCTTTTTTATCGGATCGGCCAAAAATAAATCGCCGCAGCCGAAGGCGGCGGTTTTGACCTGCAAAATCGCCTGTGCTTTTTCCAGTAAGGCTTTGTCTGCCTCATGCAGCCATGGCTTGGATGGGTTTTCTCCCTGTTTTCTGCCGATGGCGGTTAAATCGAAATCGCATTCCACAAAGGCTGCGCCTAAGGCAATGTCGCCCTCAAGTAAGCCCGAAACCGCACCGGAAAGCCCTATATTGAAAATGCAGTCGGCTTTTTCGTCGGCAATTAAAAAGGCCGCTGCCGTGGCCGCCGCCACTTTGCCGATGCCGCAGGAAACGGCTGTAATGCGGCAGTTGTTAAGAGTCAACCGGGCGCACGGGCGGCTTCTGCATGTGCTTTCCTCCACCGTACCGTAGCTTGCGGCCAAACGCAAAAAGGGGAGATATTCATATTCGTCGGCAATGACGATACCGATTGTTTTCATCCTCAACCCTCCGAATGCTGTTTGACCAGCTCGCTTAAAGCAATGCTCAGCTGGTCGGGGCAGGATGTGCTTTTGAGGCCGCAGCGTATGCCGGCCATGCGGTCGATGGCTTCTCGGCAGTGCATGCCTTTAAGCAGGGCGGAAATGCCTTTGAGGTTGCCGTCGCAGCCGCCGACAATGCGCACATTTTGAATAACAAGATTGTCATCCGCTTCAATTTCAAAAAGTCTGGAACAGGTTCCCCTGGGTTTGTATGTGTAGACCATAATAAGCTCCTTTTTCATTTTCTGCACACATATTACCACTCTTTGGATGTGTTTGCAAGGTTTCTCCTGTTTGTTTTTATAAAAATTCTTAAAAAAATTGTAAAAGTTAAAAAATAAACTTGACTTTGTGTATAAATCATGGTATATTGTTTAAGGTAAATAAAGTATTGACTATGGAGTGGGGCGACCCGCTCCTTTGTGTTGATACAGGCATTTTTTCGGAGGTGGTATTTTTGGCAGAGAAGAAAAAAGGAAACACGGTGGAAACCGTTTGGGCGCTTGCAGAGCCTCTGGCTGAACAGCTCGGCCTTTTGCTGTGGGATGTGCGCTTTCTGAAAGAAGGTGCAAACTGGTATCTGCGCATTATCATTGACAAGGACGGCGGTATCGGCATTGACGATTGCGTGGCTATGAACGATGCCATCGATGCACCCCTGGATGAAGCAGACCCCATTGAACAAAGCTACAATTTGCAAATATGCTCGGCCGGCATTGAACGGGAGCTGGTGCGCGATTTTCATTTTGAAATGTTTATGGGTGCGGATATCATGGTCAAGCTTCCCAAGGCGGATGAAAGCGGCCAAAAGCTGAGAAAAGGCATTTTAAAAGCGTACGACAAAGGCGTGCTGACCGTTGAATTTGAAGACGGCACAGAGCGCACTTATGAAAAAAAAGAATACACCCAAGTCAAGCTCGATGACTTCGGCGGATTTTAATATACGAATACGGAAAGGACTGAATGACAAAAATGAACGAAGAATTTTTTAAAGCAATTAAACTTTTGGAAAAGGAAAAAGGTGTCCCTGCAGATTTGCTTATGGAAAAAATCTGCAACGCAATCGTTGTTGCCGCCAGACGCGAATTCAATGTCAAGGAAGGTGTCTTCTGCGACTTTGACAAAGAAAAACTCAACCTCAATGTCTATATGCAAAAGAATGTGGTGGAGGAAATCGAAGAACCCTCCACCGATATGCTGCTTGAAGAGGCAAGAACCCACAATGTCGATGCCAAAATCGGGGATGTGATTACCATTCCTTTGCAAATCAGCGACCTCGGCCGCATTGCCGCACAGACTGTGAAGCATGTAATTCGTCAAGGCATCCGTGAAATCGAACACGAACAGGTTCTCGAAGAATTCCAAAGCCGCAAACAGGAAATCGTAACCGCCAAAATAACGGCCATCGATCCCAAAACCGGCGATTTCACCCTTGCATTGGGCAAGGGCGAAACCGTGCTTCCCAAGAAAGAACAAATTCCGGGCGAGGTTTACAATATCGGCGATATGATAAAAATTTATATTGTCGATGTAAAGGATTTTGAAAAGGGCCCGAAGATTATGATTTCCCGTACCCATGCAGACCTTGTCAAACGTATGTTTGAAATGGAGGTGCCCGAAATTTCCGACGGTACGGTGGAAATCAAATCCATTTCCCGTGAAGCCGGTTCCAGAACCAAAATCGCGGTCTACAGCAAAAATGAAGACGTGGATCCGGTCGGTTCCTGCATCGGTCCCAAGGGGGCACGTGTCAACGAAATCATCAAGCAGCTTTTCGGTGAAAAAATCGACATTGTTCGCTACAGCGAAGACCCGAAAATGTATGTCGGTGCGGCTCTTGCTCCCGCAGAAGTGATTTCGGTGGAAATTGTTGACTTTGAAAACAAAACCTGCCAGGTGCTTGTGCCTGAAAGCCAACTCTCACTTGCCATCGGCAATCGCGGTCAAAATGCCCGTCTTGCCGTCAAGTTAACCGGTTGGAAAATCGATATCAAATCTTATATCGGTGATTACAAGCCGATGATTCAGCTTTAAAAGGGGTCGGTTGAATTGCAGCAAAGAAAAATCCCTTTACGCAAATGCACCGGCTGCGGTGAAATGAAACCCAAACGCGAGCTGGTGCGTGTGGTTCGCAGTCCCGAAGGTGAAATCAATCTCGATACCACCGGCAAAATGGCCGGCAGAGGTGCCTATGTTTGCCCGAATGCACAGTGTCTGCAAAAGGCAAGAAAGGCCAGACGTTTGGAAAAGGCGTTTGAGTGCGCCGTTCCCGCCGAGATTTACGAGCGCCTGGAAACGGAGATTGGCGAATGACAGAAAAAACGCTTTCATATCTCGGTCTTTGCCGCAGAGCCGGCAAGCTTGCCTTGGGGCACGATGCCGTTATGCAGGCTGTGCATGCAGACAAAGCAAAGCTCTGCTTGCTGACGGCGGATGCATCTCCCCGCCATGTGCGGGAGCTGACGGCGGCACAGGCAGCGTGTGCAGTGCATACCTTGTCGATGTCGTCTGCGGAATTGTCTTTTGCCATCGGCAAAAAGGTTTGCGTACTTGCTATTTTGGATGAAGGCTTTGCAAAGGCCGTTACAAAGCAGTTTGAAGAGGAGGCAATTTAATGGTTAAGTATAAAGTACATGAAGCTGCAAAAGATTTCAATGTGAAAAGCAATGTCATCATTGAGCTTTTGAGCAAATTTTCCGATACACCCAAAAAATCTCAGACCTCTCTGGAAGAATGGGAATTGGATATTCTTTTTGATTATTTCACAACAAAAAATGCCGTCGAAAATTTTGACGCATATTTTGCCATGAAGAAACCCGAGGAAGAAACGGTTGAGCCGGAGGCTGCGGAAAGCGAACCCGCGCAGAAAGAAAAACCGAAAAAGACCAAGCCCGAAAAGGCTGTACCTGCAAAGCAGGAAACTGCGCAGCAGAGCAAAAAGGGAGAAAAGAATGCAAAGCAGGAAACACCTGCCGCAGCTGCGGAGCCTGCCAATCAGCCTTTTAAGAAAAAAGAAAACAAAAAGAGCAACGATGCGCCCATTCAGGCGCGCACCAAGGGCGAACGCAAAACCGTCAATACCAGAGCCAGCGAGGTGGAGCTGGATAAATACAATGAACACTATGAAACCATCGCGCCCGGCAGTGCCGCACAGCGTGATACCGATACCCGCAAACAAAAAATCAAGCAGAAATCCCAACAATACAACCGCAAGCAGGGCACCCGCGCGCATCATCGCGAAACCGAGGCCGAACGCTTGAAGAGAATTGCAGACGAGCGTTCCAAGCGTTCACTAACCATTACCGTGGGGGAAGAAATCACTGTCGGTGACTTGGCTGCAAAGCTGAAAATGACCGCTGCCGAGGTTATCAAAAAGCTGTTTTCCTACGGCATTATGGCCGGTATCAACGAGAATGTCGACTTCGATACCGCTTCCATTGTTGCGGGAGAGCTGGGGGCAAAGGTCGAAAAAGAAGTTGTTGTGACAATTGAAGACAGAATCATTGACGACAGCGAAGATGTGGATGAAAATCTGGAAACCAGAAGTCCCGTTGTCTGTGTTATGGGACACGTTGACCATGGTAAGACAAGTATTCTCGATGCCATTCGCAACACATCCGTCACAGCCGGCGAATCCGGCGGTATTACCCAGCACATAGGTGCGTATCGTGTGACCAGCGATGGCAACGATATCACATTCCTTGATACGCCCGGCCACGCCGCATTCACCGCCATGCGTGCCAGAGGCGCCATGGCAACCGATATCGCAGTGTTGGTGGTAGCCGCCGACGACGGCATCATGCCCCAAACCATTGAAGCGATTAACCACGCAAAGGCTGCGGAGGTCAGCATCATTGTTGCCATCAACAAGATGGATAAACCCGAGGCCAATCCCGACCGTATTATGCAGCAGCTGACCGAATACAATTTGGTTCCCGAGGAATGGGGCGGCGATACGATTTGTGTTCCCGTTTCCGCAAAAACCGGCAAGGGCATTGATAACTTGCTGGAATCCGTTTTGCTCATTGCCGAAATGCGCGAATTGAAGGCCAATCCCAACCGCGCTGCCAAGGGCGTCGTCATTGAAGCAAGGCTCGACAAGGGCAAGGGTCCCATCGCTACGCTGCTTGTGCAGAACGGTACCCTCAAAAACGGCGACATTATTGTGGCCGGTACTGCAGTCGGCCGTGTTCGTGTGATGACCGATGACAAGGGCAAAAAGGTAAAAGCCGCCGGTCCCTCCGTTCCCGTGGAGGTGATGGGGCTTGCCGAAACCCCGCAGGCCGGTGACCAGTTCGATGCCGTTTCCGATGAAAGACTGGCGCGTGAATTGGTGGAAGAAAGAAAACAAAAAGCCAAGGAAGCCCAGTTCAGCGCCGTGCAGCGTGTTACGCTTGACACCCTGTTCTCTACCATTGCCGACGGCGAAAAGAAAGATCTCAATATTGTTGTCAAAGCAGACGTGCAGGGCTCCGTGGAAGCCATTAAGCAGAATCTCGAAAAGCTGTCCAATGATGAAGTGCGCGTGAAGGTCATTCACGGCGGCGTGGGCGCTATTGTCGAATCCGATGTCATGCTGGCCGCCGCTTCCAATGCGATTATTGTCGGTTTCCATGTTCGTCCCGATCCCACCGCAGTTGCGCATGCCGAACGCGACCATGTGGAAATGCGTATGTATCGCGTGATTTACGACTGCATCGAAGATGTGGAGGCCGCTATGAAGGGTATGCTTGCCCCGAAGTTCAGAGATGTGGAGCTCGGCCGCGTTTCCGTCAGACGTGTCTTTAAGCTTTCTTCCGTGGGTACCATTGCCGGTTCTTATGTGCAGAGCGGGAAGGTCACCAGAAACTGCAAGGTGCGTGTCGTTCGTGACGGGATTGTGATTGCCGAAGATGATATTGCTTCTCTGAAACGCGAAAAAGATGATGCCAGAGAAGTGCAGGCCGGATACGAATGCGGCATTGGTTTGGCTAAATTCAACGACATTCACGAAGGCGACATTTTGGAAGCCTATATGATTGAAGAATACCGCGATTAAGCGTGTATTCCGAAAGGAAAGACAAAACTATGAGTTATAAAGCAGACCGCACCGCCGAGGATATCCGGCGTGAGATTACGGCGATTTTACGCGAATTAAAAGATCCGCGCGTGACCGCCACCATGCTCACGGTTGTGCGTGTGGAAATTGCACACGATTTGTCCTTCGGCAAGGTCTATATCAGTTCCTTGAATGGCATCGAGGGTGCCAAAACCGCCGTCAAAGCACTCAATACAGGCGCAAAAGGATACATTCGCACCGAGCTTTCAACCCGTTTGCATCTTCGCAAATCTCCGGATTTGAAGTTCATTGCCGATGATTCCGTGGAAAAAGGCATCGAAATGTTCCGCAAATTGGAGCAGACTACCAAAAAGGATGCAGAAGATGAAGATTGATTTGCAAACAGCCGCCGGGCGGCTTCGTGAAATGGACAATATTCTTCTTCTGACCCACCGCAATCCCGACGGAGATGCCGTCGGCAGTCTTTGGGCTTTATACCGCTTGCTGAGAAAGCTCGGCAAGCGGGTCTGTTTCCGTTTGGTCGGAAAGGTGCCCGACAATCTCCTGTTTGCGCGGGAGGATGCTGCGGAGGAATTCAATCCGGATTTCGTTGTGTCTGTTGACCTTGCAGAGGCCAAGCTCTTGGGGGATGACTTGTATCCCGCCTTCGCCGAACGGGTGGATTTGAATATTGACCACCATGCTTCCAATACATTGTTTGCCGCCGAAACATTTTTGGACGGCAATGCCGCCGCTGCGGCACAGCTTGTATTTTTATTGTATGGGGCGCTGGAGGTGGAAATTGACCGGGAATCCGCCCGGCAGCTGTATATCGGTATATCCACGGATACGGGTTGTTTTCGCTACAGCAATACCGATGCCGTCTGCCTTCGCACTGCCGCCGCCCTGGTGGAGTGCGGCATTGACAACGGGGAAATCAACCGTCTGATTTTTGAAACCAAATCCCAAGCTTATATTCAATTTGAGTCCCTTGCGCTCCGTTCCATGTGTATGCACTTTGACGGCAAGTGCGCCGTCATGACCATTACGCAGGAGATGTTCCGCCAAACGGGGTTGGATGAAAGCGATACCCACATGATTACCGGGCTTCCCCGACAGGTGGAGGGTGTGTACATCGGCGCTACAATAAAAGAAAAGGAAGACGGTCGATGCCGTGTTTCCATTCGTACCAATGAGCCTGTGGATGCTTCGGCTCTGGCTGCCGTGTTCGGCGGCGGCGGGCACAAACGTGCTGCAGGCTGTGATTTGAACGGAAATCTGCACACAGCCACAGCAGATTTACTGCGTGAAATCGAAGCGGCGCTCAGGTTTTACAATTTGCTTTAAAAAAGGAAAAACAAGTATGAACGGATTTGTCGTTCTCAACAAAGAGGAGGGTATGACCTCCTTTTTTGCCGCAGGGTGCCTGCGTAAAATTTATAATGAAAAGAAAACCGGCCACACCGGAACCCTGGATCCCATGGCGGTCGGTGTGCTTCCCATTGCTTTGGGAAAAGCAACGCGGTTTATTGATTTTTTGCCGCAGTCCGAGAAAGCATATATTGCCCGGTTTCGCTTCGGCACCACAACCGACACCTTGGATTGTACCGGCAAGGTGCTCTCGAGCCGGGAGGTTTCGGTTTCGGAACAGGAGGTGCTGCAAATTCTTCCCGCTTTTACGGGGGTGCAAAGTCAAATGCCGCCGATGTATTCCGCATTGTCGCAGAACGGCGTACGGCTGTATGAACTGGCGCGCAGGGGTATTGAAGTGGAACGCCGGGCGCGGGAAATTGAGATTTCTTCTTTGGAATTGACCGGTGTCTACGGGGATGAATTTGAAATTTCCGTTCATTGCTCCAAAGGGACATATATTCGCTCTCTGATTGCCGATATCGGACAAAAACAGGGCAGCGGAGCTGTGATGACCGCTTTGCAGCGCACACTGTCCAATGGCTTTACCATTGCACAGGCGCACACTTTAAGCCAATTGCGGGAATCTCCGGCTGATGCGTTGATTTCTGTGGACGAAGCCTTCCATGTATATCCCGCCGTTTCTGTAACCGCAGCGCAGGCAGTTCGTTTTCGCAACGGCGGCGATTTGGAGTCTCTGCGCGTGCGCGGCATTGGCGAGGATATGTTGTACCGTGTATACGGTGCGGAGCATGAATTTTTGGGCTTGGGCGGCTTAAATGAAGACGGAAGCTCCCTGCTTGTAAAAAGGGTTTATTTGCATGATTGAACATAATTTTCAAAACAAAACAGCCTTGGCCTTGGGCAATTTTGACGGCCTGCACAGCGGACACCTGCAGGTTCTTTCCGCTGTGGCCGAACAGCGCGAAAACGGATGGATTCCCGCGTTGGTTCATTTTGATATACATCCGGCACTTTTGCTGCGGGGTGCTGCTCCTGACCGTATTTTGACCGATTCCGTGCGCAGGGAGGTTTTGGCGGAATACGGATTGCAGGAAATTGTAATTTCATTTGAGGAAGTGCATACGCTTTCCCCTGCGCGCTTTGTAAAAGAAATTTTAATTGACCGTTACCATGCTGCTTTTGTGGCGTGCGGGTTTAATTATCATTTCGGCAAAAACGGAGAGGGAACGGCGCAAACCTTGCAGGTTTTGGCTGCGCAATATCATATAAAATGTTTTGTTGCACCCGAGGTTACGCATAAAAACAGCCCTGTCAGCGCCACGCGGATTCGTGCTTGTTTGAAAGCCGGCGATGTTGAACAGGCCAACACCATGCTTACCCGTCCGTTTTCGTATGATTTTGAAGTGGTCGGCGGCGACAGACGCGGTCGTTTGATGGGAACACCTACGATGAATCAGTTTTTCCCTGCCGGTTTTCTGGTGCCCAAGCATGGCGTGTATGCTTCCTTTGTCAGAATGGACGGCAATGCGTATCCGGCGGTTACCAACATCGGTCTGCGGCCGACTTTTGACGGAACGAGCGAACGAAGTGAAACTTGGATTATGGATTACTCCGGTGATTTATACGGAAAGCAGGTTCCTGTGTATCTGTTGTCGCATTTGCGCGGTGAGGTAAAATTTGATTCGATGGCTGCACTTCGCAATCAAATTATGGTGGATGCAATGCAAAGCAGAGAAGCCTTTGAAATTTTTCAAAAAAAATGGAAAAAAACTGGAAAAAAGGCTAGACAAAACGGCTCGAATCCGCTATAATAAGCACCGTTGCGAGTGAGCAGCACACAGTTTGGCGGCATAGCTCAGTTGGCTAGAGCACACGGTTCATACCCGTGGTGTCGTAGGTTCGAATCCCACTGCCGCTACCAAATAAGGCAGCAGCAAAAAGCGACGCTGCCTTCATATTCGGCCCGGTGGTCAAGCGGTTAAGACACCGCCCTTTCACGGCGGTAACACGAGTTCGATTCTCGTCCGGGTCACCAGAAAAAGACACCTTAGGGTGTCTTTTTTTTATAAAATAAATCCCTGGCGGGATTTATGAAATGCACTGCGTGCATGAAACGTTTAAAAATATAAAATGCACTGCGGCGCATGAGGGGAAATTTATTTGTTGTTCTTTTTCGCGCGTGTTGCAATAATATGTGTTAATTTAACAAATGCAACCAACGGTTGCCGAATTTCAAGGTAAAATTGGTAGAATGCAACAGAAAAAAAGCTATACTTGAACCATCGAATGAAGCTTCTCGAATCAAAAATCAGAAAAGGGTGACAAATATGACAATCGGTGAAAAGATTTATGAACTCAGAAAATGCAAAGGCTTATCACAGGAACAGCTTGCATTGGAAATCGGCGTTTCCCGCCAGGCTGTCAGCAAATGGGAGGCAGACCAATCGACTCCTGAAATTGATAAGATTCTTGCACTTTCCGATTTCTTCGGTGTGCCTACAGACTATATTTTAATTGATTCCATTGATAAACCGGAACCGAAAATTGAAAAAGAAATCATACAGGAAGAGAATCCGCCTTGGGTGCCGTAAAAACAGGCTTCAAAGATAAAAGAGTTCATAAGGCATGGTACATAAAGCAAATTGTATCCGGTAAAACCGAAAAAGTTCTTGAACCTTTGGAAAATCAGGATCTTTATCGGAATGCGATTGCGGAGGCGATGACCTGCTGAAAAGGTTTGATTAAGAAAAGTATTCGCCTTTTCTTAATAAGCGCACAAAGGCCATTCGCAGTGTAACCAATAATGGGATAATCCT
>X279_Western_Grey_Kangaroo__coassemble_83_pt1 | contig 12446 bp, 8 predicted proteins | sample X279_Western_Grey_Kangaroo__metabat2_high_PE_006 | metagenome-assembled genome bin X279_Western_Grey_Kangaroo
AGGTCGTTTAATTTATAAGTGCGGATATCCTTTCCGTCCACAAAAATATGCCCCTCGGTGGCATCATAAAACCGCATGAGCAAATTCACAACGGTGGTTTTGCCGCTGCCCGTGGCGCCGATAATGCCCAAAGAGCCGCCTTTTTCGATTTGAAAATCAATATCCTGCAGACTCAACTGCCGCTTGCCGCCGTCAAAATGCAAACTGTTGACGGCGGTGCTTTTTTCATTGTAGCCGAAGGAAACGTGGTCGAACACAATATGCGCTTTCCGATTCGTTGCTGCGGCCTGCGCAGCGGGAACGGGAGTCGGTTCATCCGGTGCTTTCACAATCTCCTCAATACGGTTGGCCGATGCATTGGCCTTGGACAGCATCATAAAAATACGGTTCAGCCCCATCACGCCGTTCAAAATCAAATTGAAATAGGTTAAAAATGCCAAAATAACACCCGGCTTTGCCAAACCGCCGTTTACACGATAAGCCCCCACCAGCACCACCAGGGTCAAGCCGATATTCAGAAAGAAGTTCATCACCGGCCCCGGCAGACTCATGACAATGCTCGCGGTACGCTCGGCCTTTGTGAGGTCATCATTGGCCTCAGCAAAACGATTTTTCTCATAACTTTCTTTGGAAAGAGCCTTTACCACCATAATACCGGTTATGTTTTCACGCATAACACGCACGACTTTATCCAAAAAACGCTGCACGCGGTCAAACAGAGGAATGCCCTTGCGGGAAAGCAGCACCACGCACACAATGACAATCGGCGCGATGATGCACAGCACCATGGCCATGCCGACATCCATGGTCAGGGTGACTGCAATGCCGCCGACCAGCAAAATCGGTGCGCGCACCCCCATGGCCATCATGGCGCGGATAAAGTTTTGAATGTTGTAGGAATCCGAAGTCATACGGGCGGTAATGGAGGGCAGGCCGTAGCTGTCCATTTGATTGCCCGACAAATGCACCGAGTGGAAAAACAAATCCCTGCGCATCTCATAGGTGGTTTTTTGCGCCAAAGCGGTTCCCCGCCGGTTGGCGGCGACGTTCAAGGCACGCGTCAGCACGGCCATAATCACCATAAGACCGCCCCAAAGCAAGGCAGTTTGCAGGTTTTTCGTCGGCGCAACCTCGTCTATCATGTGCTCCAATATGTAAGGCAGGGTCAGCTCCCCGAAGGTGCCCAGCAGCTTAATCGCAAACGCCACAGCCATCAACCCGCTGTAATTTTTCAAATAAGAAAAGATAAATTTCATATTGCCTCTTTCCGCTCTCTTTAAAATATCGAAAAGGAATTTTCATATTTTTCATCATAGCATAGGAATAAAAAAAAGTAAAGATATGTTGTTATTATCTCTACTTTTTTCACTTTTTTATTTGGGAAATTATAATTTTACCTTAAACCCGATTTTTTGATTGTCGGCATTGTAGGCGGTTATATTTCCTTTGTGTTTTTCCGCAATGGCCTTGGCCATGGAAAGGCCGATGCCGAAGCCTGTTCCGTAGGTACGGGCTTTGTCCGCACGGTAAAAACGGTCGAAAAGACGGGCAAGCTCCACGTCGCCGACCGCCGCATAGCTGTTTTCGATACGCAGCACAGGATGCTTTCCTCCGGTAAGCAATACGGTGATTTCGCCGCCCTTGTCGCAATATTTCAGCGCATTGTCCATAAGGATGGATACCACTTGCCGAACAGCGGATTCATCTCCCGCATAAGAGACCGCCGCATTGATGTGCACCGTCAAAGCTCTGCCGCTTCTTTCGATGGACGGGGCAAACACGGAAACCGTATCAGCCACCGCATCGGAAAGACTGAATTCCTTCATTTCGAGCGCGGTTCCGTCTTCATCCATGCGCGCCAGCTGCACCAGACGGTTGACAAGCTCGCTCATCAGCATTGTTTCGTCGCGAATATCCGTCAGCCATTCGCTTTTACCGGCTTCGGCCTCCAAAATATCAAGATTGGTGCGAATAAGCGTTAAGGGCGTTTTCAATTCATGGTTGGCATTTGTGATAAATTGCTTCTGCTTTTCATCGCTTTCGGCGGCCGGTATGACTGCTTTTTTGGATATAAAAATAATCAATACGATAATTACAAGGCTGCAGACTGCAAAAACCGAGAGTGTGCTGAGCATGAAGTTTTGATTGTTCACTTTCACATCCGAACCGTTGACAAAAACAACGGCAAGTCCGTTTTCGGTTTCATAAACTTTGTAGCGGTAATCGTCCGCCCAACCGCGTTCCCGTCGGTTTTGGATTGCTTTTTGGGCATATTGCTCGGCTTCCGGTTCCGTAACGCTTGCAATTTGCCGGATGTCAACAGAAAACAGCTGACCGTTCGCATCAAAACGTACGGTAAAATAGCGGGTTGTAAAAGGGGATTCCCGATTGAAGCCGTCCGGCGGCGGCATCGGCCGATTTTCACCGGGCATGATTTGATTGAAATCGGGAAACTGACCGTTGTTTTGGGAAATCATATCCGCATTGCGATCCAGCATACGATTGGTTTGCAGGGAAGTGGTTGCAAAAATCAGCACAATAACCACCAGAAAAACAACAATAAAAGACAAAATACAAATGCTGATAAATTTTCGGCGCAGACGATATATCATTTTACCGCCTCCAATTTATATCCGACACCGCGCACAAAGCGTATTTCAACGGGCACCTGCAGACACGCCAGCTTTTTACGGATATTGGAAATGTGCACCCAAATCACGCTGACATCCACCTCGCTGTTCCAGCCCCACACATGCGTCATAACTTCGTCTGCGGTTACAATAAAATTCGGCCGCTGCATGAGCATTTCCATAATCTGAAATTCTTTGCCGCTGAGCGCACAGGTTTGGTTTTTATAAGACAATTCATAGGTGGAGCGATTCAATATCAACTCGTCCGTCTGCAGCAATGCAGGGGCATACGTATCCTTGCGGCGCAGCATGGCGCGAACACGAGCCAGCAGCTCCTGTGTGGAAAACGGCTTTGCGAGATAATCGTCCGCACCGGCATCCAAGCCCTCCACCCGTTGTTCGATTTCCGTTTTAGCGGTCAAAAATAAAACAGGGGCGGATATGCCCAGGCGGCGAAGCCTTCGCAGAACCTCCACACCATCAAGCCCCGGCATCATAATATCCAAAATAATGCCGTCGTATTCATCCGTCTGCGCATAAGCAAGGGCATCCAAGCCGTTTGATACGGCATCGATGCTGTATTTGTTGTTTTCGAAGATATATTTCAGCGATTTCAAAAGCTTTGCATCATCCTCGGCAATCAAAAGCCGCATGCTTGATTCCTCCGTATTCAAATATTTCTCCTTGAAAAAACAGGGCTTGCCACTGTGTTTCAGGCATATATTTTACACTGAAATCCTTAAGATTAACTAAAGGAAAAAATTTGACGGCTTTTTGATTTTTCTTTAGCGTGCATTTAGGCGATTGGATTATTCTTTTGATACACAAAAGGAGGTGAATTCTATGCAAATGCAAGGTAAATATCGCCATGAATTGAAATACGCAATCGGCAAAGCGGATTATCTGGCCATTCGTTCGCGAATCAGAACGGTTATGAAGCCGGATTCCCATGCCGATGCCAACGGCCTGTATACCATCCGAAGCATTGACTTTGACAATGCGGATGACAAAGCGCTGCGGGAAAAGATGGACAGCGCTGCAAGGCGCGAAAAGTTCCGCATTCGGTATTATAACGATGATTTTTCTTTTATCACCCTGGAAAAGAAGATGAAGCACAACAATCTGTGCATGAAGCTGGATGCAGTCCTCACAGAGCGTGAATGCAAAAATATTCTCAGCGGGAACACGGCGCACCTGCAGGGGCATCCGAATGCACTGGTGCGGGAATTGATTTCCAAAATGAACACACAACAGCTTCGGCCGCGGGTATTGGTTTCTTATGTGCGCGAACCGTATATCTATGAAGCGGGCAATGTGCGTGTTACATTTGATTCCGAAATACGAACGAGTTTGTTTCATCGTGAATTTTTGGAACAAAATGTGCACGATATCAGCGCAACAAACACATCGGGAGATATGATTCTCGAAGTAAAATTTGATGAATATCTTCCCGACATCATCTCTTGTTTGATTCAAACAGAGGGCATTCGCCAACAGGCATTTTCAAAATACGGCGCTTGCCGCCGTTTCGGTTAAATAAATATATTTCGGAGGAAATGACAATGAGTTTTAATGATATTTTCAAATCCAGTTTTCTGGAAAGCGTTTCGGAATTTTCGATTTTGGATACGGTTATCGGTCTTGGCATTGCTTTGGCAATAGGACTGTTTATCTTTTTGACTTACAAAAAAACTTTGACCGGCGTAATGTATTCATCCGGTTTTGCGCTCACACTTGTGGGATTGTCGCTGGTTACCACCCTTGTGATTATGGCCGTGACCTCCAATGTGGTGCTCTCCCTTGGCATGGTCGGTGCACTTTCCATTGTTCGATTCCGTACGGCCATCAAAGAACCGATTGAAATCGTATTTTTGTTTTGGGCCTTGGCGGTCGGCATTGTTATCGGCGCGGGTATGATTCCGTTGGCCGTTATCGGCTCGGTCATTATCGGCATTATTTTACTTTTGTTTGCCAATCGCAAAATTCGCAGCAATCCCTATATTTTGGTTATGCGCTGCAAGAATGAATCGGCAGAAAAAGCGGCACTCACCATTCTTGATGCCGATACCGAGCATTATATTGTAAAATCCAAAACCATTACAACAGATGGAATTGAGTTGACAATGGAACTGCGCACAAAAAACGCGACCACTGTTTTTGTGAACCGCATTGCCGCGCAACCCGATATTTTAAACGCAACACTTGTCAGCTACAACGGCGAATATATGTCTTAACGGAGGGAAACCATGCTTGCACATAAGCACATAACAAAAATTGTTACTGTTATAACAGTAATTACCGTTTGTCTGTGTTTTACCGCAATGGCATTTTCCGAGCAATTGACCGCACTTGCGGGCGGTGTGGGAATTACATCGGAATATGAAAGCGAATTGTTCGACACAAGCGAAATCATTCAAATAAATATTCAAATGGATGCGGAAGAATGGCAAAATATGCTTGACAAAGCCACTGCGGAGGAATATTATCAATGCAATGTGGAAGTAAACGGAAAAATGTATTACAGCGTGGGCATTCGTCCGAAAGGAAACACCAGTTTGACTTCCATTGCCAGCGACCCCACAACCAATCGATACAGCTTTAAATTGGAGTTCGATCAATTTACAGACGGTCAAACCTGCTGCGGATTGGATAAACTCATACTCAACAACAATTACGCCGATGCCACGAACATGAAAGAAGCCCTGATTTATGATATGTTCGCCTATTTGGAAACCGATGCTTCCCTGTATAATTATGCCAAAATATCCGTAAACGGAGAATATTGGGGAATTTATCTGGCACTTGAAGCGGTGGAAGACAGTTTTTTGCTGCGAAATTACGGTGTGAAAAGCGGCGAACTGTATAAGCCGGACAGCATGAATATGAATATGGGCGGTGGAGATTTTGATGTCGGCAATATGGATTTCGCAGGCATGAATTTCAATTTCGGTGCCTCCGATAATGAGACTTCATCAGAAGCAACGCAGGACAACGGAACCGTTTCTAAATTCAGCATTCCCGAAGGCGGCATGCAGCCCCCCGAGAACGGTCAAATGCCGGACATGAGCGCAATGCCCAATATGGGCGGCGAAAGACCGGAAATGCCGAACGGAGAAGACATTGATTTTTCTGCCATGGGCGGCGGTAAGGGCGGTTTTTCCATGGGTGGCAGCGGTGCCAACTTAAACTATTCCGATGATGAATTGGACAGTTACTCCACCATTTGGCAAGGTGAAGTGACCGGCACTTCGGACAGCGACCACAAGCGCGTTGTAACCGCTCTCAAAAATATTTCCGAGGGCACGGAACTTGAAAAGTATATGGATATCGACAATCTTTTGAGATATATGGCCGTTCATATCTTTTCGGTGAATTCCGACAGCCTTTCCGGCTCCATGGCGCACAATTATTATTTATATGAAGAAAACGGTCAGCTCAATATCATTCCGTGGGATTATAACCTGGCTCTCGGCGGCATGGGCGGCGGTTCGGATGCCACAAGCACAGTCAATGATGCCATTGACAACGCTTTTTCCGGCACAAAATTCTTTGATACGCTGATGGAAAACGGAGAATACCATGCACAATATTATGCATGGATGCAGAAGCTTGTTGATGGATATTTGCGCGGTGAGGGTTTTGAATCATTCTACAACCGTGTTCGCAGTCAGATTGATGCCCTGGTTGAATCGGATCCGAATGCTTTTTATTCGTATGAAGAATATTTGACCGCAGTTGAAACCTTGTATGAGGTTGTCAAATTGCGCGGTGAATCCATTGCAGGGCAAATTTCGGGCACCATTCCGTCCACCGCAAGCGAACAAAGAAATTCGGATACACTGATTGATGCATCCCATCTTGACCTCGGTGTCATGGGCAGCATGAGTATGGGCGGCGGTTTCGGCGGCGAAAACGGTGAAAGACGTTCTTTCGGCAGAGATGAATCGGCCGGCGAAGAAGCTGCAAGTGACAATGTTCTTCCCGACACCACGACTCCTGCTGATACTTCATCTGCATCCGATATCGAAAATTTAGCTGCAACAAAAAGCGAGAATGCAATCAGTACCATTGCAATGACTTTTGATCCGGAACAAATGAGTGGTGCAATGCCGGAAGGTTTTGACCCCGCGCAAATGCCGGAAGGCTTCGACCCCGGACAAATGCCGGAGGGTTTTGACCCGGAACAAATGCCGGAGGGATTCGACCCTGCACAGGCAGGCGGTGAAATGCCGGAAAATTTCAGTACGGTGCAAGCCGAAGCGGGCACGCAGAATGCCAATGAAACGACCACCAATGTACAGGGCGAAACGAATGCAAGCAAAAGCAGCGGTTCATTCGGCAGAAACAATATGCCCGGCAACTTTTCCGGCGGCACATCGTCCACAGCCGCAACAGGCAATCTGATTGTTTACGGCATTTGTATTGTGATTTTGCTCGGGGCGCTTATGTTTGCAAAATTATATCACAGAAAACCCCGCAAACGATAATTGAACAAAAACAACGGTTGCGGCACAGCGAAGTTTTTTTCTTCGCAGCCGCAGCCGTTTTTAACAAAGGAGACAATAGAACACTATGGATATTTTTTCCGTACTCAATTTAACAGGTGGAATCGGACTATTTCTGTATGGAATGAATGTAATGGGCGACAATCTGAAAAAGCTGGCCGGCGGAAAATTGGAAGCGATTCTGGCAAAGCTGACATCCGGTAAAATAAAGGGATTTTTACTCGGCTTTATTGTGACTGCGGTGATTCAATCCTCCTCGGCCACAACGGTTATGCTGATTGGCTTTGTGAATGCCGGCATTATGCAATTCGGCCAAACCATCGGCGTTGTGTTCGGCGCCAATCTCGGCACGACGGTTACGGCCTGGATATTGAGCCTGGGCGGAATTGACGGAAATAATATATGGTTGGATTTGTTAAAACCGACCTCCTTTACACCGGTGCTGATGATAGTCGGTTTTATTATGATGACGGCAAGCAAATCCGACAAAAGGAAGTCCCTGTCTTTGATTTTGATTGGATTTTCCGCATTGATGTTCGGCATGAACATGATGAGCAATGCCATGTCCGGCCTTGAAAACAACGCGGGCTTCCGTGAATTTCTGCTGATGTTCTCCAATCCCGTATTGGGTATTTTCATTGGTGCGATATTCACGGCAATTATTCAATCCTCCTCCGCCTCTGTCGGTATATTACAGGCGATGTCCCTGACCGGCGCCATTCCGTATTCCATTGCCATTCCGATTGTGTTCGGTGAAAACATCGGCGCCGCCGTAACGCCGATTCTCTCGGCAATCACCGGCAATACCGAATCGAAGCGTGTGGCTTTTTGCAGTCTTTATGTAAAAATCATCGGTGCTGCGGGTGTAAGCATCATTTTCTATACATTGAACTTTCTATTTGATTTCGGCTTTATGGACAGCAATGTTACGATGGTCACAATCGCCATAATTCATACGCTGTTCAATCTGATTGATGCCGTCCTGCTGCTGCCGTTCAGCCAATGGATTGAAAAACTGACGACGGCCACCATCAGAGGCAAAAAAACGGAAACCTATTCCCGTTTCGATACCCTTGACCAACGGTTTTTGTCCGTTCCGACGTTTGCCATTGAAAAATGCCGCGAGTTGGTTTGTGAAATGGCGCAGATTGCACAAAAAACAGTGGTGCTTTCCATGGAATCCATCAATCAATATGATGAAAAAAAGGCAAGCACCATACAGGAAAATGAAAATCTGGTAGACATGTATGAGGATAAATTAAGCACGCATTTTGTGAAACTATCCGGTCAGGAATTGTCCGGCAATGACAGCAAGTCCCTTACGAAGCTGATGCATTGCATCGGTGATATTGAAAGAATCGCAGATCATGCGGTGAATATTTCCGCCATTGCAAGGGAGCTGCAGGAAAAGCAAATTCAATTTTCGGATGCGGCCTGCCATGACCTGCAAATTATTTCAACGGCGGTAACGGACGTTCTGCACGATGCCACAGAGGCCTTTTTGCATGATGACATTACGCTTGCAAAAAATGTGGAACCATTGGAGCAGGTGATAGACCGATTGAAAATCAAAATCAAGGACAATCACATCGTGCGGCTGCAAAACGGGCAGTGCTCCGTTGTGCTCGGTTTTATTTTATCCGATTTGCTGAACAATTACGCAAGAATTGCCGACCACTGCTCCAATATTGCGGTTTGCCTGATAGAGCTGTCGCACGGCAGCTTTGAAACCCACGAATACCTCAACAATGTAAAGCAATCCGATGAGGAATTTATAAAGCTATATGAGTTTTACAAAAAGAAATATCTGATTTAACAAAACACGCTGTACTTTACCCTGTTTGCTTATTCTCCGAGGAAGTATCTGCCGTAGGCATCGGCAGCCTTGAGGGCGGCCACTACCTTTTCGGGGGTTACTTCAAAGGGCATATTGTGCAGGGTGTCGCTCTCGGCACATGCCGCTGCGGCCACTGCCATCAGTTTTTCGTCTGTGACTTCCGTAATGCCCAGTTCGGCAAACGTGACGGGAAGTCCAAGTTCAATGCAGAAATTGATGATTCTTTCCAGTTCATCTCCGTCCACATTTTCAAGCACAAGCTGTGTCAGGGTGCCGAATGCAACTTTTTCGCCATGGTATATATGATGGCATTCCGGCAGCACGGTCAAGCCGTTGTGAATGGCATGTGCGCCGGCAAGCCCGCCGCTTTCAAAGCCCAAACCGCTGAGCAGCGTGTTGGCTTCAATCACCTTTTCAACCGCTTGGGTGCAAGCACCCGCTTCCAACGCAAGTTTCGCTTTGACACCCTCCTCCATCAGCGTTTCAAAGCAAAGCCTGGCCAAAGCCATTGCAGCGCAAGTCACCTTGCCGCCCGCACAGGTGCCTGCATCCTTTGCCATGACGGCTCTGGCTTCAAAATAGGTAGCCAAGGCATCGCCCATGCCCGAAACGGTCAAACGCACCGGGGAAGCGGTAATGATGTTGGTATCCATGAGCACCATATTGGGGTTGGCGGGCAGGAAAAGGTATTCTTCAAAAACACCGTCATCCGTATAAATAACCGAAAGCGCACTGCAAGGCGCATCGGTGGAGGCGATAGTGGGACAAATGATAACAGGGGTTTTGCAATAGTAAGCAACGGCCTTGGAGGTATCAAGAATCTTGCCGCCGCCGATGCCAATAACAAAATCACAGTCATTTTCTTTCATGATTTTTATGAGTCTGTTGATTTCGGTCTTTGAGCATTCGCCGTTGAAATAATCAAAAACAAGCTGGAAGTCCTTTCCTGCAAAGCTGCTTTCCACCGCTGCACCGATTCTCTTGTAGCCGGACTGCGTAATAAGCACCATGGCTTTTTTGCCATAGCCGCTCACATAGTCATAAAGCTTTTCCATTTCGCCTGCGCCCTGCACATATTTGCCGGGACTGATTAAAATTTTCGCCATAGTTTTTTGCTCCTTATTCTTTTATTTTGAAAAGCGAAAAAAATCAAGGGTTTGCTATAGAATCTCCGCTTCGCTTATTTTTTCGGAAATCAAATTTTCGTATTTTTCATTGACCGCCTTGTCGAATGCATAATTTCGGAGTTCCTCCGCAGGGAGGTTCGTTTTTACTTCTGCAGACAAGTTGTCCATTTGCGCCTGTATTTCCGCTTCCGTGGGATTTAACACATCTTTTTCGAGTCTGTTTTTGAGTTCCATCACACCGGTTTCGATATAGTAGGTGTAAAAGGTGTTCATGGAAATGCCTGTCAGCCCCACAACACCGCTTTGGTTTTCGTTTTCGGCATTGAAGGCTTCCGCTTTGGTTTTGAGTCCCTCAAAGCTGATATCATTGTAAATTCCGTTCTCCCTGCACAGGAGCAGCTCGATTTTTGCCCGAATGCACCTGTCCGCTGTTCTTTTTTCGAGCTCTTCGGCAGGGGTGCGGCCGTCAAATTCCGTGTCCCAAAAAGCTGTGAACTCCGTAACTGCATATTTTTCCGCATATTCGGTTATGATTTCGGAACGAACGATTTTATAAAAATATGCATATTCCGCATTGCTGACTTTTTCGCCGTTGACGGTTAAAATCGGTGCGGTAAGCTCTTTTTGGGCATCCTCGCTTTGCAAGGTGCAGGCACAGCAGGCAAAAACAAAAACAGCGGCCATGAAAATCGCAGAAATTTTTTTCATGGTGATTCCTTAAAATGCCTCTATGACTGTTTTGACCATGCCGACAATATATCCCCCAAGGAGTTTAAAGAAATCCGCCATGCTATCGGCAAATGATTTTTCGATTACCACATCTTCGCCCGCTCCGTCATAACAACCGATGTTATGGGTATCGGTCAAGGGGTTGCCGTAGAAATCGTATGCGCCCATATCTTCTTCCACCTGCACGCCTTTGCCCAAAAGCGGTGAGTTTGCGGCAAGCTTAAAGCTGTTTTTGTCGGTGAAATCCGTGCCGACAAACAGCGGATCCCTGTTGACGGATTTTTTTGCCTGCAGCGGAATGGAACAGCCGTAGAAACAGTTGTTGGTGAATTCCCCCGTAAACTTGCGAATAAAGATTTTGCCGTCGTCTGTTTTGCCGAAAGAACCGATTCGGAAGAATTGGTTTATATCTTCGCTGTAAAAAATATTATTCGCCACATAAGAATTGCTGACCTGCGTGAAACGGATATTGGAACCGTTGACGATGGTGTTGTTGTAGAACTTAAAGTTCTCCATACTTTTTGACCAATCGTTGTTTATTGTGTAATCGTAAACCGGTGTGCTCAAAAGCTGTGCGGCGCTGCTTTCTGCTTTGTTGTCGTTCACAGACAGGCAGTAGCGCACGGTGCAGTTGGCGTTTTTGGTGGTATCGTCATACACACAGTTGTTCATAAAGCGAATATTGTCATGCGAATAAACATACTGGTAAGTGCTGTCGGTTGTCCAGCCGTCAAAATCCACAGCCATACCGTCCATGATGTTGGTAGAACCCGCGATTTCGCAGTTTTCAATCAGCATATACTTTGCATGGTGCGACCACATGGGCGCGGTATACCAATCGGTTTCCAACGCCGTGTTGAGAAGCGCACAGTTGCGCACCGTCAAACCCAGAATGGCAGTGATGATAACCGCATCATACAGAATATTGTTCATGGTGATGTTTTCAAAAAGGAAATTCCGGTTGTAAGATTCCTCGGGGGAAACAAAAATATCCCTGTGCCATTCGATTGCAACGCCGAACGTGGCAATACCGCGGAAACTATTGTACATATTCATATCAGAAATCGTAACATTTTCAATCAAAGCATTGGGGCCGCTCGAAGAAATGTAGATACATGAATAGCTGTCACCGGGGTTCCGGGAAACCTTTTCATAGCGAATATCGTGCATTTCGCAATTTCTGATGGTGAAATCTTTCATAACGCCGATTTCATTGTCGGCGATAATCTGAATACCCATGCCGTGCGGCGCGGTCATTTCCAGGTTCTCGATGCACCAACCGCTTACATTGTGAATGAAAATGAGCATGGTGTCTTCCTGCGTTGTCAAAAGCGGAAGACCGTCCGTTTCGGTGTCTCCGTAAGCGGAAATCGTAATGGGCTGTTCGGCTGTGCCGCTGCCCCTGGCCGTAAAGGTTCCGATATACACCCCGCCGGCCTTAAAAAGGATTTTATCCCCTGCCGCGTAGGTATTTTCACTTGCTTTTTCAATCGTTTTCCATGCCGCATCTTCGGAAATCCCGGAATTCGCATCATCGCCCGCCACACTGTCCACATAGTAGGCTGTGCCCGATGCCGCAAAGGCTTCCGGGGAGAACAGGGAACACGAACATAAAAGC
>X279_Western_Grey_Kangaroo__coassemble_89_pt1 | contig 11877 bp, 9 predicted proteins | sample X279_Western_Grey_Kangaroo__metabat2_high_PE_006 | metagenome-assembled genome bin X279_Western_Grey_Kangaroo
TTTTAGGGGTTATGACTTTATATATTTATAAATGTAATAATAAATATAAAAAAATTTTATTTTACTCTTGATTTTTATGTATTTTTAATATATATTATAAATAATGTGAGCGGAAACGCGGGTCTTTCCCCTTGTTTCCCGTGTATTTCTTGAGAAAGGAGTAAAAACCGATGCCTGAATTTACTTATGATATCGTCAAAGAATTCGGCGTAATTTCCGAAGGCTCCGGCGGTTGGGCGAAAGAGCTCAACATGATCAGCTGGAACGGAAAAGAACCGAAGTATGATATTCGCGACTGGGGCCCCGAACATGAAAAAATGGGCAAGGGTATTACCCTCACCGCCGCTGATTTAAAAGCACTCAAGGCTTTGCTTGATACAATTGAATTATAATCATCAAACCAAAAAATGGAATTGCTTATCGGTAATTCCATTTTTATTTTTTATGAATTTATCCTTATTTTAATCTTTCTTTTTTACTATAGCCATGGTATAATAAATTGATGAATCAAAATTTACCTCTTGACAAATCTTTTTTCTCGGCATATAATACACTTGAATGATGATTCAAGTGTATGGGAAGTGATCGTATGCCTCAAAATGCCGGTGATTGCCATGCTACGCACCATGCCAGGGCTGTGCGGGATGGCATGGAGCATGCCTTGTCCGGGGAAACGCTGGATCGTCTGGCCGCTTTTTTCAAGGTGGTCGGGGATGGTACGCGGATGCGCATTTTGGCTTTTTTAACCGAAAACGAGCTTTGTGTGTGTGCCGTGGCCGAGCTTTTGGGCATGGAGCTGAGCGCGGTTTCGCACCAGCTGCGTGTGCTCAAGCAGGCGGATCTTGTGCGTGCGCGCCGCGAAGGCAAAACCGTTTATTACAGCCTGGCCGATAACCATGTTCGGCAAATGATTCAAATGGGGCTGGAGCATATCAATGAAGAGAAAGAGGAGAATGACGATGCGTAAAAATTTTAAAATGGAAGATTTGGATTGCGCCAACTGTGCGGCAAAAATGGAGGAAGCCATTCGCAAAATCGATGGCGTGACTTATGTTTCCATTAGTTTTATGGCACAAAAAATGGTATTGGAAGCGGACGATGCCCGCTTTGAAGAAATCAAACCCCAAGTGTCAAAAGCGGTGAAAAAGATTGACCGCAATTGCAGTGTGCTTTTCTGAGTTGGGTATGACAAAAAAACAAAAAAAGAGCTTGCTGCGCATCCTCCTTTCCACTGTTCTTCTGGCGGCTGCGGCGGGCGTGACGCATTTTGCCGATTTGCCCGCTTTGGGGCAGATTTGTTTGTATTTGATTCCTTATTTCGTTGTCGGGTGGGATATCGTGTGGGAAGCCGTGCACAGCATTCTGCACGGACAGGTTTTCGATGAAAAATTTTTGATGACCCTGGCCACGCTCGGCGCATTTTTTGTGGGGGAATACCCGGAAGCTTCATTTGTGATGCTTTTTTTCCAAATCGGCGAATTGTTTGAAAGCATTGCCGTGGGAAAAAGCCGCCGTTCGATTGCTTCGCTTTTGGATATTCGTCCCGACCGTGCGCGTGTTGTGCAGGGGAGCGCGGAGATTGAAACCGACCCCGAGGAAGTGGAGGTCGGTGCCGTGATTTTGGTGCAGCCCGGCGAACGTATTCCGTTGGACGGTGTGGTGCTGGATGGCCACGCTGCGTTGGATACCGCCGCTCTGACAGGGGAGAGTCTTCCCCGCGAAGTGCAGGTCGGCGATACGGTTGTCAGCGGCTGTATCTGCACCGACGGCGTTCTTTCAATACAAGTCACAAAGCCCTACGGCGAATCCACCGTGGCCCGCATTTTGGAGCTGGTGGAGAATGCCGGAATTTATAGAGCGAAAAGCGAGAAATTCATTACCCGTTTCGCCAAATATTATACTCCCTGCGTGGTGGCTGCCGCCGTGCTGCTGGCGGTTGTGCCGCCGCTTGTCACCGGGAACGCCGGTGCATGGTCGGTGTGGGCGGACTGGATTCACCGCGCCATGGTATTTTTGGTTATTTCCTGTCCCTGCGCGCTGGTTATTTCCGTGCCGCTGTCCTTTTTCGGCGGCGTGGGCGGCGCCTCTGCAAAAGGGATATTGATAAAAGGCTCGCAGCATCTTGAAAATCTTTCCCGCTGCAAGACCTTTGTGTTTGACAAAACCGGCACCTTGACCCGCGGTGTTTTTACCGTATGCGAAGTTTTGCCCGCTTCCGGTGTGGAAAAATCACAGGTGCTGCGCAGCGCCGCCGCTGTGGAAAGCCGTTCCGGGCATCCTTTGGCAAAAGCCGTATGCAAGGCCGCCGGGCAATATCCCACGGCGGAGAATATTATCGAACAGGCCGGCTTCGGCTTAACCGGTTCTGTGGCCGGCAAACAGGTCTGCGTGGGAAACGCCAAGCTTCTGCAGGCAAACAACATAGCCGTGCCAGAGGCCGCAAACGGTGAAACGACTGTTTATGTCGGCGAAGACGGAAAATATATCGGCTGCATTGTTCTGCGGGATGAAGCCAAGCCCGAAGCCAAAGCTGCCATATCCGCGTTGAGAGGCTGCGGCATCAAGCGCATTTGCATGCTTACCGGCGACCGCAAGCAGGCTGCCGAACGAATCGCAGACGAGTTGGGCATTGACGAGGTATATGCCTCGCTGCTGCCCGAAGATAAAGTCCGCATTGCGCAAAAGATACGCACCGAGGCCAAAAAAGGGGAGTTGTTTGCCTTCGTCGGCGACGGCATCAACGATGCTCCCGTGTTGGCGGGCGCGGATGTCGGCATTGCCATGGGCGCTTTCGGTTCGGATGCCGCAGTGGAAGCTGCGGATGTGGTGCTCATGAATGATGACCCCGCCGATATTGCCAAAGCGTTTCGCCTGTCACGCAGAACGCGCGGTATCGTCACCCAAAATATCGTATTTGCCCTTGCGATTAAATTCGGCGTGCTGATTCTTACAGCCATCGGATTGGCTGATATGGGGATTGGCATCTTCGCCGATGTAGGCGTGTGCGTGATTGCAATATGCAATGCAATGCGCACGCTGCGCTAACGCCCAACCCCTAAAAAACAGGAGGACTCAAAATGAAAAGAACACTTACCCTCATCCTTACCCTCACCCTTGCACTCGCAATTTTGCTTTGTCTGCCGGTGTTTGCTTCGGCAGCCGAGCCACGGGTGGGTATCAACGGCATGCTGATTGATATGTCAGAGGGCTATGCTTCCGGCTATGGCTGGGAGATGGTTTGGAATCGCCGTGATGATACATACACCCTGACCCTCACCTCAGGCAGCTACGATATGATCACCGCTTATGGAGATGTTTGCATCAATGTGCCCGCCGGTTCCTCCGTTACCATCGGCAAGGACACCGGCAAATATGCCTTGGGAGTGCAGGACGGCACAATGGTTCTCAATGGAACGGGTTCATTGAGTTTGATTGGTGAAAACGGTTTGATTTCCCTCAACGGTGATATCATTGTCAACGGTACGGCCGTGTCTGCCTCGGGTACCAAACGCGGCGTATACTGCTCCAACGGTTCTCTTACGCTCAACGGCGGTATTGTCAATGCCTCGGGTACCAATAAAGGCGTGGAAACCAACGGCGGCTTGTATGTCAACGGCGGTACGCTCAACGCCGTGGCTACGGATACCGGCGCAGCCGATTCTGCGGGAATTCATGTCAAGGATTGCTATTTTAAAATTGCCGACGGCAGTGTAATGGCAAGCGGTACCAACGGTATTTTTACCTTGCAGGCCAATCTCTCCGTTTCCGGCGGTTCGCTGACTGCCAACGGTTCGCAATATGGTCTGTATTCCGGTCCGGAAACGGCTTCGAGTACATCATCGGGCAAAACCCAATTGTCGGTGTCGTCCGGTGAAGCCGCCTTCACGGGTGCAAAAGTCGGTGTGTATTTGTGCAATGATTCCAGATTTACCCTTTCGGGCGGTACGGTGCAGGCCAAGGTGTCGGTGGGCTTGGATGTCAGCTACACCAACGGTTTGTCACTTGAAAAATCCGATTTCCTCATGACCGGCGGTACGCTGAAGGCAACCGGCTACAATGCTTTGAGCAGCAGCGGCTTGTCGACCGATGCCAATGCGGAACGCTGCAAAGCCTTTGTGGTCAAGGGCGGTTTTATTGACACCATGGGTGCCGAAGCCGGGCTTCGCTGCTACAATTCCTCTGCCGAAATCACCGACGGTGTTGTGAATGCATCCGCAACCATCAACTCCGCCGTATATATGTATTATACCGACCTGCTCATGTCCGGCGGAAATTTGCTGGCCAAGGGCGGTGCTTACGGCATCAACTGCCAATCCGCACATCCGCAGATTACCGGCGGCGAGGTCTATGCCGACGGCAGCAGCTACGGTATTTTCTGCATGGGACAAATCACCATGAATGGCGGCGATATCACAGCCGTCGGCGGCAACACAGGCGTGGCCGCTTCCACAAAATCGTTGATTGTGGGCACCGATGCCGCCAGCCGTGTTTCTTTGACGGCGGTAGGCGACCAATTTGCGGTCTCCGGTGCGCCGGTGATGATGTTCGGCAGAACCTACACTTATACCACCGATTTGAACTATAAATATCTTACCATTGTCGACGGTGAAAATGTTTATCAGTCGGATACAACCGCTTCTTTAAAAATCAACGGTTCCCCTGTGGATTTGGTTGCGGATATGCTTGCAAGCCAGGTCAATATTGCCTACAATCCCGGTGGTTCCGCAGCAAGCTATAAATGGATGCTTAAAAAAATCAACGGCCGCTACAGCCTGACTCTCAATGGGGCTGCATTGGACGGCATGGAAATTTCGGGCGCGATGGATATCATTCTCAATGAGGCCGCCTCTTCCGTCAACGGTGAAATTGCAATGGAAAATGCCATTGTGCGCCTGGTCGGCAACGCCAGCAGCTTGGCGGTCACAAACAATGCGGGCAATGCCGTCAGCATGCGTTCCTCTGTTCTGAATCTTGCTTCGGGTACGCTTGATTTGCGTGCGCCGCTGTATGCCTATTCCTCCGATTTGTTCCTGCACGGCACCTTGTACGGAAACCACCGCAATGAAACCGCAAGTCTTGTCAGCAGCGATGCGGTGCTGATGGATGCCTTTGTGCAGAACACCGACAGCACCGGGATGTTTTCCCTCAACAATTCCTCCCTGCGTGCGCAGAGCAGCATCTTTGTGGCCAACGGTGTGTCGGGCACAGCCTTTGATGCGGAGGACAGCACTCTGTATTTTGAAAATTCCGCGCTCACCACCAACGGCGGCGTAGGGTTGACCGCCAAAAAAGTTACCGCCATTGACAGCACCCTGTCCGTTACCGGCTGTGTCGAACGCGCCATTGCGGCAGGGGAGCAGGGGCTTGTGTTTGACAATTGCACCGTTATAGCCCAGGCGCAGGAAGAAGCCATATTCACCCGTGGTGATGCAGCCTTTGTGTCCTGCGATATTCGCGCCGACAGTGCGGACGGCGTAAGAGCCATTCTGCTTACCGCCGCCCCCGATTCTTTGGCAAAAATCTCCGTAACCGGCCACAGCTTGATTAAGTCCGGCAAGGAGCCTGTGCGCATTGCGGATGCAAACGGCGTTGCTTCCTATTTTGCAAATGAAGATGTTGCGCTTTCGAGCGTTTATATTTCCAATGACCACAACTATGCCCAGACGGCGGCTTATATTTACTGCCATACCGTGGGTACCGCCGTCATGGGCTGTACCTACACCGATTGCGCAAGTGCCCTGACCAAGGTGCTGCCGGAAGCGGCGCATGACTTCAGTGTTTATGTTTCCAACGGGGATGCCACCTGTGTTTCCGACGGTACCAAAACCGCCACCTGCCCGGTTTGCTTTGCAAAAGATACCGTAGTGGATGTCAATTCCAAAACCGCACATTCCTTCACAAAATTCAAAACCAACAACGATGCCACCTGCCTGGAGGACGGCACCAAAACCGCTGTCTGTGATTACTGCGATACCATCGAAACCATACCCGATGTCGGTTCGGCTTTGGGGCATGATTTTGAAATTGTGGAAGTTTCCGGCGACTGCCGCAACAATGTTTGGACAAAGATGGTTTGTTCACGCTGTAAATATGAAACCGAACCCAGGGATACCGGCAAGCTCGGCACCTGCAAATGGGATGAAACCCGCGGATGCATGCGGATTCGTTATTGCACCGTCTGCGGTCAGACCGACAACAACATTCTCGGTCATAAATACAGTGATTTCGCATCCGACAACAACGTCACCTGTACCACCTCCGGTACGCTGTCCGCAATCTGTGCGCGCTGCGGGGAAAAGCAGAGTGTGGAGGATCCCGACAATCCGCCCCTTGGCCACCGGGAAGACAAGTGGGTGATTACCCAAGAGCCCACTGCCTTTGCCACCGGCATAGAAAGCCTGACGTGCAAAAACTGCCCCATGAAGCTGGAGTCCCGTGTGCTGCCCATTGTTGCCGTGCCTCTGACGGAAAACAGCGGCATTGAAGCGGACAATGTAAACAGCATATTGGTGCTTACCTCGCAATTTTCCGTGATGGAATTGCGCAAGGCACTTGAAAACAGCAGCAATTGCTTTATAAAAAGAGCCGACGGCAGTGCCATCGAGGACGATGCCTTGTGCTTCACCGGCCTGCAGCTGCGCATTACCGAAAACGGCAGGCTGTATTCCATTGCCATTCCCGGTGACCCCACCGGCGACAACAAATGCGATTCCGCCGATGCGCGTATTGCCCTGCGTGCGGCAGTCGGTCTGGAAACGTTTACGCCTGCCCAAATCCGTGCTGCCGATGTGGTTGCCGATGGAGATATTACTTCTGCCGATGCTCGTGTTTTACTCAGACGTTCAGTCGGTTTGCCGGATTGATTTGTTAAAAGAGAGGAAAAAATTATGAGCAGTTTAAAAATGTACAATTTCAATGCCCGACCCAGGGGGCTGACGTTGCCGGATGGCTTTGTTTTAACCAAATTCTCCGGTGAAGAGGATATTGCCGCGTGGGTGGATATCTGCGGGGACGGCTTGATTGACCGCAGCACGGGATTTGAATGTTTTGACCGTGAAATCGGCCATGCCGACGGTCCCGACCCCTATCGCGACACATATTTTATTGAAAAAGACGGTCAAAAAATTGCCACCTTTACCGTGGTTCCCAATATGTGGAGCTCCGGCATGGGCAATCTGCACATGGTTGCCTGCAAAACCGAATACAGAGGTCTGGGTTTAGGGAAATTTATGTCCGATTATTGCCTGCAGGTTCTCAAAGGCATGGGCATCGAAAAAATTTATCTGCTGACTCACGACCGACGGGAGCCTGCAATTAAAACCTATCTCGGCGCAGGCTATTTGCCTGTGGATTATCCCACCGACGACGGCACGGATATGGCCGAGCGCTGGCAGAAAATCGCAACCAGGCTCCAAATTGCCGAGCTGCCGCTCTTAGATACTGAGGGTAATGTCAAACAGGTGCTGCACGCGGAGAAAAAAGTGCGCATCGGTGTGTTTGGTTTGGGGCGCGGCGGTTTTGCCGTGGAATATTGCCAAAAATCAAACAACGCCGAGCTGGTTGCCATTTGCGACAGAGTTGTCGAAAAATTGGACAATTTCAGAAGCATGGGCGTTGCCTGCTTTGATAATTTCGATGATTTTATAAACTATCCGAACATGGATGCTGTTATGCTTGCCAACTTCGGCACCCAGCATGCCCCCTTTGCCATCCAGGCCATGAAAGCCGGCAAGCACGTTATCAGCGAGGTGCTGCCGTTCCAACACCTTAAGGAGGGTGTCGAGCTTGTGGAAGCCGTGGAGGAGACGGGCAAAATTTATGCCTATGCCGAAAATTATGCCTATATGCCCTGCAACATGGAAATGCGCAAAATGTTCCGCGACGGAACCCTGGGCACTTTTGAATACGGCGAGGGCGAATATCTGCACAATTGCGAGCCCGGTTGGGGTGAGCGCACAGGCCGCTCACCCGAAAACTGGCGCAACAGAATGCCCTCCACGTTCTATTGCACCCATTCCATCGGCCCGCTGATTCACATTTCCGGCCAAAGACCGGTCAAGGTGGTCGGCTTTGAAACCGCTTACAATGCAAGAATGGAGCGCATGGGCGCCCTGGCCGCCCCCATGGCCATTGAGATGATTACGCTTGAAAGCGGTGCCGTTGTCAAGAGTGCGCACGGCATCGGCCCGTCCAAAAGCTCCTATTGGTTCTGCTGCTACGGCTCGAAGGGCGAAGCGGAATGCGCGCGCATGGGCGCCGACGGCTGGGGCTGGAACAATTTCAAAAAGCTCTATACGAATCTGGATGATTACGAAGGGCAATGCAAGGGCGAGAGTGAAGCCATGTTCTACCCTTCCGATGAATTGACTCCAAAAGCCCGCGATTTCGGCCATGGCGGCGGTGATTACCGCGTAATGTACAATTTCTGCGAAAAGATTTTAGGCCGCGAAGCGGATGTCATTGATGTTTATGAAGCCTGCGATATGTTCCTGCCCGGCCTTTTTGCCTACCGTTCGATTTTGGCGGGCAATATGCCGATGGACATTCCGAACTTCCGCCGCAAGGAGGATCGCGACCTTTGGCGTAACGATACCGCCTGTACCGACCCCGAAGCCGCAGGCGATATGCTGCAGCCGAGCCGTAGTGCTGATTTGCCCGGAAAATCAGCATTTAAGGAATAGGGTCGGAACGCGCCTACGGCGTTGATTTGAGAAAGAAGCTGTTAAAATGAAAGTGGCTGCGGATATCCAAAAAATAGATTCCAATTTTAATGTGGAAAAACCGAAATCATCGGAAACAATTGTTTTTTATGATGTTGACGAAGCTCCGTTTCGTGTGTATGGACTTCTGCGAGACAATGGGGTTTATTATCGTCTGCCCAAGGCTGTGGCGGATTCGGTGAATGAAGGCGTGGCCAATTTGGCAATCCATACCGCCGGCGGGCGGGTACGGTTTGTAACGGACAGCCGCAAAATTGCAATCAAGGCTCAAATGCACAACATCGGCAAAATGCCTCACTTTGCCCTTACCGGCTCGGCGGGGTTCGATGTTTATATCAAACGCGGCGGCAAGGATATTTATTACAAAACCTTTGTTCCGCCCTTTGATATCACCGACGGTTACGAAAGCACAATCGTTTTTGATACGCAAGAAAACAGGGAAGTCACCATCAATTTTCCTTTATACAGCGGGGTAAAAAAGCTGTTTGTCGGCTTAAAAAACGGCAGCCATCTCGACCGTGCGCCGGATTATAAGGTGGAAAAGCCCGTTGTGTTTTACGGCTCGTCCATCACCCAGGGCGGCTGCGCTTCCCGTCCGGGGAATTCCTATGAAGCGATTTTTTCCCGTCTGCGGGATTGCAATTATATCAATCTCGGGTTTTCCGGCTCGGCCAGAGGGGAGGATGAAATCGCAAGCTACATCAAAGGATTGGATATGTCCGCTTTTGTGTATGATTACGACCACAATGCCCCTACCCCCGAACATCTGAAAAACACCCATAAGCGCATGTTTGACAGCATCCGGGAGGCAAACCCGGATTTGCCCATTTTGATGCTCACCCGACCCAAATGGCACTACACCGCCGAGGAAGAAGAGCGCATTGCCATTGTGAAAGCCACTTACGATGCAGCCATGGCAAGCGGCGATGAAAATGTGTATTTCCTCACCGGCCGCGATTTGATAAAAGAAGAATTTGCCGAAACCTTCTCCGTAGACGACTGCCACCCCAACGACAGCGGGTTTGTGAGTATGGCCATGGCCGTGGCCGAGGCATTTCGACGGATGGGAAATTAGGGTTTATTGCTGCGCATTCCTCTGAAAAGAGGAATATTACCATGAAAAGACTTTGCACCGTTGCCCTTTTGTTCTGTCTGTTGTTTGTGCAGGCTGTGGTTGTGCAGGCTGCAAGCCCCACTGTCACAGGTGAAACGGTTCAGGTTGCCGCAGGCAGTATTGGGTTACAGCGAGAATATTCGTTAAATTCCGAAGTGGAAACTTGACAAGTATTCCCGGAAAATGTATACTATTTCTATGTTCAGAATTCCGGAGGTTGATTTTTATGCTTTTTAAGACACTTTGGTACAAAATGCTCGGCGTTTTTATTTCCATTCTCACCGCATTGGGAATGACCATTCCCTGCCTGCCTGTTGCGCCCGACGGCAGCACCGAATATACAAATGTGCTTGTCAACGGCCTCATGGGCTGGGGCGAGAGCGATTTTTACTATCCCCTGTTCCCATACTGGGGCGTGATGAACGGCGACATGGTTTCCAAGCTGCGCAACGAGGGCTATGATGTGGTAGCCGCATCCGTGGACGGCTTGAGCGGTACCTGGGACAGAACCTGTGAGCTCTATGCGCAGTTGACCGGTACCGTGACCGACTACGGTGCTGCGCACGCTGCCGAACACGGCCACGACCGCTATGGAAAGGATTATTCCAAGGCCTGCATTCTCAATCATGAATGGAACAGCGAAAATAAAATCAATCTGTACGGCCACTCCTTCGGCGGCGCTACGGTGCGTATGCTGGCTTACCTGATGGAAAACGGCAGCGAGGCCGAGCTGGCCGCAACCACGGACGGCAGCATCAGCGCGCTGTTCACCGGCGGCAAGGGTGATTACATTTATGCGGTTATTGCCCTGAGCGCACCGCACAACGGCACCTCCGCGTATGAATGCACGCAGTGGGTGGAGGACGACGGAACCTGTCTTGCAAAGCTGAAAATGCTTTACAGTGAAATTGAACCCATGGGTGTAATTTTTGATATGATTGCCGCGCTCAATGATGATGAGAACGGCAACACAATGCCCGGCACCGCCCATTATGAACTGCATATAGACGGCGCAGCCGAGCTCAACGAAACCTTAGATGTCATTGATGATGCGTATTATTTCTCTGTTGCAACCATCAGCACCAAACAAAACGAAGACGGCACCTGGGAATCGGATGTCTGTGATGTGGAGCCGATGTTCTATACCCACAGCATTGCCATGGGCAAGACCTCATTCGTCACCGAGGGCGGTATTGTGATTGATGAAAGCTGGTGGCCGAACGACGGAATTGTGAATGTGATTTCCGCACGCTATCCGTTCAATGAACCGCACACCGAATTCAATCCCGAAACCGATGCCCACCCGGAAAAGGGAATCTGGAACGTACTGCCCGATTATGTCGGTGACCACACCGCGTTCATGGGCGATTTGCTGCTGTGCAACGATGCATCCGATTATTTCCGTGATTTGTTCGATATGATTAACGCTCTGTAAAAATGGTAATTGTTTTGTCTGTTCTGTTTCTTTTGTTTTGCCCTGCGCTCATTATTTTTGCTTGTAATAAAATCAAAATCCTCAATAAGTTGGGAGTTGTGATTTTGTGCTATCTCGTGGGGATGGCTGTGGGCAATTCCGGGCTTTTGCCGCAAAGCCTCACCACAGCTGCCGGCGGGGGAGACAGCCCGTTGAGCCTGCTGCAAAGCATTACCATTTGCATTGCTCTACCCATGGTTCTGTTCTCATTGGATATCAAAACCTTTTTTCGCGTGACAAAAAAGGGGATGCTGTGCATGGGGCTTGCCTGCGTGTCGGTGGTTGCAGTCACATTTGTGCTGCATCTGTGCTTTCGCGCTTCCACACCCGAATCGGCGCAGTATGCCGCGGGCGCGGTGTCGGTTTACACGGGCGGCACGGTCAATTTTGCATCCATTCGCACCGCAATCGGTATTTCCGACAATGATTATATTGTTTTCAACACCTACGATGCGGTGGTGTCGGTGCTTTATATTTTCTTTTTGTCCACCATCGGCAGAAGCTTTTTCCGCAAAGTCCTGCGCATGAAACCCTTTGCGGAATCTGCAAATTTACAAGTGCAGGTGAAC
>X279_Western_Grey_Kangaroo__coassemble_92_pt1 | contig 11662 bp, 10 predicted proteins | sample X279_Western_Grey_Kangaroo__metabat2_high_PE_006 | metagenome-assembled genome bin X279_Western_Grey_Kangaroo
GGGCTCATCGGGATTATCCGGATTATCGGGATTGTCCGGCCAATCGGGAGTCAGCTTATCAAAAAGCTTTACCACAACGTTCATCAAGGCATCGCCTGCTTTTTTCCAGTTTTCACTGTCCAGCACGATATCCAGCACAGCAGTTTCCAGTTGCTTGGTGACTTTAAACGAAAGTGAGGTCAGTTTACCCATGGAGCCCAATGTGGTTTGAAGATTGGATGCAACTTCTTCAACGAATTTGTCCACACCTTTTTCTTCTGCCGCTGCTTCTTCCGTGGGAACCTCTTCTGCGAAAACAGGAGTTGCAAAAGAAAATGCAATGAAAACGCAGAGCAAAACAGAAATGATTTTTTTCATAATAACATCTCTCTTTCTTTTTAATGAAATGTGTTAATAAGTATTCTACTATGCATTGCAAAAATTTTCAATATGTAATTCCAAATTTTTTGAATTATTTAAAGAACCGGTAAACCTGTAAAGAAAAAATAAACATTTGCAAATAGGATTGAATATTATGGTTCAATATGATAAAATAAAAATAATATGTTTGTCTGAAAGGAAATTGCAATGGGGAAAATATCCGTAAAAGAAAATAAATCCGTTTATCAGCTTGCACGTGAAGAGCTGGAATACAGCCGTGCGGAAGCGGCGGAATTGATGAACGGCTGTGTGCCCGAATATCGACTTGTGAAGCTTGAGGACGGAACCACGCAAATCCAACCCGAGGATGTGTGCGCCATGGCATTGGCCTACAACAAACCCGAGCTGCGCAACCATTATTGCGTGCATGAATGTCCAATCGGAAAAATGGATGTGCCGGAAATTATGTATAAAAACAATATTCACGAAATTCTTGTCAATATGGTGGTTTCCCTGGAAAGTGTCAACCAAAAAAAAGGCAGATTGCTGGAAATTCTTGCCAATGGCGAAGTGGGCAATGACGAGCTGAAAGATTTTAATGTGATTCGCGAGGAGCTTGAAAAAATTTCAATGACCGTCGAAGCGCTGCAGCTGTGGTGTGAAAAAACAAAAGTGCTTACAAAAAATATAAACAAAAACTAAATAAAATACTTGCATATCTTGTAATTAAATGGTAGAATATATACAATAATTTGTGAAAAGTGAGGTTTGTTTATGTCCGGATTTATGAAAACGAGTAAAAAGATAATGGCAGTTATATTATGCGTTTTGATGTTGCTGCCGTTTATGTTCACAGATGCTTTTGCCGCGAAGCTTCTTGATGAAGATTTGCTTTATGAAGGCGGCCATGTAACGGCAGAAAAGTATTACACTGTAGCCAAGGGTATAACGGAAAAATATATTGTTCTCAGCGATGAAGACAATTCCAACCAAATAAAGAACTACATATACGAAGTGGATTTGAGCAATCCCAACCTTAGCATTGTTGTTGGTTATAATGACGGCGACGGCGATGGATGGGGATTGGCAACCTTGCCTGCGCAGGTGGATGCTATTGAACAAACGCGTGGCGTGACTGTGGTTGCCGCTGTGAACGGCGGCGGTTTCAATACCACCACCGGTGAACTGGGCGATATTTGCATTATGAACGGGGTAATGGTTCAGCAACCCAATAATAATAAAAAAAGCAGCTTTTTTGCGATTTTGAATGACGGAACAGCGGCCATCAGAAAATACGGCGAAAGTACAGATGATGTCAGAGAAGCGGTTCCTGCCATGCAGCATTTGATTGAGAACGGCAAGGTGCTTTCTCTTGACGGTGTTACCAAGCATCCCAGAACCTCCGTCGGCATCAAGAAAGACGGAACGGTTGTGTTTATGGTTTCCGACGGCAGACAGTCCCCGGACTCCTGCGGTATGACTTATGTTGAGCAGGCAAATACGATGAAAGCCTTAGGCTGTGTGGATGCGGTTGCTTTGGATGGCGGCGGTTCTTCCACTTTTATGACCCGGCGTGAATCTTTGTCCTCTTTTACCGTCAGAAATAATCCCTGCTACGGATTTGTCCGTCCGATTGGCACTTCTGTGATGGTGTGTTCCACCGCGACTGCAACGGGTGTGTTTGATCACATTTCTTTTGCGGAAAGCGAATTTTATGTTTATCCCAGCCGTTCGATTGAAATCAATGCCGTGGGCTGCGATGTCAATGGTTTTAAAACGGATTTGCCCAATGGCAAGCTGGTGCTTGATAATACGGATTGCGGTACACTGATTGGTTCCACATTCTTTGCAAATTTGACAGAAGGAACCGTTAATGCCTGCTATGTTTCCAACGGCGAAGTGATTGCCCGCGTTCCCATTGTTGTCACCTACGATGCCGAGAGCCGTATTGATGATACGGCCAACACAATGATTCGCCTGTTCGGCAACCTGAGAGATATGATTCAGTTTGTTTTTGAAAAATTGCTGTCCTATCTGCAATAACTACGATTGATTTGAATTTGATTTCTATCCCCTGTACTTTTGTGCAGGGGATATTGTTAATCCAATGCACAAAAGCAAAATACATTTTTTTTCTTGACAAAAGAAAATGTATTTGTTATAATAAACATACCAAAAGTATGTAAAGGTGACGTATGGCGAGAAACAAATATCCGGATGAGACTGTGGCCTTGATTTTGGACACGGCGCAGAGATTATTTTTGGAAAAAGGCTATGAACACACAACTGTGCAGGATATCATTGACAATCTCGGTGGATTGACAAAAGGTGCGATTTATCACCATTTTAAATCCAAAGAGGATATTTTAAATGCAGTCACAATGCGATTGTTTCAAAACAATACCCTTTCGGAAAAATGGAATAAAATTATTGCAGATGCAAGCATGAACGGCGCCGAAAAGCTCAAAAAAATGCTCTATGAGGCCATTGTTGACGAGCAGGAACAGCAGTTTCGCAGCATGGGCATTCAGCTGCAGAATATGCCGCACATGCTCAGGGATTTGCTGCTGCGCAGTGTCAATGAAATTGCGCCCCGTGCGATTCAACCGGTGCTGGAGGAGGGAATCCGGGACGGTTCGGTCAAGGTTCCTTATGCAAAAGAGCTTGCGGAAATTATATCCTTGCTCGCGAATGTATGGCTCAATCCGCTTGTGTTTTCCATGAACGATGCGGATATTGAGAATAAATGCCGGGTGATTTTGGGAATGATGGCAATGTTGGGTATCGATGTGACCGATATATACCCTGCAATTTACAATATGAATAAAAAAATCAATGAAATGGAAAACAGGTAAATATGCATTGCCGCTGCGGCGACAATTTATTTTAAAATAATACATACTAAAAGTATGTAAAGGGGAGCAGTAAAAATGAAAATGAAAAAATTAAACGACAAAACCCGCTATCTTTTGGGACTTTCCGGGCAAAACATTTTGTATGCACTGGTAACATCGTCTTTTGCATATTTTATGCAATTTACAATTTTGATTCCCGCCGCATGGTTGGGGGTAATTCTCAGCGTGGGGCGAATTTTCGATGCCGTCAAAGAGCCGTTTGTCGGTCTTTACATCAACAAATCCCAATGGCCGATTGCAAAATTTTTGCGGGTTTTGCCCTTGCCGACCGCTGTTTTGACTGTGCTTTGTTTTACTTCAAAAATCTATGCTCCCGAAAACGGAAATCTGCAAAATGCATTTATCATCGGGTATTGTTTTGTGATTTTCCTTTTGTGGGAAATGGTTTTCTCGTTTGGGGATATTCCCATGGTCAGCTTGCCGAATGTGCTGACGCAGGATGAGGACGAACGAACCAAATTGTTTACCCTGCGCAATGTGGGCGGTATGGTTTGCAGTATTTGCTGCCTGCTGGTGCAGCCCCTGGTTTTTGCCTTGTCAGCCAAAATGGGCGGCACGGGAACGGATGAACGCAATTCATTTTTCATCGTAGCGCTGGTTTTTTCCGCAATCGGATTTGTATTTTATAATGCAACGGTATCCAAAGAAAAAAACACATTGATAAGACCAAAAGAAGAAAATACGAAGCAGGCTTATAAATATATTTTCAAAAATCCGCTGCTGATGCGCATTACCGTTTCTGCGATTTTGGTGTCCATGACCTCCTTGCAGGGGGTTGTGCTGCCGGCATTGGTGAACTATTACTTTTCGAGCAAGAATGCGGGGCTTACATTGTTGTATACTTTTTTACTGGGTACCGGCAGCTTTATGGGACAACTTTTTTCGGTGTTTTTTGTTCCCAAAATTTCCAAAAAAATGGGCAATGCCAAAGGCTTTGTATTTTGCAATTTCATTGCCGCGTTTCCCAATTTCTGCATCTTTATGCTGTATCTCGGCAATAAAACCACCATGGACTCGCCTTTGATTTTTGCGTTGATGTATCTGTGCTTGTTGATTACAGGTGTTTTTTGGGGATTTTCTTTTAGCCTGCGCACGCTTGTAATTGACGATGCTTTGGAATTGGAATATAAAACCACCGGTGTTAAACCCACAGCCCTGTTTTTCTCTTTTGTGACCGGGCTTACAAAAATCAACGCCGGCATTGCCTCCTTCATTGCAAGCTTGGGATATGTGCTGATTGGATTTACAAGCACACAAACCGCCGCCCTCAACGAATACATTGCCGGCGGGTTGGTACCAAAGGAAAGCGGGGAATATACAAGCCTCTTCACGATGCTCTTTTTTATGTTTTCTGTTTTGCCTGCCATCAGTTCGCTGCTGTCCTGCATTCCGTTTATGCAAAAAAGAACCGCACAAAAAGACGGGTAATTTTTTGTCAGTTTGTGCGGTTGCAAAAGACGGTTACTCTGGTTGCGCCGCCGGGGGTGCAGGTGTACAGCACCAGGTCATATCCGCTGTTCTGCACTTCCGTTACCTGCTCGGGGGCCATGGTGGCAATCACCTGCACGGCGTAGCTGTTGCTATTGCCCTCCATATCCTTAAAATATATTTCATCGCCTTCCTCCAGATATTTCAAATAGCCGAAGTGACTGGAATAATTATGTGCGGCAATGACCAAATTGTCGGATTTTGAAGAACCGAATTGACGGCAGGGGGCAATTTTCAGCCGTGTATAATCCCATTCGGACATGACCGGCAGCTCCAAATCCAGGGACGGAATGGTGAGATAGCCGATATAATTGTAGCCGTCGATTTTGACTTCTTTGAGGGTTGCATCTGTTGGTGCGGTCGGTTCCGTGGTGAGCAGGGATTCGCTTGGATTGTCAGATGGAGCTGATGTTGGTTCATTTAAAATGGATTGCATCTCCGCGAGCAGGCTCTCGGCTTCCTGTGCGGCTTTTTTGTCTTCGTATCGGTTGTATAAGAATAGGGACAGTGCTGAAAGGAGCAGCACTGTCCCTATTGCAATACATACAAAACCTTTGTTTTTAGGCATGTACGGCTTTCCGTTTCTTTGTTGCAATAAAAAGTCCGTATGCAATGAGCAGAACGCCGAGACTGCCCAAAACCGGGACAGGCCAATTGAGCTGACCTGTATCAATCAATCTTTCCGTGTTGGTAATCGTAACAACACCGGCATGGTATTTGTAGTAGGGCACATACGCCTTGGGAATGTTGGTTTCCACCACATTCCAGCTGCCGTAGTCTTCCAAATCCGTCCACGTGTAAGTCCAGTTGTTTTCTGCGCTCAGCGTGACGGTTTCCACGGTCTTTTTGCCGTAGCAAAGGTTTACCGTGACACTGGCGGGGCGGTTCTTACCGTTGTCATTCCATACTTTTTGTACCGTGAGATCAAAACTTTCAGTCGGCTTGACGGGCTCTGTTGGTTTGACGGGCGGGGTTGGTTTGCATGGAGGCGTGGGCTTGTCGGGACATTCGGGGCACGGTTTGTAGTTTGTGATAATCACCGTGTTGCCCTCGGTGGCGTATGTGGCGGTGTAGCCGCTGATTTCGTCTTCCTTGACTGTCCAGGTGTTGGTGCTGCTCAATTCATCCCACACATACATCCATTGATTGTCCTCGCTTAATGTCTGTGTGTCTTCCAGTGCGCCGTCCTTATAAAGCCGAACGGTGACGGATGCGGGATGGTTGGTGGTATCGCCGGTCCATATTTTGTGAACGACCAATTTATCGGTATCAAATCCTTCAAATGTAAAAAGCCAGTCGACTTCGCCGGTGCGGTTCATGTATTCGTTGCCAAGGGTAATCGGAACTTCTAATTCCGCTTTTAAGTGAATGGTCTCGCCGGTTTTGATGCTTCCCAAATAAACATTTTCGGTCAAGCCCGCTGTTTTGTCCGGGGAGGCTTCGTAAATCAAATCGGAGCCGTTGTAGACCTTCATGTTCAGCTGTGCCAAAAAATCATTCATGGAAACCGTGTCGGTTTCGGTTGTCGGTTTGTTGGCGCTGTCATGGCCAATCGCACGCAGATAAACCTTTAAGTAATCAAAATCCCTGTTTTTGTTTTGAATCACAATGTTTTCCGTGCGTGTATCGCCGGGGAGCACATTTTTGAAGCTGTTAAACAAATCGGTTTTTGATTCGGTGCTGCCGGGCGCAAAGGCTATGATTTTATCGTCTCCGAACGTGACGGTGGAATTTGCGGCAAAAACCTGCATGGACATGCTCAGCATCGCAAACAGAGCCAACAGGAGAGAGAGGGCTGTTTTCAAGTTTTTCGTCTTCATATCCGCTCCTCCTTATTCTGCTGCTATAATGCCGTTCGAGACGGTGACATCATACCATGCCGCCTCGACTGCTCCGGCGGGTTCGGCCTGTATGGCTTCGGCTATGACATCAATCTGCTGTTTTCCGCCATTGGCATCAGTGTATGTTGTTAACTGAATTCCGGTGTCTCCAATTAGCGGTGTTTTGGGTTGTTTGCCCGGTTCAACGGGAGCTTTATAGTAATAAATACCGTTGGATTCAAACCAACCGTCCCCGAGGGTAAATGCGGGGATTTCGGCCATACCGCCGATATTCTGCCCGTCAGCATTGACGCGGTAGGTGACCAATTTGACTCTTACATAGGCAGCCGTGGAACCGGTGTTCGTCACGGTGACGTTCTTTTTGACTGTGCCGTTAAACGTTTCTTCTATCTGCACATTCACCGCACCGGGGGAAAATTGATTTTCAATCGGTTCTGTTTCAGTACTCAACCATGCCAGTGTGCTGCCGGCTACAAAAACGGTGAGCAGCAACACACTCAGCAAGGTGATGACAACCTTGATTTTTTTGCTGTTCATTCTTTATATTTCCCCCTTTCTTACCCGACTGTGGATGTTTCGGGATTAACACCGTACGCATTTTCCGCAATCGCGAAGCTGTTGAGCCATTGGTTATTTTCGCAAGTGTTTGTGCATTTGATTGCGCCTGTTGGAGTGGACAAGCAAATATGCACTCCATCGTTCCCTGCGTAAACTGCATTATAACGCCATGCGAGTTCTGCATTTTCCTCAATTGTATAGGTTCCTATTGGCAGATCTTGAATGGTAACGCTGCCGTTGCCCTGTATGACGGCGTAGGTGTAAATTTCCCCGTCTTTCTTAATGGTAAATACATACGGTTCGTTTTCATTGCCGCCTTCTTTGGTAATGGTCAATGTTCCTGTTTGCGGGCGAAGATAAAATTCGCATATATCCGAATTACCTAAGTGGTCTTTGAGTATTTCAGGATTTTGGTGTTTAAATGTTGTATAAGATGTTATATCTGTTTTATCGATCTTGGATGTTACATTCACGGGAATGTCATCTCTGGTGTCAATGCTCTTCGGGGCATCGCAAGTTAAGTCAATGGCAGGTTCTTCGCCAATCATCGGGAATTCGGGCGTATTGGCAATGTCCTCACCATGCATCCAAACGATCTCACCCACTTGATTTGTTTCGCAGAAATCAACCGATTCATCAAATTTTTCACCGTAGAAAACTTCACTGTCTTTCCATGTGATAACCGGTTTGAATACATTGACATGAATTGAACTTGCAGCACTTGCCGACATCGTTTCTGCTTCCTTACCTGTTTCGCAAGGCTCAGATTCAGATTTAATTTCTACAGTAACCGTATAAGTTAAATCCTCATCAACTGCCGGAATACTTTCTAAAATATTTTTGTTTTCATCTGTGTAGGTGATTGTAATGTCTATATATTCCGTTTGCCAAGCATCAAGACCGTAATTTGTTGCATTCAAATCCAATTTAATATTGTCGCCAATGGTGATTTTGGTGTCCATGTCAATATTGGCTTTTGTCAGCGTACCGAGCAGGTATATATTTTTGTCTGTGCTTGAAACAGTACAGCTGATGGGATCAATCGGTACATTTACCTTCGGAATGTCAAATGTGTCAATCGGGGTATCCGATTCCGGTGTGTATATGCCGCTCTCACTGCCGTTTGTCGGTACTGCATTACCGCCTAAGAAGCCTTCGCGCGGTTTTACATTAAAACTGACAACCAATTTATAACCTCTGTAAGTTGTTGCACCGTTTATTACGGATGTGCCGACCCAGTATTCTTTAAAATCAAAACCTGTGACATCGACATCCGTACCGTCCTCGGTAATTTCTGCTACGACATGATTGTATTCATTGTTCAATATATCGGCATCCGGAGTATTCGACCATTGATAGCTTCCGTTCGCATTTATACCGATACATTTGTAAGCGTTTATTGTGATAGCGTTCTCACTTTTTTCTGCAAGTTCAAAATAATCGGAAACTACATCGCGAACAATGGCATCACTGTCTATATTGATCGAGTGCGCACCACCGTTTTGAATTTCATTGGAAATTTGCTGGAAAATCGAATTCAACGCCGTTGCATCGGCCGCAGACAAATAGTAGCTCGGTGATTGTACATTACCGTTGTTGGAAGAAACCTGATGCATAAACCAGTTGGCTTTTTGGGTATCATTTCCGTTTTGGCTACCTGCACTCGTCGCATTTGCACCATTAAAAATACCAACGGTATAAACGGTAACGCCAAAGGTATTTTTTAAATTACTAGCAATTTCCATCGCAGCGTTTGCGGCATCACTGTCCCAAGAGCTGCCATTTCCGGTCGGTTTTCCATCGGTGAACAAGATAACCACACGATTCCTGTCTGTTCCGTCCGTTGGTGTTTCCGTGAATATATCACAAGCCATGTCCAAACCGATATCCGGAGAGGTACCGCCATCACCATCCAATTTATCGATCGCATTACAGATACTACTCCATCCGTTTTTATCAGTAGGAGACACAAGTGCATTCTTGCAATCACTCGTATAACCATCTTTGTTATAGATGGAACCCACCCACTTATCATAAGAAGACCACCAATTGCTGTAAGATAAAGAAGATATCGAACAGCCGGTTAAAATCTCATTATTATACTCATAATTACTGGAAGCGTAACCAACAATTGCAATGCGGTGAGCTACATCGTTTGCTTGTGCTTGTGCCTGTACGGAGTTCACAAAATTCGTCAACACACCTTTCAATGCCTTCAAATAAGTAACCCTTTCTCCTGAACTGGATATTTTTTGATAAAATGCTCTATCCGGAATTATGTAAGCACCTGCTGATTCGGTAATTACAGTTGTATTACCTTCAATGGTGTAAGAATAGCTATAAGTATAAGATTGAGGTTCACCGGAGCGCGTGACAGAAACGGAAACATACGTATTTTTGTCTAACAAATAATACAGATTCTTGGTAGCATTATTACTGTTGTTGTTGTGTCTGCGATTGTAGAGGTAGCTGTTGGTTTGGCTGCCGTATGGTGAAAAATAATCGCTGGTAGTTCCGAGCTTATTATTCTCATTCTCCATCGATCCTGACTGGTCTATGACCAACACGATATCCGTGGGAACATCCTTTTCTTCGGTTACCCGTACTTCCTCACCGGTGGCATAGGTTTCCAGTTGGATGGTATAGGTGCCGTCAGGGTTGGGGGTTGCCGTTTTGTTCAATACCACGCCGGAATTGTGTTCGTCTGTTTCATTGTCTGCCGCAAAGGCAGCATCGCCGGAATAGAATATGCCGACGGCCAAAAACAAACAAAGCACAACGGCGATGATTTTTTTGCCTCTTTCCATATTCATCCTCCTTTTAATTTTCGCTTTCTGCTGTGTTCAGCGGTGCCACATTGGTGTAGGAAATCGTGAGATAAATAACTTCGCTTTCAACCGGCGCATCGTCTGTGCTTTCTTCCGTGACGGTGTCAACGGTTTGGTCATCGGTTTCCATGGGCTCTGTAATGGTTTCAGTTACAATTGTTTCTGTTTCAGCTTCTGCTTCAGCTCCTGTTTCAGCTTCTGTTTCAGCTTCTGTTTCAGCTTCTGTTTCAACTTCCGTTTCAGCTTCTGTTGCGGCTTCCGTTGCGGCTTCTGTTTCCGTTTCCGTTTCCGTTGCTTCGGGGGCGTAGGGGGTATTGAACCGGCTGTCGCCTCCCATAAGGGGTGCGTCTTGGCTATATCCGGTGTCGCTGCTTTCTTGCTGTGCACCGCCTTCTGCGAACGGATAGCCGCCATACGCAAGCACACGAATCGACACTGTGCCCGATATCAGCAGCGCACACAGGGCCGCGATGCATAAAACGGTTTTTAAAATGTTCTTTTCCATTTTATATCACTCCTTCAATTTTCCGGCCAGCCGGCGGCGGTCAGGGGGGAATCGCCGTTGTTGGCCACTTGCACACCGAATGCATCCACATGGATGGCTGCGGTGCTGTTTTGATACAGATTTTCCATCGTTTCCGCAAAATGCACGGTGGTGAACAGGGGCTCTGTTGTTTCACCGGGTTCAACGGCGGTGCGGTAATAGTAATAACCGTCTTCCTGCAGCAGCCAGTCCGTTGTGTTCCAATCGATTTCAATCACATCGAGGTTGGCTTCGCCCGTTTTGCCCTCTGCCAATTTCAAATCTTTTGCCACCTTCACGCGGACATACGCTGCATTGCTGCCGACATTTTTCACTTCCGCAATTTTGGTGATGGTTGTGCCGGGCATCACATCGTAAGTGCCATCGTCCAATGAAACGGGCGTGGATTTGTCGCTGTCGGCCCAGCCCAAAAGTGCAATATCGATTTCACCCGATGTGATGATATTATGGGCGGTTTCCGAATCCGTAAAATAGGCCAGTGTTCCGTAGGCCGCCAGGGACGCAAACGCAACAATCACGACCAATACAAACAGTTTTCTTTTCATTTGTTGTCACCTCTGCCGAAAATTTGCAAGGGGAGCTTTCCTCTTACAGGGCATACAAGGGTACTCAAAGCTGGGCCTTGAATATCCTTGTATACCCTGCACCCCAAAAAGGGGCGCAGGGTGCAGAGAAGCACAGGTGGTAAAATTATGCTTCGTATGCTGCAAAAGCAGCTTCGACCGTTTCAAATGTTTCAGCCTGAATTGCAGTTGCGGTAACCGTGATTGCGAAATCGTTACCGAGAGCTTCCATTTCAGCTTTTTTGAAATTTGCGGGAATGGTAACAGCGGTGAACAGAGCACCGGTATTTTCACCGGCTGCCAATACGGTTTTGTAATAGTAGGAATATGTAAGTGTATCAGCATCCGCATTAGCGTTTTTGCCGGCCAATGTCCATCTCGCATCAAAATTATTATCAATGGTGAAAATGTTGGCCAATTCGGTGATTTCATGGGCAGCGGCAGCTTCTATAAATGCTGCTGCATCGGTGATGGTTACATCCACGCGGATATAGGCAGCCTCAGAACCATCATCGTAAACAATGGGATCTTTATCATAGGCAATACCGGGAATAACAGTTTCGGG
>X279_Western_Grey_Kangaroo__coassemble_96_pt1 | contig 11411 bp, 9 predicted proteins | sample X279_Western_Grey_Kangaroo__metabat2_high_PE_006 | metagenome-assembled genome bin X279_Western_Grey_Kangaroo
ATACCGCCGTAGGTATCATACAAGGCATCGGGATAATATTCTGAAATAACCATTGTGCCGTTTTCGTCAAAGCCATAACTTGCCCATTTATGCCAGATACCGTTATACTGAAATCCCGTTTCTTTGCAGAATTTTTCCACAGCATTTGAAAGATAAACAAGCACATTTTCCTTTTTATCAGAAAAATAAATTCGTTTTTCACCGTGATTGGATTCCCTCGGTTCAAGTACTTCAATATTTCCGGTTTGCGAAGCATGAAAAAGTGTTTTTGCGTTCATTTTGTATCACCTTTTTCTAATTGTTTTATCCCGCAATGTTTCATCACATTCACCTGTCTTTCGTTTTAAACGCAATAAAGGGCACGGTCATTTCTTCCTCTGTGAGTCCTGCATGAACACCGATAGGTTCAAAATCTCCTCTTTTGTAATCAAGGTTTACATTGCCAATAGCCACTGCGAAGAAATCACCGATAAAATCTGCGGTTTTCGTGTGCGGTGTGCCGAAGCCTAAAAGATTTTCTTTTAAGACTTCCTCTTTTGTCATAAGCCTATAGGACTCGCCGAAAATCTTGTTGAACTCCGACTTAAACTGTTCCTGTTTACCGTCCTTTATAAACAGGCTCATAGCTCTATCCTCAACCGACGGCGGTATTTTGAGAAGCGCAGTCAATTGCGAATAGTCTTCTAAATATGCCATCTCCGCGTTATGCTGGCCATGATCTGCCGTAATGATAACAAGGGAATTTTTGAGCTTTTTACAGAGCTTCTCTACCTCTCGGTTTATAATTGAAATCTGTTTATGAGCTTCTTTACTATCTGTACCATAGCCGTGCATTGTGTGGTCAGGCTCATTCCAATAGGTATAAATATATTTTTTACTTTTCTTCTTTGAAAGTCGAAATACAATTTTGCGAATATCCTTGACACTTTTCAGACGGTAGGAATAGAAAGCGACACAATAAGCACTTTTCTTTCCGTTCACTTCCCGGATTCTCTCAAAAATAGTTTTGAAGGGTATGTATTTATTCGCCACATTATAATCTGCGGCAGGCGTATCACTGCCTTGCAATGTATTTCTGAAAACGCTCACATTTTCGCCGATTTCTTTAAAATATAAATCCCAACCAATCCATCCGCTTTCCAACGGAGAATATCCGCTTTGAATTGCCGTGGTTGCAGCTACGGTAGTGGAAGGGAAAACCGATGAAATATCCGTCACATAATGCTGTCTTAAAAAGTCGTTTTCATTCAGATGCTCCTTTAAAACAGATGTACCCAAGCCGTCAAAGAGCATAACAATTATGTTTTTATAATCTTTTTTAAGCAGCTTATCAAATTCCGGAAGTGTTTTATGCGCACAGTCTTTCACACCGAAATGCTTTAAAACCGATGAAGCGACCGAAAGTATGCTTCGGTCATAATCGGGATACTTTATCATAACCTGTCACTCCTTTTAAATAAAAAATGTGAAGATATTCAAGGGGCTGTAAAATTATTCGGTTGTTCCCATAAGCCAATCTAAAGCGTTTATGCGTCTTATACCTTCATAATCAGCTTCGGGGTCATCGTCAAGAGTAAGCAAAATTTTCGGATAATGATTATTGATTTTTTGCAGAGAAGTCAACTCTCTTTTCAATGTGTTTTCATCTCTGACCGTTGCAGCAACCTGATAATATACTGTTTTCTTTGGGGTTGTTGCAACAAAGTCAATTTCGAGGTCATCGTATTTACCGACATAAACATCATATCCTCTGCGGATAAGTTCAAGATAAACCACATTTTCGAGAATGTGACCTACATCTGTTGAACTTGTGCCCAATAGCATATATCTTAAGCCTATATCTACAACATAGTATTTTTCAAGCGTTTTTAAATATTGCTTGCCCTTGATGTTATAGCGTTTCGCTTGATAAACGATAAAGCTGTCCATTAAAGCTCTGACATATTTTTCAACTGTTTTAACATCCATTTTTCTGCCGAACGAGGTCATCGTATCGGCGATTTTTTTTGTTGACATTGAATTTCCGATATTATCAAAAACAAATCTCGCAATGCTTTCGAGCATCATGGTGTCTGGAAATTTATTTCTTTGCGTGATGTCCTTCACTACGATAGTATTATACAAGCTGTCAAGATAATCACGGATTTCTTTCGGCTGACCTGTCAATTCAAGAGTATATGGAAAAGAACTGCCCTCTATATATTCAACATACTTTTTTGACAGCTCTCTTGTATCTCCTGTTGATAAAACATACTCCTTAAACGATAAGGGAAGCATCATTATTTCAACAAATCTGCCGGAAAGTAAAGTCGCAATTTCACTTGAAAGTAAATAAGCATTTGAGCCTGTAAGATATATGTCAACATTCTTTTTAAGATAAAGGCTGTCAACCACTCTCGGAAAGTCCTCGCAATGTTGCACTTCATCAATGAAAATATATGTCATTTTATCATCAAGCAATCTTTCCTTGATGTATGAATGGAGTTTCGTAGGCTCTCTGAGTTCATAAAAATCATAATCTTCAAGATTTATGGAGATAATCTGATTTTCGGATATGCCGAGCTTTAACATATAATCCTGAAAAAGCTCCATTAAAACAGATTTTCCGCATCTGCGTACACCGGTAATTACCTTGATAATTTTTTTATCTTTGAATGCAATCAGTTTATCGAGATATTCTTTTCGTTCCACTCTTCCATGAACCAATGCAATCCCTCCTAAATACGATGTACTGTTATTATATCCAAAAAATATCAAATAGTCAATAGTTTTTGGAGTTTGCTTCCAAAAACTATTGATTATTCGCGTTGCTTTATCATAAAAATTATTCCTTTTTGAAAACATCAAGCATGTGTATCGAAAGCCCGACCGAGTCTTCTCGCTCACATATATTCCCTAAAAATTTCATATACTCTCGGAATTCTCTGTCATTGAGGGAATCCAATCTATCGTCAAATAAATATGAAAGCATATCGACACCGACGAAGTGCAGACGGGTAACATTATAGTTTTTCATAAGCTCGTCAATATCAGATTTTCTATACAATTCAAAAACTTCTTCACGAATTGATTTTCCGTGGTATGATTCTGTTATTTCACCCTTATCAACAAAACGAAGGATTTGTTTCGTGTAAAAGTATTTATACATAGTCGTGTCATTGTTGCAATATGCGGCATAAATTACAGCTCCGCTTTTAGCAACTCTTATGGCTTCGCTTAACGCCTTGTGCTTATCTTCGTCATTAAATAAGTGATACATAGGGCCGAGAAGCAACACAATATCGTAAGTGTCGCTTTCAATAAACGAAAGGTCACAGGCATTGCCCTGATGAATTTTGATTTTGTGAGGTGGCTTAATTTTCTTCTTCATAATATCAATGTTATGTTCAACAAGCTCCACAGCCGTAGCATCGTAGCCCTTTTCTGCAAAAGTGACGGAATATCTGCCTGTGCCTGCACCGATTTCAATGATTTTTGAATCGGGTTTCAAATATTTTTCGATATATCTCATCGTAGTCAAGTATTCGGGTTGTCGGCTTCTTTTTAAAAGCCTGCCGTCCTCGTCATAATTATTGTAGAAATCAACAACAGGGTCGCCTGTTTTGGCAATGGTTTTCTTCTTAAATAAGCTTAACAGTTTCATTTCCTCCATCTCCTTATTTAAAATAAAAAATCGGTGTAGACTTATTTTTCAAGCCTACACCGGTATAATCATATCGTTAAAATAAAAGTTTACCTTTGTCGAAATGAATATAGAGGTATAGACCTGCCGGGGACGTGATAATCACGTTCTGCAAGTCGATCTGAATACATATTTTGTTGTGAAAAACGATATGTGTTCATTATTTTTACCTCTTTTGGTATTTATCAGACTATAACACAAGATTTTTACAATGTCAAGATTTTTTTAATTAAACCATTATTAACATCAGAATATTTTTAAAATCTTCACTGTTCCTGAATTCTTCTGACAAGGGATATTTTTCGGTTATGAGAATTTTCATTCGTTCGCGCATGGATTTTCCGCGTTGGCGTTTTTCAAATTCCGTATTCTCAAAAAATTGTGTATTCCTTGTGGTCGTTTGCGGAAAATTGTCATATTCTTTTGCCAATTGGACACTTTTTTGAATATATTGCAATGCTTTTTCCGATTCGCCGATTTCTGCATACAGGTGTCCCAAATGGCCGAGATTATAAATGACGGGAATCCAATTGGCGCCGTAGTTGCCGTCCGGGTAAAATAAATCGAAAACAGAGAGCATTTTGTGCATGGCTTCGATTTTATATTGTGCGGAAAATGTGTCTGGGAAAAACAGTAGTGATTGATTGCATTGCCGAGCAAATACAGCAGCTTTTCAATGGCTGCGCCGCAGTCCGGCAGATGCCGTCCGGCGTTGTCTGCCAGAATCATGGTTGAAAGATATTCTTTGGTGTTTGTCAGCTCCGGCATTTCATCCAGAATCGCCTCGGCTTGTTGTTGGTAAATGTCAATCCCCGTAATATATGCCTTTGCGTGCAGGTGTTGGCAAATCAAACGCTTTGCCCAAATGCGAATACTGTCATCGGTGCAGTGATTTTGAATGGTTTCATAAGCAGATAATAGTTCTTGTGATGATTTTTCATATTCCATGTTGTCTTTGTCGGTTTTTTCAGCCGTCAATAGTTCCATATAGCGCACAAGCAATCTGTATTCACCCGGAAACTCTTTGACCGCTTCCTGCAATTTTTCAAATGTGTAAGCAGAATCTTTGTAGCGTAATGTTTCATAAATACCGAGATACTCGTTTATTTTTTCTTCTTTTTTACACTTATTGACACCCAATAACTCGTCTGTAGTGGTGTTGAAAAACATGGCAATCACCGGTAGCATCGTAATACCCGGGTAGGTTTCGCCGCGTTCCCATTTGCTGACGGTCTGAAAGGTTACACCGAGAAAATTTGCCAGGGTTTCCTGTGTCATCTCGCGTTTGATACGCAGGCTTTTCATATTTTCACCAAAATAAACAGTCAAAAATAATCACCTCAAAAGATATTTTGTAAGCTTACAACTTCATAATACTTGTGTTGGTCTAATATTACAATAACCTGTTTATTGAAAGAAATTCCATTATAATAGAATGATTCAACTGTGAGAGACTTTTTCATATCTGTTTGCTGCGGCTTGCAGGACTTCGGACAGCAGCAGTGCTGCAAAAACTGCGTAACTGATTGAGGTCATACTTTCCGCGCCCAAAATAAACAGCCGCGCAATTGCCGTCAGCAGGGCAATTGCATTGCAAACAAAGGATGCATGGCGGTATTTTGCGCTTTTTTCAAACCGAATCAAAGCGACGATGCCGAGAATGAGAACGACAACCGTTAAAATACCCGTCAGCAGGGGGGTAAAGTCTGCATATCCCCAAGGGGTCAAACTAAAATAAGAGAATGTATTGATGACACGCTCGTCCGGACCCGCTGCAAAAGCCATGGCTATGCCATTCGGCAGCAGTTCCAAAACGAATGCAATGCTTTGAAAAACAACGGCACACAAATAAAATTTTTTGTTTGTCAAATTCATTGTATATGCTCCTTTTTGAATGGCGATACAGACAATGGCAGCCGCGATAAGGACAATGCCAACGCACCAAACAGGATAAATTCCGGCTGTAAACAAAGGCGAAAGCAGGAAGGCAATGCCGACCATAAACAAGATAACAATGCCGATGCTTGGGGACATACGCTTTGCATACTGTAATGTTTCCAAAATAATGCTATCCGCATTGTCTTTTATTTCCGGTTCATCCATGCGCCCGCCTGCCAGCAATTCCCCCACGGAAACACCCAAAACATCGGAAAGCGGTTTTAAAAGCGATGTGTCCGGCAAACCTTTTCCGGTTTCCCAACGGGAAATCGCCTTGTCAGTCACCGCCAGTTTTTCGGCCAGTTCTTTTTGCGTATACCCTTTTTGTTTTCGGAGTTCTGCGATAAAGCAGCCGACTGCATTTGTATCCATTTCTGTCACCTCCTGACACAACCATTGTACCGAATCTCCTGCAAAAAAGCAATCTATGAATCATAGAATCAGGGATTGGGATGCTTTTTTTTCATTGCCTCGCGCAGCAATTCCACACCTCTTTGCATAAAATCCTCTTCGTTTAATTTTTTTGCTTCCATGATTCGTTCTATGGCTTGCGACGGATCCAGGGAGTGATAAGGGAAATACAAATCTCTGAGTTCTTTGGGTTTCAGAATTCGATAAACCTGTTTGCTTGTTTTTTCGCAAACACAGCACCAAATCGATAGATATAGCCCATCCAATACAACTCACTTTCGGTGAATTTTTCTTTTCCGTAGGTGCTGATTCCGAATTCTTCGTTCAATTCTTCAAAAACCGCGTTGATGTCGCAGGATTCAAAAAGGAAGCCGCCGGCATCCATACGCCCGGCAACCTGCGAATACATAAACCGTCTTAAAAAAATCGGGGAACTGCATTGGGTTTTCCCAAGAGATTGTGCAAAGATTTCCGCTTGCATTTTGCAGAGCTTCAAGTCCGATTCGTCAATTTTTTTCATGCCAAAATCTCCTCTATATACAGTCCCTGGCCGCGGTATTGTCTGCGAGCCACCTTAACTTTATCGTTTCCGAGTTTTGATTCTTCCTGTTTGGATGTCAAATAAAATTTCTTTTCAATCGATGACAGGTAGCAATGCCTGCAAATCGTCAATTGTCGAAGTGCCTGTTCGGTCACAAAGACATATCGATTGCCGAGATTGGTAGCCGACAGGCAGTGTTGGCACTGTATATCGGTGATTTCGCCGTCAATAAAACTGTCGATAATCTCAAACATTCTGTTGTCGGCTATAGGAGCGATAATATAGTCCACATCCACCAATTTGGAAAGCAGATTTGTTATAAGCGGATGATTTTCATATTCTGTCAATTTGTTGCGGAAATATGCAATCAACAGCATCCAATCGCGGTCAACATACAGGCGTGTGTGGCGCAGATTTCTTGTGTCAAATTCCAAAATATAAAGGGATGATGCCGGGTAATTTGCCACAAACATGGCCGATTGCTCCATGCTCTCACCACAATAAAAACCACGGCCGAAATCATTGGTATTTTTTGATTTTTCAATGGAAATATGCCCATCAAGATATGTTTTTGCCCCGTGAAACAAAATTACCGAATGTGCCGGACAATCCTCTCTGAACAACTGTTCTTTGATTTTATTCAGCCGAATGCCTTTTCTGAAAACAAAATCGTAAAATGCATCTAAATTGGCAGTGCTTATTTTTTCTTCATTCTGCTTCCATCGGGATAAGGTGATCGGAATAACACCGATTTCTTTTGCCAACTCATCTGCTGTTAAGTGCAATAAATCCATCACAATTTCCATATCCGTACACAAATCAAAATCACTCATAAACATTTCCCCTTTTGTTTGCTGCAAACTTATTATAACATAAGATAAAAACAAGTTCAATAGTTAAAAACTTGTTCTTATCATAAGATAAGAACAAGTTTACCGAAAGTCGATTTTATACAAACCATTCAGTGCATTGAATGCTGTTGTCAGGTGGATTTGCAAAACCATGGAATATCGGCCAGAGTGACGGGGAGTTCCACGGTTTGGCTGCCTTCGTAGGTTTTTCCATCAAAGCCCCGCCAAGTGCCTTCGGGCAGAGGGATTTGACGGGTGGTTTGACCTTTTTGAATGACGGGTGCAATCAGATATTTATCCGACAGCATAAAAGCATCGGTGATTTTTTCGTAGCCGCAGTGCGGATGATTGTATTCCAAGTTTCTGATAATCGGTTCCCCGGTTTCATAGGCCTCATTTACGAATGTTAATATTTCTTCCGCAAAATCGCAGTGCAGATCATGCGCTTTTTTGATAAAAGCGAGGTGTTCGGCATCCACCGCTTCCCACGGCGCCCATGAAAATTGCATCATCGGGAAAAAGGCACTGCACTGCGCCATGCGCACAAACAACTCCCGGTCAACGGGAATCCCCAGTTCACGGTATGTCCATTCGCCGCCGCCAATCATGTCCGGGCAAACAAACGGATGGCCCAAAAGTCCCTGCAAAAGGGCATTGGGGATGAGGGTGTTCAGACCGTCGTTGTCCCATGAATGGTTCCGGTCGCGGATTCTTTGAATCACCCGCTTGCCGCCGCCTTTGAATGTGTCCTTGTATTCATGGAACTTGTAGCGGGTGCCGAAATCGTTCCAGGCGATGTTTCGTTGTGCGGGGGTGGAATCCTCGGACAGCGGGGCATTGCTTTTGTTGGAAACCTCGGCATATTGCTCCAAGCTGCCGCCGTCGAATTTGAAGCCGTCCACGCCCATATTCATCAGTTTTTTGAGCTGGGCATCCAAAAAAGCGCAGTCACAGGGCTTTGTGAAATCGAGCATTGCACTCACGCCGTTCCACCATTCCATGAGTGCCGCATCCCCGTTTTCGGTGCGCAAAAAATATTCTTCAATTTCGGTATTCGACAGCCATGGCTTGGTATGTTTGATAAAAAATTTTCCGTTGGGCGACACATAGGGTACCACCCACAGCATGACCGTGAAGCCCATTTCATGCAGCTCTTTGAGCATTTTTTCGGGTTCCGGGAATTTCAGCAAATCAAATTCCCATTGGCCGTAATCCTTTTGCCAACCCTCGTCAATCATCAAAATGCCCGGTTTGAAGCCGTTTGCGATAATTCCTTTCGCATATTCCATGACCCCTTTTTGTGTTTGGTCATAGGTGAATTGCATCCAGGTGTTGTATTGCGGCACCTGGAAAAATTCCTCCTGCAAGGGTTCACCCTGCACGGGAAAATACTTATGCATGGCACCCAAATACGCATCCTTCAGACAAGTGCCGAAGTTTTCCAAAACAATATTCTCACCGTCCATCTTGAAAATCCCGTTTTCGATACGGCATTGGAACGGTTGCTCCGACCATATACAGCGGCCGAAATTGGAAATATACAGTGGCATGGTTTGGTTGTTTACATGGGTTCTGAAATCATGGAAGCATACGCTGTTTTGGTCAAACGGTTCTTTGCTTCCGTCCACGGAGGTACCGCCCCACCAAAATTCATTGGGAAGCATTTGAAATTCGTAATTCATACCCCACCTCGAGCCTTTTTCAACGCTTCTTGCAAATTAAACAATTCCGGTGGTGGTCAGAGTGCCGTTGAACAGGGAAATAAAGAAATCCCAAATGGATTGGAAGAATGCAACAACTTTTTCCCAGAATGACATAGGCGCAGTTGGTTCGCTGTCGGATTGTCCTTCGTAACGAAGCACATAAATATAGTCTTCTTCGCCGCAGAATGGGCAGGTTTCTTTGGTGCGAATCGCAATTTCGTTGCCGTCGCCGTCGCCGGGAAGATTGTCATAATTTTCCACGGCCGCCACGCACTGGTTGTCACCGAGATAGATTTCGGCATGTCCGCCTTTTTCTATGGTTTTCGGCCTCAAAAGAATGTCGCCTCTTTGAATTTCGACATCCTCTTTTGCATACAATGTGAATCCCGCATTCACAAAGCCATCGGCCAGGGATGCAGTGTCCAATGTAGCACTGACTGCAAATCCCGCATTCTTGAATGCGGCGGCAATCAGAGAGGAGCAGTCATAATCGGGCCCCAAGCGGGCAATCATATTGTAGCCGTGTGTGTTATCGTTTGCAATATCAACCGCCCATTGTACGGCTGCTTCCACACGCGGATTTTGTACGGCTTCTTCCGGCTGTGTCTCTTGCTCGGCTGCTTCAAGTTGAACATCTTCGGCTTTGACTGTTATGCCGACAAACGGAATGCTTGCAAGGAGGATGAAAACAACTGAAAATAAGGACAATAATTTTTTTGACATTTTAGATATCTCCTTTGTTTGTTTATTTGAGTGTTACGATTGTTACGCCGTTTTCGCCTTCGCCGTAGAGGCCGAGACGGTGGGATTTGACGAATTTGTTGGTTTTGAGGTGCTGTTGTACCGCTTCACGGAGCACGCCGGTGCCTTTTCCGTGGACAATTGTGAATTCCTGCAGTCCCGACAGCAGCATACTGTCGATAAATGCATCGAGGGTGAATAGGGCTTCTTCTTTATTCATGCCGCGCAGATCTACTCTGTTTTCCGCGCTGGCGGTCAATCTGGATTCACTGCGTTGGACGGTGGGAGCGGATACGGTTTTCTTTTGCTCCTTTTTCTTTTCGAGCAGGCGCAATCTGCTGACCTGTACACGCATTTTGACTGAGCCTGCCAGCACTTCCACATTGCCCTTGCGGTCGGGAGCGGTTTTGACATCCGCTTCGCGGCCGAGGTCGGCAATCAAAACACGGTCACCGGGCACCAAAGGACGGGGGAGGGTATAATCTTCGTCTTCATACAGCGAAGTGACAACCGGGTTGATGGCGCTGTCGAGGTTGGAAAGGTCTTTTTTCATCGCCGAACGCGCTTTGGCGGCGAGGTCTGCGGCATCTTTTGTGGTTTTCATATCCTTGCGGAACCGTTCGACCTCCATCAAAAGGGCATTGGCTTCCCGGCGGGCATTTTCGGTGATTCGCATGGCTTCGGCCTGTGCTTTTTCAAATTCGCGTTTGCGCAGATCTTCTGCTTCCGCCAGTTTTTTTTGTGCTTCGGCAAGAGCTTTTTCGGTTTCGGTACGTCGGAGCGCCACTTCATCGCGCTCTTCTTCCATACGCATGCGGCTGGCTTCCAAGGAATCCACCACGTCTTCAAACTTCAAGTCATCCGTTTCCACCAATTCCTTGGCACGCAGAATAACATCCTTGTCCATTCCCAGCCGTTCGGTGATGGCAAATGCATTGGAACGCCCCGGAACACCGATCAGCAGGCGGTAGGTCGGACGCAGGCTTTGCACATCGAATTCGCAGCTTCCGTTTTCCACACGGGAGGTTTGCAGCGCATAAGCTTTGAGCTCGGCATAGTGTGTGGTGGCTGCGATTTTGCTGCCGTTAAAATGCAGCCTTTCCAAAATTGCCATGGCCAACGCCGCGCCCTCCACGGGGTCGGTGCCGGCGCCGAGCTCGTCTATGAGCACAAGACTGTCGGTATCGCTCTCTTTTATAATGGTAATAATGTTGGTCATGTGTGCCGAGAAGGTGGACAGGGATTGCTCGATGCTCTGTTCGTCTCCTATATCGGCAAACACCTTGCGGAAAATGCAAATGCGGGTTTCGTCCGCGCAGGGTACCATCAGCCCGCAGGCGGCCATCAGGGTCAAAAGGCCCAGGGTTTTAATGGAAACGGTTTTGCCGCCGGTGTTGGGGCCGGTAATCACAAGGGTGTCAAAGCCGTCTCCCAGATAAATATCCACGGGAACGACCTTTTTTTTGTCCAAAAGCGGATGGCGGGCTTTGTTGAGCACGGTGATGCCGTCTTCATTGAGCTGCGGCACACTCGCATTCATATCG
>X279_Western_Grey_Kangaroo__coassemble_97_pt1 | contig 11356 bp, 7 predicted proteins | sample X279_Western_Grey_Kangaroo__metabat2_high_PE_006 | metagenome-assembled genome bin X279_Western_Grey_Kangaroo
GTCAAAACACAGCCCGATGTTTCATTATCCGATTGCGGCGGTTTTGCAGATAAAGGTCAAACTTGTATCAAATTCTTCCGGTGCAGCAGTGAAAATCTTATAACTTTCACCATATTGAATCCAGTATTTTGCCTTTTCGGTCAAGCCATCGGCATTGCCCATGATTTGTTCATAGCGTTCAACCAAAGCCGAAAGGTCTGTGTCCTTCAGGGAATCCATCAAGTCGGTCAATGCGGTCATACCGCCGGTTGAAATAATGGTGGAAACGGAATCGAGCAATTCCTGATTTTCTTCAATCGAAGCGGAGACATTTTGCATGGTGTCCACCGTTTGCGGCAAATTATCCAGCGCCTGTTTGACAGCCGGGGCTTGCATGGCCGTAAGCATATCTTTCAGCAGGGGAGCTGCATCGGCCAGGGCGTTGACGGCGGCGAGTGCTTGAGAATCCAACAGAATGGATACCAACGGATTGGAGGCAAGGGAGGTCAGTGAATCAATGCTTTCAGGGGTGACGGTATTGGCAAGCATGGTAAGAGTTGCCACGTTTTCCTGTGTTAAATAAGTGTTGAAAAAGTCAAGTAACGCTTTATTTTGTTCATAAACGGCAACGGCCTCGGCGAGCATATCCGTCATATCCAGCAATTGGTCAAAATTGTCGGCCAATTCATTGATAACATCGGTCATTGCATCAAAATCAAGGCTGGTAATGACTTCCAGCATGGCGCTCAAAGAGTTCAAATCATTTGTTAAAGTGGACAATGATTCGGGAATCACAAGTCCCAAATCCATGCTGCAAAGCGGCAGCATGACAAAATACATGTTCATGAGCTTGAATGAATCGGTTGTGACGGTAATGGTTGCATCCCCCGTCATTTTCAGGTCTTCCAATTCCGCAAAATCCATGTTGTTCAGTCCCAGGCTTTCGGAAAAACCGGGCAAACCGATGTCCAGGGCGATTTGTTTGCTGCCGTCTCCGATGCAGGTCATACCGTCGGTTTCAATGGTTGTAAAATCGGATTCGGACAGAATCGCAATACCGGCAACCAGGATTGGCAGGCTGACCTCGAACATGGCTTCTCCTGTGCGGGAATCGGTAATGGTTGCGGTCTTGTTGTTCTGCATGGAAATTTTTATGGTAACGGTACCGGATTGGCCGGCAATATCAGCTGCGGAGTATTCCACACCGTTGAGAAAATAACGGATTGTAACAGCCACCGGTGGACGTTTTGTTGTGGAGCCGGAGTAGTAAAGGTCAGTGGAATCCATATTCCAAATCACTTTGCCGTCTTCCAAAACCGGAAGAATTTCGCTTTTTACATTTTCAATATCCGTTAAATCGGAAATATCTTCCACGCGGACATTGGCTCTGTCGGTGTGCAGCCAATCGCTGACTGTGGCGCTTTGGTAAGCACCGTTGCCGTCCAGAGTAACATACACAATTTCGGTTTTTTTAACCGAAGCGGGGGCTTCCGTAAAAACGGGCTGAATGAATGTGTCTTCCTGAATGGAGATTCCCGAGTCAATTTGCTTGTTGTCGGAACAGGCAGTCAAACAAAATATTGTCAGCAGCACTGCAAGAAAAACGGCGGTTGCCGAACGGAATTTAATCATCGCGGTTGTCCTCCTTTTTTGCCGGTGGACGGCTGGTTTGCATAGGGGTTTACTTCAAACGGGTCAATCCCCGGAGCGGGGGCTTTTCTGCGCCGTTGTTCGTTGATTTCATTGAATGTGCGTGCCTGCGGTTCGGCCGGTTTTGAACTGACGGGTATTTTCGGTTTTTGCACCGGGGGCTGCGCGGGTTTTACGGGATATTGCGGCATGGGTTGTGCATACCCCGGATAGGGAGGATAATACGGATTGGGATACCCCGGTACCGTGTATCCTTGCGGCTGCTGTGCAGTACGAACAGGTACACCCGGATAAGGATGCATGGGCTGCTGAGCAGGATGCCGGTACATACCCTGCTGCGGCGTGGGAGCAGCGGGACGTTGTTGGGGCATACCCTGCTGCGGCGTGGGAGCAGCAGGGCGTTGTTGGGGCATACCCTGCTGCGGCGTGGGAGCAGCGGGGCGCCGGGATATACCCTGCTGCGGCATCGGATATTGTGGTGTCGGAGGCTGCACCGGTCTCGGGGGTTGTGCGGCAACAGGTCTTGCCTGTGCTCCGGATGTGGTCGGTCGCGGTGGAGTGGGGCGCATCGGCAAGCTTTGTGCGGGCGGTTGTATCGGTACTTGCTGCATGGGCGGCTGGATTGGATTGCCGGTACGAGCCTGCGTTCGGGCGGAAGGCGGATTGATTGTGCCCGGGGATTGTATATATCTGCGCTCGGGCGTGTGTTGCTGTTCGTTTGCTTGAAAAGCTGCATTTGCTGCCGTGGCGGCGACCGGTATGGTTTCTTTTGGCCCGTTGCGTTTCGTTTTTTGGAAAACCGGTTTTTGATGCAGCGGATTTGGAATCGGCCAATCGCGAGATGTTTTTTTGATGAGTGATTCAAACGTGTTCAAGGTAGGTGCCAACAGGAACAATATGATGGTGGCACTGATAATCGAACCGCGCGCCAACATGACACACAATTCGGTGATTAAGCGAATATCGCAGGTAATGGCAATGCTTGCCGTCACCGTGAAGAACACAAGTGCACTTTGGAAAATCGATTTCATGGCTGTGGCCGAGGCTTTTTCCGCAGCCTTGTCACTGTGCATACCGGCTGCTAAATTTTCCTGATAACGGCCGGTCAGCAAAATCGCATAATCCACAGTGGCGCCCAGCTGCACGCAGGAAAGAACGATTGGTGCGATAAAGCTGACCTGTGTGCCCATAATCCATGAAATGGTTTGGTTGATGAATATGGCAAGCTCAATTGCAAGCACCAAAATAAACGGAATGCTCAGAGACTTAAAAGCGAACATAATCAACAGCAAAATCGCAAGAATTGAAATAACCGATGTCAAAATCAGGTCTCGATTGGCCGTAATAGCCAGGTCGCACATCAATACCGCTTCACCGGTGGCCATACCGTCCGGACAGTATCTTTCAATAATTTGCCGTATGGTTTGCACCTGTATGTTGGCTTCATTGGAGCCTGCATCGTAGGTTGTGTTGATCATTGCCAATGTATAGCCGTCCTTATTGCAAATATCATTGACGATTTCAGGCAAAACGGATTTGTCAATGGCGGAACCCAAAACGGTATTGAGCGAGAGAACATCGACAATGCCGTCCAATTTTTCAATTTCATTCATTATTTTTTCCACATCCTTGCTCGGTGTGTCGGACGGCAAGATGAGGAAATGTGTGGAGGCCATGTCAAAATCATTTTTGATTTTCTCCAGGGCAATCAGGGACGGCGTATCCTCGGGCAGCGCTTTGATTATGTTATAGTAAATTCCCATTTGGTTTTTCATGAAATAAGAAGGAATCATCAGCACAACGAACAAAATAACAAACGCTTTTTTATGGCGCATGGTAAATGCGCTGATTTTTTCAAAGTTCGGAACCAGACGTTTGTGTTGGAATTTGTTGAGTATGGAGTGGAATTGCAAAAGAATGGCCGGCAAAAGGGTCAATACCATGACTGCTCCGAAAAACACGCCTTTGGCCATCACCACGCCCAAATCGACACCGATTGTTAAGGTCATGAAGCACAATGCGAGGAAGCCGAACACCGTGGTCAATGAGGAGCTGAACAGGGAAACAAACGAGGCCTTGATGGCTTTTTGCATGGCCAGTTGATTGTTGTCGGGTGTGATTTTCAGTTCTTCTTCAAAGCGGTCAACAAGGAATATGGAATAGTCCAATGTAACGGCCAATTGCAAAACCGCGGCTATGCATTGCGAAATAAAAGAAATTTCACCAAGAAAGAAGTTTGTTCCCATGTTCAGAATCACTGCACATGCAAGGGCAGAAAACAGTGCCAACGGCATAAACAATGTTTTCATGGTGAACGACAATGTTATCAAGGCCACAACAACTGCAATTGCAATATAGATAAAAAACTCTGTTTCGCAAATTTCTTTGATATCCTCTACGGCAGCGGAAATGCCGCTGATAAAGCAATTTTCCCGCAATATGCCGCGAATGGTTCGTACCGCCTGCAATGTCAATTCATCGCTGGTGCTTGTGGAATATTGAACAATAAACATGGTCGCGCTGCCGTCGTCGGAATAGAAAATATCTTTTGCAAAATCGGGCAGAATTTCAACCGGAACGGAGGTATCCACGATGGAATCCGTCCAGAGAACCTGCACCACGCAGTCAATTTTTTCAATTTCCTGTTTTACCTTCACCACATCTTTGGACTTCATGCCTTCCAAAACCACAATGGAGCTTGCGGCAAATTGGAAGTTTTCATCCAAAATATCAAGCGAGGTCACACTTTCCAGGTCATCCGGTAAATAGGACAACAAATCGTAGTTGATGCCTGTGGCAAAATAACCCAACAAACAGGGAAGCATCAGCAAAAAGCAGAGTATAATAATCAGTTTCGGTTTTGCGGTTACAAATTCCGCTAATTTTTGAATCATGACTTGTCCCCCGAAATAAAATCCTAATAATTATATCATAAAAATAGCGAAACCGCAACGCTTTTTATTTATTTTATTATTGGAATATTGACCAAAAAAGACATAAAAATATCGCCGTCTGTTGTGAACAGACGGCGATTGTAAAGTTGAAACTTATTTCTTTGTTTCCCAACCGTCGAAAATTCTGTCAAATTCATAGACATTGTTTTCTTCCTTGGTGTGGTTGGTATACCAAACCTGTGCAAAGAAGGGATTGTTCTTTGCGATTTCATCGTAATGCCACTTCTTGCCGATGCCGGGAAGATAGCAATGCGGGCACCAGTGGCCGCCCTTGAGAATCAAGGTGGGGCTGGCTTCAAATTCTTCGCCGCAAAGGCCGCATTTCCATGTCAGCTTTGTGCGAAGGTCGCCCTTCTTCATCTTCTTGCTCACCAGGCTGCCGCCTCTGAATTCGGCTGCTTTCTGCATATCCTTGATATCCCAATCCTTGGTGGGCTTGCTTTCATCATAACCGTGATCGAGCTTATAGAGCTCAGCTACAGAAGAATCCTTTTCGGGGGAGTTGAGAACATAATTGTTCCAGCTCTTCGGAATGGCTTCCCAATCGGCATAGGTGCCGTAATAAGCGGTAAGGCGGTCGGCATCCTTGTTCTTAATCCAATCCAAGGTGCCCCACTTTGGTGTTTGGGCAATCTTCTTCATAAAAGGCTTTGCGGCTGCGCCCAGCAATTTCTTGGTGGGGATGTACTTCGGAATACGGAAGTAGAAGTCAACCTGCTGTGCCATGCGGTCAAAATAATCCTTGGCAGTGATGTCCTCACGGAAGTGGAGATAATCATTCAGCAAATCGCCGTCGGCATAATACTGGCCGTGGAAGTTTTTAATGGTGAACCAGTTGGGGGCAAACAAAGTCTTGGGAGAACCCAAGCCGATGCAGCCCAGCAGCAGCTCTTCAAATTCATAGTTGGTCAGGCGGAATTCTTTACCGGAACCGATGTTATAGAAGCTGTTCCAAAATTCTTCGGGCAGATTGCCGGAGGAATCTTCAAGAACCAGATTGCACATCAGGCGGCCGGAGTCTTCCACCGTGCACCATTCGAGCATGCCGTTGAGCGGAACGTGATACATAATGGGTTCCATATTGTGCAGCAAATCGGGATACAAAATACCGGATTGGCGCATAACAACCCAATTCTTAATTCCGCTTTCAACAAAAATGCGTTCTGCAAGAACCTTGGAAATGGCATAGTGGTCATAAACCGAGACCTTAATCGGGTCACCGCAGCGGCCCCAGTGGATGGGAATGTTTCTGTCGCCGGTTTCGGCAACGGTGCCGATGTAGCAAACCTTAATATCATCGGCATTGGGCTGTTCGAGAACGGCCTTGCAGATGTTGGCAGCTGCGCCGGGATTGATTTTTTGCGTGGAATAGGGTTTGTAGTCTGCCGCCGGGGAAACCATGCCGCCGACATGAAGAACATAATCCGCACCCGTTACGCCGCGAAGAATGGCCTCGTAATCCATGAAGTCGCCCCAAACAACTTCAACATTGGAGTAGAACTCATAAGGAGCAAGGAGTTTTTCATTCTTTTCGCTCTTGCGGGCAAGAAGCTTTATGTTCATTTTGTCGGGATGCTTGAGCATTTCCTGGAATGCTGCCCAACCCATGTTGCCGGTACCGCCGGTCAGAAATACGGTTTTCTTCATTGGATTCTCTCCCATCATTAAATTTTTTGATATAGCTATTCTTATCATAGACCTAAAAGAAATAATTTGCAATAAATAAAAATTAAAAATCTGTCTATTTCACAACACTATTTACTTGATTTGAGCTTTATTATGGGAAGCGTTTCGTTTCCCTCGTTAAAAAAATATTCCGCACCTTTCATTCCCAGCGCAAGCAATGTTTTTGCAATGTATTCTTTTGAAACCTTCCAATCGCCTTTCAGCCATCGCGACAGAACCCCCACCGAGCCGTTGGCAAAAAAGGTATACAACAAATCCATCTGTTCCTGTGTGAGATTATTGATGTTGTTTTCATTCCAATAGCGGAATGTGTATACCCGAGTCATCTCCAGCAAGCGGCTCACAAAAGTCTGGTCGCCATGCAAATTGAGAAGAACATAGCAGAAATCGCGGTTTTTTTCAATGCAGGTAAGAATATCCACCAGCAAATCACCCGAAACGCCATTGTCGTTGAATTGCATGGTCACATCCATCAATTCCTGATACAATTCTTCCTCGATTTGTGCCAATAGGTCAAATGCATCGCAGTAATAGTTGTAAAATGTTCCGCGGTTCAGGTCGGCCTGTTTGCAAATGTCCGTAACGGTAATGCGGTTAATCGGTTTTTCTTTCAGAAGCTCGATTAAGCTTTCACGCAAAACCATTTTTGTGTATCGTACGCGGCGATTGTCATTGATTTCAATCATGCTTCATCCTCCTGTTTCAAAATCAACACAATAGATTTTATCATACATGCCGCCATAAAGTCAACGCTGTGTTCAAACTTTACACATAAAATTTACAAAATATTTACTTTTTTAACAGATGTTGTTAATGAATCTTTGATAAACTACAACGGTATTAAAAAATGAAAGGAGATATTTTGATGGTTACTTTTGTGAAGCTGATTGTTGCCTTTATCAAAGTTCAAATTTTCTTTGCAAAGCTTTTTGCCAATGCCGATTTGGTGATTGCACTTGAAGAGCGTTTGGAAGAACTGTACCGGCAAGAGGAAGAAGAAAGCACAGGGACTGAAGAATAAAATAATTGAGGGTGTGCCAAAACGATGGCACATCCTCTTTTTTGTTTTATTCAGTTGATTTCCTTTTCAATCGTACCGTGTTTTTCCTCAAACATGCGAATGCATTGGCGAATAAGATATATGATTTGTCCGTTGGCAGCTCGACCTTCGTATTTGGCAATATACTTTAATTTTGCATGCAATTCCGGTTCCACTTCAATACCCAAATGTTTGTTTTCTTTATTTCTCAAAATCATCACCGCATAATCATCTTAATTTAAGTACATTTTAAGATAATTTTTGTTTATTATGTTATTAGTATACTTGATTTGAGTATACTAAATTGCAGATACATTATGGTGATAATATGATTTGTACATTTTTCGGGCACAAGGACACGCCGGATGCAATAGAACCAATACTGCAAAAAGTTCTAATTGATTTAATTGAGCGCAAAAATGTAAATTTGTTTTATGTCGGAAACAACGGAAACTTTGATTCCATTGTCAAGAAAAATTTGCAGATACTTCAAAAAAAATATACCGGTATTCGATATTATGTTGTGTTAGCCTATTTGTCCAAAAAAAACAAGATGATTTGAATGGTACTTTTGAAACAATTTATCCTGAAGGACTTGAAAATGTTCCACCTCAATTTGCAATAGATAAACGAAATCGATGGATGATAGAGCAATCTGATTTTGTTGTTGTGTATGTGAAACATGCAATCGGCGGTGCAGTCAAATTTAAAAATATAGCAGATTATAAAGGAAAATTATTTACAAACATTGCAGATTATGTTAACTTTTGATGCTGGAAATCAATTTATAATCAACGCGAAGCGTTCCGCAATTATTCATCATTCATCTTTCATTATTCATTAAAAAACCAAGGGTCTGTGTCAGAATGCAAAGTCAGACACAGACCCTTGGTTTCTTATTCGACTTGTTCTGCGGGAATGGTTTGCAATGCGGCTGCGATTTGATGCAGGCAGTCGATTGAAGTTTCGTTATTTGTCAGTTTAACCGAAAAATAGGATTTTCCCGCACTGCTGGCCATCACACGGCCTTTCATTTGCGAGGCGAGCGCGGCCAATATGCTGCGGTCTATTTTTTCCACAAACAGCAGCAGGCTGTTGCCTCTTTGGGTGATTTCATAAATGCCGTGGTCGGCGCAGGTGTTTTTCAGCAGCGCCACCTTGATAAGCCCCAAAACGCTTTCCGGCGGTTCGCCGTAGCGGTCAATCAGTTCGTCGGTCACGTCCATGGCGTCTTCCTGATTGCGGATATCGGCAATGCGGCGGTAGGCGGCCAAACGCTGCGGATATGAATTGATATACGGTTCGGGGATGTGGGCATTGAGCTGAATGTCCACCTGACAATCCTTTTTGATTGGCTGCGCATTTCCGGATTGTTCCGCAATGGCTTCATTGAGCAGCTTCAGATACATATCATATCCGACCGCTTCCAAATGCCCATGCTGCTGTGCGCCCACAAGATTGCCCGTGCCGCGAATTTCCATGTCGCGCATGGCAATGCGGAAGCCGGAGCCGAACTCGGTGTATTCGCGGATGGCATCGAGCCTGCGGCGGGCAATTTCCGGCAGCTCCTTGTCTTTTCGGAATGTCAAATAGGCACTGGCGCGGCGGGTGGAACGTCCCACGCGGCCGCGAATTTGGTGCAGCTGCGCCAGCCCCAAGCGGTCGGCATCTTCAATAATCAAAGTGTTTGCATTGGGTACATCCACACCGGTTTCAATGATGGTTGTGCACACAAGAATATCAATTTCCCCCTCGGTCATTCTGCGCCATATATCCGAAAGCTCCTCTTCGGCCATTTTTCCGTGCCCGACGGCGATGTTGGCATCGGGGAACAGTTCTTTGATTTCGGCGGCTTTGCTTGTGATGTCGCCGGTGCGGTTGTAGAGATAAAATACCTGCCCGCCGCGGCGCAATTCCTTGGAAATGGCCTGGGCAAGAATGCCCATGTCGTGCTCTATGACATAGGTTTGCACCGGATAACGGTCGAGCGGGGCTTCCTCAATGACGGACATATCACGAATACCGGTCAGCGCCATGTTCAGCGTGCGGGGGATGGGCGTTGCGGATAGGGTCAGTACATCCACAGTGGGAAAAAGCTGCTTGAGCTTTTCCTTTTGCGCCACGCCGAACCGCTGCTCCTCATCCACAATCAACAGTCCCAAATCACGGAATTTGATTTCTTTTCCGAGCAGCTTGTGTGTGCCCACAAGAATGTCAATGGCACCGGATTTTAATCTTTGTTTGATATCTGTTTGCTGTTTCGGGGTGCGGAAGCGCGAGAGCATATCCACATACAGCGGAAAACCTTCAAAACGTCTTAATATCGTACGGTAGTGCTGCAGGGCAAGAATGGTCGTCGGCACCAAAATGGCGCATTGCTTGCCGTCGGCGGCACATTTGAAGGCTGCGCGCAGCGCTACCTCCGTTTTTCCGAAGCCTACATCGCCGCACAAAAGTCTGTCCATCGGATAGGCTTTTTCCATGTCGCCCTTGATTTCATCAATGCAGCGCAGCTGGTCATCGGTTTCATCAAATTCAAACCGCCGTTCAAAGTCGTTTTGCATGTCGATGTCGGGAGAGAATGCAAACCCCGGGGTGCTTTGGCGTTGGGCGTAGAGCTTCACGAGCTGCTCGGCCATATCCTTGACCGCGCCCTTGACTTTGGCCTTGGTTTTCATCCATTCGGGGGAACCCAAACGGTTGATTTTGACCGTGCGTTTTCCGTCCTCCTCATGCGGGCCGATGTACTTGCTGACCAAATCCAGCTTTGTGACCGGCACATACAGAACATCGTTTTTTGCATAAAGAATTTTGATATAATCCTTGACGAAACCGTTCATTTCCACCTTTTCAATGCCGTCGAAAATGCCGATGCCGTTGATTTCATGCACCACATAATCGCCTTTGTGCAGCTCGTCAAGGGAGTTGAATGCATTGGGATTTTTCTTTTTGTGTGTTTTTACGCTTTTCTGCACCTTGCCGGCCATGCGGCTGTAGGTGACGAACAAAAGCTTTTCGCCGGGGTAGTCCATGCCGTAGGAAATCGCCCCGGGCAGGATGTTAATATATCCTTTTTGAAATAATTTCGGTGTTTTTCTGCACAGCAGAACCGGGTATTCGTCGGCTGCCAATTCTTCCAAAAGTCCTTCGGCGGCCTTTTCGGTGCCGGCAAAAATAATGATGGTGTAGCCGCGCGAGAGCATGGGGGCAATGTCTTCGGTTAAAAGCTTATAGGAGCCGTCCCAGCCCGAGCCCTGGGTGCAGTTGAATGTAATCAAATCTTTTACCGGCGTGTCAAAGCTGCCGCGGGTAAAGTTGTCAAAATAAACGGCGCCTTTTTTTTCAAAGGTATACAGCATCTCTTTGAAGGTGATGCAATAGTTGTCCAATCCTTTGCACAGAACGCCGTCTTCAAACAGGTCGGTCAGCTCCTGCAAATGCAGCTGCGAGGCGGCGTTGGCCTTTTCTTTTACATTAAAGGAATCACACACAAACAGCAGGGCATCGTCGATGTAATCCAGCACCGTGGCCGATTTTTCATAAGCCAGGGGCAGGTATTTGTCCGCGCAGGAAAGGCGAACATCGGATTTCAGCAGGTCTGCATCGGCCTGCAGAAGTTCTTTGGCCTTTGCGTTGTTTTTGCCGCGAATGGATTTGATTGTATGCTCGATTTTTTCCGCAAAATCGGCATTGGAATCGAATAAAACTTCGGTGGATGGCGTAATGCGGATGGTTTCGGCCGGTTCTCCGCGCCGTTGTGTTTGGGCGTCAAAATAGGAAACGGAGTCGATTTCATCCCCCCAAAACTCAATACGCACGGGATTTTGCGAATCGGGCGGATAAAAATCAAGCAGTCCGCCGCGCAGGGAAAATTGCCCGGGGCCTTCCACCAGTTCGCTTGCGCTGTAGCCTGCGCCTGTAAGGGCATACAATATGCTCTGCGGGGCAATTTCCGCGCCGGGTTTGGGTACCAGGCTGCGTTTTTTCAGCTCTTCGGGCGGAATGGTGTTCTGAAGGGCTGCTTCTTCGGGAAAAACAAGAACGTCGC
>X279_Western_Grey_Kangaroo__coassemble_100_pt1 | contig 11255 bp, 12 predicted proteins | sample X279_Western_Grey_Kangaroo__metabat2_high_PE_006 | metagenome-assembled genome bin X279_Western_Grey_Kangaroo
GAATAGGTGTGGATAAATTCAACGGCTGCAGCAAATGGCAGAGCCTTTTCGGCTTCACCGCCGCACAGCTCACAGAAAGCAAGGCAGAGCACCGGGCGCACGCGTTTCCCGCCGCCGGCAAGCGAATACGACAGCATCGCACGCATGTCCGATTTTTCATATTCAGCTGCGGGAATAAAAGCCATGATATTTTCTTCAATCAGCTGTGTATATTCGGAAATAGAACGAAGTTTAATCATCTTGCTCCTCCACGGCATCCGGAGTTGTAATTTTCAATTCCGCTTCACGAAGTGCCTTGTCGCAATAGGCAGACAATTTGGCGCCTTTTTCAAATAATTTTACCGCTTCATCCAGGGACAGTTGCCCGCCCTCCAGCTTCGCAACAATTTCTTCAAGTTGCTTCATTGCGGTTTCGTAAGTCATTTTAGGCATGGTATAGCCACCCTTTATTTATTTTCTATTGAATCGACCGTACAGTTCACATTGCCGTCGGCCATGGAGATGCAAACTGAATCCCCCTTGTGCAATTCCTTTACGCCGGACACGATGTGTGCTCCCGTATAAACGGCGGCATAGCCGCGGCTGAGAACCTTCAGCGGACTTAATGAATCCAGTTTTGCGGCGTTGGTTCGCAAATTCGCATCCAAAACCGTCAAACGTCGGCGATATGCATTGTGCAAGCGTTCGGTCAAACGATCGGTCCGGTATTTTTCATTATCAAAAAAATGCTGCGGAGAAGAAAAACTGCGTATACGAACAAGTGCATCGTATCGCAGGCGTTGGGCGGCAACCAAATCGGAAATGTTTCCATACAAAGCATCCTGCAACCCCGCAAGAATATGCTTTTGCTGCAAGATATCCGGCGTTGCAAGCTCCGCGGCTGCCGAAGGTGTAGGTGCACGCAAATCCGCTGCAAAGTCACAAAGTGTAAAATCCGTTTCATGCCCGATTGCGGAAATGGTGGGTATGGAACAGTTGTAAACCGTCCGCACAAGATTTTCGTCATTGAATGCCCATAGATCCTCAATGGAACCGCCGCCGCGGCCGAATACAATTACATCACAGGCTTTTTTTTCGTCCAATTCACAAATAGCGGCAGCTGCTTCGCCGGCAGCCAAGTCCCCCTGCACACTGACCGGACACAAAACAACGGTTGCCAAGGGCCAACGGCGGGAAATGATATTGAGAATATCCTGCACGGCCGCACCGGTAGGCGAAGTGACAACACCAATCCTTTGCGGAAATTTCGGAATCGGTTTTTTATGCTCCGGCGCGAACAGGCCCTCTTTTTCCAAACGGTTTTTGAGTTGTTCATACGCAACAGCCAAAGCTCCGGCGCCATCGGGCTGCATATCGTCCGCATAAATCTGATAAACACCGTCTCGCTCATAAACCGAAGCACGGCCGCGAACAATTACTTTCATTCCGTTTTGCGGAGAAAATCGCAGTTTGGCGGCACTGCGGCTGAACATCACCGCTTTCACGGCGGCCAATTCATCCTTGAGCGTAAAATAAAGATGCCCGGAGCGATAATGACCCGAAAAATTGGAAATTTCCCCACACAACAAAACATCCGCCAAACGCACATCCGCATCCAACAGGCTTTTGATAAACAGATTCAATTGTGAAACACTGATTGCAGCCTTTTGCGTAAAAATCCCTCCGCATTATTTTAGAGATGCCAGATAAGCAATTCCCGCCGCATTGTCCGACGAAAATACAGGGTCGGAAAAAACGGCATCGAAACGCGCGGATAATTTATCACGAATTATTGAATCCGACATCACCCCACCCGAAAACAACAAGGGCAAAGCGGGGTGATTATGTGTACAATTTTCCGCCATCAGCAACAATGCTGCGGCGATATATTCAAGACAGTATTCTGCAATGTCTTCGGGCTGTTCTTTTTTTTCAAGCATTTGCCGGCATTTATTTTCAAGACCGGACAAACTCGGGGAACCGTCGCGCATAAACGGTTTGATTTTATATTTTTTATTGCTTTTCAATGCAAGTTTTTCCAATTCCACGCCTGCGGGAAAGGCAAGCCCCAGCATTTGTCCGACCCGGTCAACGGCTCGCCCGGCCTATAAATCCAAAGAAGATGCCAATAATTCGGTGTTGAAAATTTTGTTTTCATCCGCAGTCACCAAAACTGCTTCTGTGGTGCCGCCGGAAACATGAAAAGCAATAAATTGTCTGTGCAGCAAATCCGTTCTGCTTGCAGAATAGGCCGCAGCGGCAATGTGACCGGCCTGGTGCGAAAAGAAATGCACCGGAATCCGCATAACACGACCGATGGATTGAGCAACACTTTTTCCGACTGTAAAGCACGGCATATAGGAACCGATTTCATCACGCGGGGAAACCGACACCCCCACACCGTCAATCGTCGTATGTTCGTTTGCATATAATTTTTCAAATAAATGCGGTAAATTTTGCACATGCTGAAACACGGCATCGCTTTGCCGCAAACCAACCTCCCCTGTTTTCACCTGTAAAATCTGCCGTTCAAATCCGACCAGTCCAGCCTGCGGTGAAAAAAGAGCCAAGCTTGTTGTGTAATTGCTTGTATCAATTCCGAGAAAACAGGACATTTTATTCTTCACTCGTATTATTTTCGATTTTTTCTTCTGTTTGGTTTTTCAGGCTGCGCGACAATGTACCGAGAATACCGTTGATAAAGGATGCATCTTCCACGGAACCGTATTTTTTTGCAAGCTCAACAGCCTCATTGATGGAAACGGAAACAGGTATATCATCAAAATACAGTATTTCCGTTGCCGCCAGGCGCAAGACCGCCAGTGAAACACGCGGCAAACGGGAAAGCGCCCATTTGCGGGAAAGTGCGGACAACCGTTCATCTACCGCTTCCAAATTTTCAACCGCGCAAGCTGCCAATTCCAAAGCAAACGTATCTGCAACAAACAGACCGCTTTCTTCGGCGAAAGCAGCCAATTCTTTCACATTGCTGTCTTGATTGAACATTTTTTCAAAGAGCAGCATAAAGGCCTGCTCACGAATCTCCCGTCTTGTCATATCCGGCTCCTTATATTTTGATATTTACGGCAACAGTATAGCATATTAAAAATAAATATACAAGGTTTTTTGTATATTTTATTTTCTTATGCACCGTCAAAAAAAACGCACCACGGTTTGCTTTTGCGGTGCGAAAATAAAATTATCCGATTTTTTCAAAGCTGTGGCTTACACCGTTGTATATATTTTTCGGAACGCGAAAAACAAAGTGCCGTACGGTTGCATTGTCCCCCGCGGCCACTTCACGCGTGCCGTTGATATGGAGAATGCAGCTGTCGTTGCTGTAGGATGCGGATGTGATGGTATGCCTGGTGTCTGCCGAGGCTTCCCGAACGGAAAGCACGACCAAATGCCAGGAATCATAAAACGCTGCACTCGTATAAATTGCCTTGCCTTCATCGGTCAAAGTCATTTCATCATGCAAAGCATCGCCTTTTTTTATTTTTACGCCGTCAACTTCACTTTCAAAAAATTGTGCAAAATCATTCGGCGATTCAATAACAGTCGGCGTAACGGCAGTGTTGACATAAGCAAGATAGTCAGCATCATCCACAATATAATCCAGATAGCACAGCGGCATCCCCTCAATCAACTTTTCAATGGCATTTTCGGGCTGTTGAATAAAGCCGTTGACACCGGACACATACTCGGTTGCGGTGTTGATGGTTTCACCCGTATCGGGGTCGGTAACGACCTGCGAATTATCATCACAAGCAGTCAACAAAAGCAGCATAAGAGAGCATACGAACAGACAAACAAATTTCTTCATAAACAAAAGTCCCCTTTCCTTATCTCGGAATAAAATACCAAACCTTGGTTAAATTATGCTTTACTTTTTTCTTGTTTTCGTATAAAATATAAATAGCGAAGCAGATTATGAAATCAATAAGACAAATGCATAGGATTGAAATTATTATGAAAAAATTTTTTTGAAAAGTTATTTTCCTGTTTTTTGACATTGATTTTGTCAATAATGAGTTGTCTTGGTTTTGAAGTTGAAGATTTCGCTCAAACATTTGATATTTCGACCGGCACTTTTACTTCGGAAGTTTGCATTCTGAACGGAATTGAAACCGCGTTTTCTCTTTCCGGTGATTGTGAATTTGTCGAAAATCAACTTGTTTTATCCGAAACAGCCATACTTTCCCTGCAAAATGCAACAACGAATGCATTTAACTATTACGCATTATCCTATAAAACAGATGCCTATTTAAAAGGAACAATCGTTTATAAGCAGAACGGAGAATCAGCAGCGGAGGATTTCTTTTTGAAGCCGACCGAAAATGAATTTTACAGTCTAATTGATGCCTGTTGGAACAATGAAAAAGCCAAATCGGTGGAATCAATCGCGTTTACGGTCCTTGACAAACCGTCAGCCACACTGTCGATTGACGGCATCGCCACATTCAATCGTAAAGTGGTTGATAAAGAAGTTTATTGCTGCAATGAAGATTTAAAAATCGGTGTCAATCTCAGCTGGGACGGCGCTTTGAGTTATATCGAGGATTTGAACTCCAATGTACAGGTCGTGAAGAAAAACGGTCATGTTTATGTCGATTCCGATGCCGCATCCCGATACAAAACAATTCCGCTCAACAATCGTGTCAATTTAATCAATGCGTACGACACCGGTCGCCTTGTGCAGCAATCGTATTACGGATATATCGGCGAGGGGTATACAAGCGGTGTGTTTATGGACAATGTCTGGTCTTATAACCCCGTACAGGGCGGCAATCAATTCAATGAGGCAAGCAAGATTGTGGATATTCGGTGTTCCGAAAATTCCATCTACATCAAATGCCGTCCGCTTGATTGGGCAAAAGAAAAGGAATATATAACGCCGTCCTACATGGAAGCGACTTATACTCTAACCGGCAGTATTTTGGATGTTTCTTGCGGCTATACTGATTTTTCCGACTATCCGTCCCGCATGGCAGAACAGGAGATGCCTGCATTCTATTGTATTGAGCCGCTGAATCATTTTTATTATTCCAACAACGGAGAAGTCAAGTGCAAAGATGATTTGATTTTCCGGCCGGATGCCGGACACCCGGTTTTTCAATCCGATGAAAATTGGATTGCCTTTGCCGGTGAATTTGCGGATAGTTTTGGTGTGGGACTTTATGTTCCGGGCGGAACAAATTTTATAGCCGGCATTTATCTGCACGGTGAAACAACAAAAAGCAATCCGTCAAAAGATGCAGCAACAAGTTATGCAGCATTGACTCGGACTTTTGAATTCAGAAGTTTTAACCCCATTTCATACAATTACAGCATCACAACCGGTACGGTTGATGAAATTCGCAGTACTTTTAATACCCTGCAAACCATGCAGAAATAAAAAATAGTAATATATCTTTATTTTGACCGAGCAATAAAAGCGGAGCGAAAACATGGCTTACGAAAACAATAAATTCAGAACAAATACCGATGAAGCCGTTTATGAAAGCGGAAACAACTGCACAGTTTATTTGTATCGCAATTCCCAAACGAAAGAATATGAAGCGTATGTTTCCCGTTTGCTTGCAAATGGGTATTCCCTGTTACAAAAAAATGAAAACTACAATTTCCATTTCTGCGCTCTTACAAAAGAAACAGAACAAATCAACATTCTTTTTACTCCTTGCGACCAAACCGTTCGCATAGCTGTTGATTTACAAAGAACAAGCATTCCCCTGCTGCAAACGTCATGCTGCGCGCGTGGAGAAACCGCCTTTTATGCATTTGAAAACGATCACACCCTGATTGATTGCGGCATGTGTTTATTGGTGCAATGTCCGGATAACAGCTTCTTTGTGGTAGACAGCGGACATTATTTTCAAATGAATGACAACGACCGCCTGCACAGCTTCATGCGCGAGCGCACACCGGCGGGCGAAAAAATCGTAATTAACGGCTGGCTTGTGACCCACACGCACTCCGACCACATCTCCAAGCTTTCGGATTTTTTGAAATACAATTGCGACGATGTTGTAATTGAGGGTTTTTATATGAATTTTCTTTCCGAAAATTACGTTTCGGAGGATTGGGGACGTGAGGAAAACGAAATGGGGCTGCGCTTCCGTCAGCAGCTTGCACAATTGAAAAATATCCCCAAGCACAAAATACATACCGGGCAGCGGCTTTATATCCGCAATCTTGTATTGGATGTACTTTGCACCCAAGAAGATATTCATCCGCAAAAAATTGAAGATTTTAATGATTCTTCCGTTGTTGTGATGCTCGCGGCCGAAAATACAAAAATCTTTATTCCAGGCGATGCAAGCGAAAAATGCAGTGAAATTTTGGAACAACGCTTCGGTGACAAATTAAAATGTGACATTGTGCAAATTTCCCACCACGGTCATTCCGGATTAAGCGAAAAGGTGTATGAATATCTCCATGCCGATATTGCAGTCTTCCCTGTTACGAGGATCAAATTTGCAGAAGAATTACCCCGTTTAGCCGCCAATCGCACAGCCATTGCGCTGGCAAAGGAATATTACATTACATCTGACGGCACCGTAAAAATCAGCTTGCCGTACAATGAAAAAAGCATAAGTGTCTACCCCGATGAAGCCATTGAGGATTTCAGAAAAATCGAACGCCTGTGGGGTTATACCTACACGCCGGAATACAGAAAAGAACTCTATGATTTATTTTTGCAAAACGGTGGCAAACCCGAAAACACACTCTTGCCTGTGTGCTGTGACGGAACATTTTTGGATTAAAAAAAGATGATATGATGAACTCAAAAGATATTTTTTGCATAAAAGAATCCCAAATTATCGGCATGCTAAACAGAGGCGAAAAGAACCCCCGCAACAGCGAAGGATCGTTTTTGGTCTTAGCGGACGGTCGCATAGCATTTGCTTACAGCCGTTATTACGGTGGCTCCGACAATGACCATGCAGCATGCAATATTTGCGTTGTTTATTCGTATGACAGCGGACAATCATTTGATGTTGCACACTATGAAACATTGGTATTCGCATCCGACTACAATGAACAAAATGTCATGAGTGTGACATTGCGATATATGCGCAACGGAGATATCGGACTTTTCTATTTGCTCAAACATGCAGGTGTATCATCCGAATATATCCTTCGCCGGTATAAAGGGGATTTTTCAAATTGTATTGGTGAAGTAAAATGTCTGCCGCATGCGTATACAAGCTATTTTGTGGTCAATAATGACCGCATTTTGCAAGCATCGAACGGAAAATGGTTTATTCCCGCAGCCATGCATCACTCCTCGGTGAATCGCACGGACGGTGAATATATGGATAGCAGAGGGATTGTTTATTTCTTTTGTTCGGATGACGACGGACAAACCTGGAAGCAGCAGCATGAAACATTGCGTTTGGCTGACACCTATTCCAATACCGGTTTACAGGAACCGGGGTTGGTAGAACTTCCCGGTGGGGTGCTGTATTGCTATAGTCGAACGGACAGAATGTATCAGTATGAAGCTGTTTCCATTGATGGCGGAACACATTGGTTCGGACCGCAAACGTCTCAATTTACTTCGCCGGACTCCCCCATGCTTATAAAACAGAATCCTCACAGCGGTCTTTATTATGCGGTTTGGAATCCCACACCGAAATCTCCGACACATCCTCAAAATGCCGCATCCTGGGGCAGAACGCCGTTGATTATGGCGCAATCTTTCGATGGCGTGCATTTTTCAAAGCCTGTTTTTATTGAAACCGATCCTAACAAAGGGTATTGTTATCCTGCCATGGAGTTCCTGGACAAAAACACAATCCTTCTCGCCTATTGCAGCGGCGGCCAGGATGAAGGCTGTTGTTTGGACAGAACGGTCATTCGCAGAATTGTTTTGGATTAAAATTTAAGCAAGCCACAGGCTAATGCCCATGGCTTGCATTTTTTTAATAGTATTTATTTTTTGTCAAATGCAGGATTGTACATATAATAGTTCTTCGCATCCAATCTGTCCGTAGCCAATCGCAGACCTTCGCCGAAGCGTTGGTAATGAACGATTTCGCGTTCACGCAGGAATTTGATGGGATCCGCGACATCCGGGTCATCAACAAGACGAAGAATGTTATCATACGTTGTTCTTGCCTTCTGTTCTGCCGCCAGTTTGTAAACACAACCTAAATAACGACTCTTTTATAATTTATTATTTTATTTTCAGAAGTTCCAATGAATTTTTATAATGCGATTGTTCTTTGTTCCGCCGATGTAAATTTTATCGATAAATGTGTCAACCATTGGTTTTGTCAGTTCTGTACAGGATGCATATTCTTTAACAATATCTACGATTTCTTTTCTGGACGTTTGTTTTTCGCGAATTTCTTGTAGCATTAAATCCAACTCTTTGCATTTTTCTTCTGCGTCTGTTCGTTCGCAAATAAATCGATTTGAAATAGTCGTGAATTGTTCCTGTGTGATTGTGTTGGTCGCTTTATCTAAATACAGATCCGCAAGACATTTATCGAAATTTTCGATTTTCTTTTTCAAATCACTTTTTTGAAATTCTATTCTTTTTATTTTCTGCTGTGTGTCATCCTGAAGCATTACCCGGTCGGACACATTTTTTACGTCAAAATATTCCTCGGTCAGTTTTTTGATTGCAGACAAAACATATTTTTCGATAGTTTTATCGAAAACTGTTACACCGTCCGGACATTTTGTTTTGTCGAAAAGTTTTACGGCGCAACGATAATATCTGGTTTTCTTTCCGTTTTTTGTGTTAATACCTGTTGTGAGATGATATCCGCAATATAGACAGCAAAGTTTACTGCTGAATAAGTTTTTTGGGTGCATAGCAGGGTCACCATCGCAAATTGCAGAGAAAGGTTTTTCACGCTGTTTTAACATTTTTTGTGAGATATTCCATAAATCCAAATCAATAATCGGTTCGTGTGTTCCTTCTACTTTTATATACTCGTTTTTCGAACACGGAATCGAATGCTTTGCGTGGTATGTTGGATTTTTATATTTATGTTGCACAAGATTACCGATATATACTTCATTGCTTAGTATATTTGATACTGTTCCATATCTCCATATACTGTTATTGCTGCGTGACGACATATTTTTCTTGATTCCTTTTGACTCTTTGTAAGCTGATGGATTTGGTATTCCGGCGTTATTCAAATATCTGGCGATGTTTGTTTTCCCCATATTTTCACAGACAAACAACCTAAATATAAGTCGTACAATATCGGCTGCTTCCTCATCAACAATAAGCCGGTTGATATTATTCGGATGCCGAGCATACCCGTATGGCGCGAACGAACCGATGAAAAGTCCGTCTTTCATTCTTGCATGTAAAGCACTTTTAATTCTGTCGCTTGTGTCCTCAAGATACCATTCATCGACAAGACTTTTTATCTGCCGTGATTTTTTGTTGTTTATTTCCGCTGTGTCTGTGCCGTCGGAAACACCGATAAACCGAATACCCCATACGGGGAAGAGTCTGTTGATGTATTTTTCAACAACAATCATATCTCTTGCGAAACGGGATTGATCCTTGCATATAACGATTTCAAATTTTTTATGCCGTGCATCCTCCAGCATGCGGTTAAATTCCGGTCTTGTATCATCGGAACCACTGTAATCTTCATCGTTATAAATATCATATACTTCCAATCCGTTTCGACTTGCGTAATCCTGCAGCATTATTTTTTGCGTCATAATGCTTCGGCTATCGTCATCATCGCTTAATTTATATCGATCCTCCTTTGAAAGTCTGCAATAAATTGCAGCTTTTGTATGGTGTTCAAAATGATTTGTTGCCATATTCTGTCAACTCCTTAAATAGAGAAGTCGCATAGTGACAAAATCAATCTTGAAATCTTGTGTATGTATTATAGCATATTTGACTGACTTTGTCACTATTGTTTTGAACTGAAAGCTTCAATTGTATGGATTAAAGTATCTGTGAAAATATTTCTGTTTCCTGGATAAAATATACCCAAAGACGATTAAACTCTTCCGTTCTTTTTTGCAGATCCTCATTTTTAAACACATTAGTACATTCAGTTTGTTCTATAATATTGATGCACCTCCATATTAAAATTTATGTGGTAGATGAAACAAATACCACAGGTTTATTACTCATTGCTTTGTTTATTGTTTATTCCGGTGCTTCCAAAACCACTGCTTCCACGCGCTGTATCGTTTAATTCTTTGACTTCTTCAAATGAAACAGGCAGATACGGCAGAACTACAAGCTGTGCGATACGGTCGCCTTAAGAACGGGCTTTTCAATGTCCTCGAAGATACATTGACCGAACATACTCCCGATTGCTACTCAACGGTGCAGCCTTCCGTGTCATATAACAAAGAGGCTGATTGTCCTCGTTTTAAGCAGTTTTTGATTGATTCTATGGATAGTGACAAAGAGCAAGTAAATCTCATACAGGAGATACTCGGATACTTTCTTGTTCCCGTAAACCATGCACAGAAATGCTTTGTCATTGTAGGAGTTGCGGGTGCAGGCAAATCCGTGCTTTTGCGTGTATTAAACGAGATATTTCTCGGCAGGCAGAATGTGTCAAATGTATCGTGGCAAGCGTTAAACGAGAGATTTAAGACGGCGGAGCTGTTTGGCAAGCTCGCTAACATCTTCGCTGACCTGCCTACAAAGAACATTGATGACAACGGCATCTTCAAGGCACTTGTCGGTGTGGACTATTTGACCGTTGAAAAGAAAAACCGTAACCCTTTCAGCTTTCAATGCAATGCACGATTACTCTTTTCCTGCAACAGCATACCAAAAAACTACGGTGACCGTTCTGACGGATTTTATCGTAGGCTTTTAATCATGCGTTTTAACAAAACGGTACCCAAGGAAAAGAGAGATCCTAATCTCATTGACAAGTTCCGTGCCGAGGCCGACGGCATATTCCTCTTTGCACTTGAAGGCTTAAAACGCCTTATTTCAAACGGATATAAATTTCTATGAAACAGAAATCAATAAAGCAGAATTACAACAATATCGTGAAGACAGAGACTCTGTGCTTTCATTCGTCAAGGACTATTGCATCTTTGATAAACAATCATCCGTAGGCTCAACCGAGCTGTTTAACACCTACAAGGTTTATTGTGAAGAATGCGGTATGAAGCCGTTTTCACAGAAAGCCTTTGTGCAGCAGATACTTTTGGTATCGTCCGATGTGTCTCGTGGCGTTGACACATTGGGTAAAAAGCGTGTCATCCACGGTTTAAAACTCGGTGAAGTCCTCGGATAAATACCCCAATGACAC
>X279_Western_Grey_Kangaroo__coassemble_113_pt1 | contig 10696 bp, 14 predicted proteins | sample X279_Western_Grey_Kangaroo__metabat2_high_PE_006 | metagenome-assembled genome bin X279_Western_Grey_Kangaroo
GTAGGTGGGTTCGGGTTGGAAAATGCACATGCCGAAATCTTTAACACGGGCGAGGATTTCGCGGATTTCTCGTTGCAGACGGCCGGTGTAGCTGCGCGGGTCACTGGCTACGCCGTAGGCATCCATACCGAGTTGACGGGCGATGTAAACGGCGCGATAGAGGTGGTATTTCTGGGTGACGATTATCACTTTTTGGACTTCAAAAACCGCCTGTGCGCGGTACATGCTCTCATATGTGGAAAAACCCGCATGGTCCATAAAAATATCCGTTCCGTCAATGCCGTAGTCTAATGCATAGGTTTTCATGGCATTGACTTCGTCGTATCCGTCGCGGCCATGGTCGCCGCTCATTAAAATTTTGGGGACGCAGTTGTTTTCATACAGTGCAATACCGCCCAAAATACGGTCTTCAAGCATGTGGCTTGGCGTGCCGTCCGGGCGAACTCCGCAGCCGAGCACAAGTGCACAATCTACATTGTCCAGTTCGGCGGCCTGTTCTTCGGTGAGAATATACGGTTTGGCTGCGGTGTATACTTTTATGTTCACCCCTATTGTAAATATTCCCGCCAACAACGCAAAGGCGGCAAAGACAGCAATGGCAATGCGTATTTTTTTGTTTTTCATTGTAAATCGCCTCCGAAAAAATAGAGCGGCAAGGACAGGTTTCCTTGCCGCCGTTTATTGTACGTATTTTTGCTTTAATCTTCCTTGATTCTTTCGATGTACCCATCGGGAGTGATGAAATAAATGTCTGTTGTGATGGAATCCAGTCCTACGCTTGCGCGCAGCAAAAGCCTGGCATCGGCAGAGGTGATTTCACCATTCGCATCGTAATCAGCCAAGAGCAGTTGCTCTGCGGTCGGTGTATCTAACCGAACCGCAAAACGAAGAGCCGAACGGGCATCATCGGCTGTCAACAGGCCGTCGCGGTCAATGTCTCCGCATTGAATGAGGATGCCGTCGTTTAAGGTCAGTGCGGGGATGGGCATACGTTCGGTTTCCATGCAGGCGCCGCACCAGCGGATTTGCACACCTTCTTTTTCAAAACCGGCAGGTGTTTCCGTTGACCACGGTGTGAAAATATGCCCTTTGGGTGCAATGGATTTTTTGCCGACTTCACGGCCGCAATCGGGGCAGTAAATATAGCTCGTATAACCGTTTTGGGTGCAGGTCGGCGCAATTTCCGCCACGGTATACGCATTTTTGTGGTTAAGCGGCTCCAATTCCTTTTTTCCGATGGTCAAATTACAATCCGGGCATACAATGTAGGCCGATATGCCGGGCGTTGTGCAGGTTGCGGGTTCTTCCGGATATGCAATGGCATTCTTATGCTGCAATGCGGGTAAAACCTCATATTCCAATTTTGTGTCGCAGTCCGGGCAATAGTAATAGGCGGCGTATCCGTTTGTGGCGCAAGTGGGGGGCAGTTCTTTGTTGAACACCTTGTTGGCATGGTTTTTGGCCGGATAGACCACTTTCCCGAAGCTTTCCGCGCAGTCCGGACAAAATACATATTCATTGTGACCGTCCTGGGTGCAGGTCGGCTGTTGGACACCGACGGTGTATTTGTTTTTGTGATTAAGGGCGGGTAAAATCTTTTTGCCGATTTCGGCTTTGCATACGCCGCACACGGTGTAGGTTTCATATCCGTCCCGGGTACAGGTTGCAGCCAAGGCCGGCACGGTGGCAAAATTTTGGTGTCCCAATGGCGGGAGAATGACTTTGCCGATGTCTTCAAAACACTTTATGCAGCACTCGTAAGCCTCATAACCGGGAGTGGTGCAGGTAGGGGCTTGGGCAACAATCTCAATCGTACCGGGATGTCCGGTGGCTTTATCGATTATTTTTCCGAAATCCTCATTGCAGTCCGGACAGTGGCTATATTCGCTGTAACCGTCCACGGTGCAGGTTTTGGCTTTGGCCGGAACGGTATATTGATTTTTGTGATTGAGCGCGGGCAGAACCGTGTAATCAAAATCAAGGCCGCAGTCCGGACAATGGCTGTATGCCGAATGACCGTCCGCAGTACAGGTGGCGGGAAGCAGGGAAATGCTTTGTTTGTTTTTATGGTTCAGGGCCGGCAAATCCACCTTGTTGAGATCCGTGCCGCAATCGATGCAGTGGGTGTAGGCTTCATAGCCGGTTCCGGTACAGGTGGGGGCAAGCTTCGGTACGGAAATAATGTTTTGGTGACCGGTAGGCGGGATTTCTTCGTAATTGAAATCTTCGTTGCAGTCCGGACAATGCCGATAGGCGTAGTACCCTTTTTCGGTGCAGGTGGGTTCCTTGGCGGACACGTCATAGGTGTTGCGATGGTTGAGCGGTTCCAAGGGAAGCTTGTTTAATTCTTTTTTGCAGTCGGTGCAGAGGATGTAGTCTGTCCAACCGCTTTGGAAGCACGTGGCCGGCTTTCCTATTCCTTTTGTAGTGGTCAGGTGCGTATTTGCATCGTAATCTCCGTAGGGGGTGCCGCAAATTTCACAGATTGCTTTTTTTGTGCAGCCGGCTATGCCGCCGGTGTGCTGCTTCTTTGTATTGGCGGCCGGCACGGTATTGCTTTCGCCGCAAATATCGCAGCAGGCGGTTTTTGTGCCGTCGGAAGTGCAGGTGGCATTATTGTTATATATGTATTCACCAAAATTGTGTGCACAGGTGATTTCAATACGGTCGGCAGCGGGTTTGATTTTTCGGACTGTTTCGTCTGCCGAGGCGGCGGAAATGCAGGTGGCTTTCACAATCGTGTTTGTGCGGGTGTCGCCGGTGGTAAAATACAGGGTTGCCAAGGTGCCGTCCGTTTTGCTGTCGGCAGCTTGTTCCCATGTTAAAAGAATACCGTTCTCGGTTTTTTGTTCGGAAAAATCCCCCAAAATAATTTTATCTGTATAAGAATTCAAATGCGTTAAAATCGAAGTATCATATTCCAAAAGCACCTGCAGCCTGCAGATGCCGGGGTTGTTGAGAATATTGATGTGAACGGCGGTTTGGTTGTTTACGGTGGTGTCGTCCGCATCAAGGCTTAATTGAAAGTCACTGTCGCGCACGGTGAAAACCACTTTGTTGTTTTCAAGGTAGAAATGGAAGCTGCCGTCGTGCAGATAAACATTGTTGCCCTGCACGACACCGTTTATGACGGTAAATCCGTCGATTTCTCCGTTTTCAAGCCGCGGTCCCGCTTCGGTAAAATAGTGCAGTTCACCGTCTGTTTCTCTGTAGCCGGACACGAAAGAGGAACCGTTTATGTAATAGATGCCGTTGCCGGTGTCCACAAGCAAGTCCTGTCCTCTTAATTTTCCGTCCGAATCGAAATCATACAGTACGCTGTCAACGGTTTGCTTGCCCGTGAGCTTCTCACCCGAGAGGGAATAAAAATACAAGGCGCCGTTTTCGGCCACCCAACCCACTGCGGCAAAAGCGGAGACGGAGAGGGCAAACAGCAGGCAGCACACAATGCACAAGCAGCTGAGAATGTGAATGAAATTTTTTTTGGTCATATTTTCAACTCCAGAAATCGGTCAAATAAGGTAATGCTCAATATATATCATATCATATGATGTCTTTAAAGTCCAGTCTTTTTCTGTTGACAATTTAAGGATATTTTTTTATAATGGAAGAAAAAAACGGAGGACACTGCAATGGTCAGAAAAAAAGAAGAATGCCCCGTTTCTCTGCGTGAAAATATGCGCGGCGGAAACGGTACGGTGAAAATTACGGATTATGTGAACAAAGAAGAGCTTTATAACAAAGGCCGCTTATTTGCGGATATTACCTTGGAACCCGGCTGCGGTATCGGTGAACACATCCATGAGGGCGAGGAAGAAATTTTTGTGGTCACGGCCGGGGCAGTCGTATACAACGACAACGGCATCGAAAAACAATGCAAAGTCGGCGATGTGCTGCTTTGCAACGATGGCGAAAAACACTCCATTCGCAATGAAGGCGATGTCACCGCTTCGGTGGTTGCGTTGATTATGCTGAAGTAAATGCAAATTTCCCCATGGAGAAACAGGTGTTTTTCATGGGGAAATTGTTTGTTTAATGCAATCAAAATGCCGCGATACACTCGATTTCGGCTTTTACATTTTTGGGGAGCTGCTTGACCGCTACGCAGGAACGGGCGGGTTTGGATGTGAAATATTGGGCATATACGCCGTTGAATGCCGCGAAATCAGCCATATCGGCCAAAAAACAGGTGGTTTTGACCACATTCTGCAAATTGCCGCCTGCGGCGTGCAGCACCAACTGCAGATTTTGGCAGATGCGGTGGGCTTGCTCTTCAATGCCGCCTGCGACTACTTCGCCCGTTGCGGGATCAATGGGAATTTGTCCGGATGTAAACACAAGCTCACCTACGCGGCAGGCTTGGGAGTAAGGGCCGATAGCGGCGGGGGCTGCGGGGTTGTAGATAACTTCCATAAAAAAAACTCCTTTTTTGTAAAATATAGAAAAATTATCAATTGCTGTATTTTGACAGATTATCCCAATCTATTTCATTTTCATTTGCAAAGCCGCTTTGTTCGGCATTTGGCAACATATCAAACATTTGTGCAAATTCCTATGTTCTCGGTGACATATAAATTCTCCTCATCAATTCTGCTTTTTCACCAACTTATATTCGTCTCCGTCCCGGAAATACGGGCAGGCGGTGGTGTGTTGGGTCATAAAGCGGTATAATTCGTCTTCATCGAGGTTTTGTTCGCACAGGTATTGCCCGGCGTATTCATCATACGCATAATAGGCGCAGAATTCACATTGATCTGCCATTTTTCAGCCCTCGAGGAACGAGAAAATGGTATTTAAGTATTTTTCCATTACATCATTGGGGCTCATGTAAATTTCATGCTTGGCACCGTAGAATTTTTTAAAAATCGCACCCGGTACGCGGGAAACAAACAGATTCTGCGGGGGCATAATGACGGATGCATCCCATTCCGGCTGGCACAAAAGCACCTTGGATTTGATTTTTTTGCAGTTGTTTTCGTTCAATTGTACCTTAACAATGCGGACAGCCTCCCCAACCCATGCGTAGGACGGACGGGAGGTCTGGTAGCTGCGGATTGCGTTGCGTTTTTTCTGATAGTAATCGAAACGGGCGCGGGAGGTGTCGTTGCTGTCCTCAAACCTGCGCTCGGGGTTGAAGCCGCCCGTGCCGATGGCGGGTTCCTTTGCTTTGCCCAACGCCACGCAAATTTTGGACAATGTGCCGGTCAGAATGTGCGGCATATTGGCGGTGTTTGCGGAAATCATGAGTGCGGGCAGCACGGATTTTGCAAATACATCCGGATAGGTCATCAGGAACAAAACACTGACGGCTCCGCCCATGGAATGACCGTACAGGTATTTCGGCAGGTCGCCGCTTAGGGGGCTTACCACGGTATCCACAAGGATTTTCAAATCTTTGATATATGTGCGGAAGTCATCGATATGAACGGTTTCCGGGTCGTCGTTTTCACGATGGGAATGGCCGTGGCCGCGGTGATCAACGGCAAAAACATGGTAGCCTGCCTGGAGGTAGTAATAGGACATTTCGCGGAATTTTTCCGCTGATTCCGTAAAACCGTGCGAAATGACCATAACGGCTTTGGGCTGCTCGCAAAGATACTGTTCATAATGAATTTTCGCGCCGTTCACACCTTCAAAATAACCGTCCGTACGGTGAGAGGCCAAATACGGCTCCGCCACAGTCAGCATTTGGTTTTCGTAATCGTCTTCATCGATAAGGGTGGATTCGACAAAATTCTTTATATCAACCATTGTCTTGATTCTCCTTTTGTTCGGCTGCATCCGTTTGCGGCTTGCGTTTGTATTTCATGGCGAACATGGCAACAAGGAACACGGCCAGCGAACCGCCGACAACGCAGGCGATAATCAGCGGGTAGTTCGGAACACCTGCTGCAACAGGCAGTCCGGCCGCATTGGCAAGAGAGCCGAACAGGGGCAGCAGGGCGAGGGTGAGCAGTGTGGTAAGGCAGATTTTTTTCATTTGGGTAACCTCCGGTTTCATTTCTGTTTCTATTGTACCCCTATTTTTGCAAATTGTCAACTTCCTCGCTTGTGAAAAGAAAATTTTGCTTGCAAAAAAAAATAAATTATGATATTTTAAATATACCAACTTATAAAGGGGCTGCCGAAAGACAGCCCTTATGGAATAAGGAGCAATGCATTATGATAAATAACCCCGTTTTATCGGCCATTGCCGAACGCCGCACCATTCGTTTTTATAAAGACGAACAAATCACCGACGAACAGCTTTCCGCTTTGCTGGAGGCGGCGGTTTGGGCGCCCAGCGGGCGCAACGGCCAGCCCTGCCATATTCGTGTTTTGCAGGACAAAAAAGCTCTCGATGCCATCAATGTCGATTTTAAAAACAAGGTTGGTTGGGAAGCACCGGCCTACACCAACTGGAACATAAGCCCCGTTTATCAGAATGCCCCCACGCTGATTTTCTTGTTTGCCGAGGGCAACAGCGCCATGGACGGCGGCATTATGACCGAAAACATTTGCATTGCCGCTCAAAGCATGGGCTTGGGTACCTGCATCATCGGCAGCATCGGCGGGTTGATGGATGCTCCGGAGGGCAATGTGTGGAAAGAACGCCTGCACATTCCCGCCGAGTGGAAATTCTTAATTTGCATTGCCGTTGGTTATCCGGACGAAACCCCCGCGCCGAAGCCCCGCGCCGAGGGTCGTGTGGAAATTTTCAAAGAAATCAATTTTTAAACACTAATTTTATAAAAGAGGATTCAAGAGATGGAGAACAAAACAGAAGCCCCCAAAAGAGTATTGAGCCTTGTGCAGTCTTCCGGTACGCCCACACTGGGCAATTACCTCGGCGCATTCCGCAACTGGAAGAATATGGCACAGGATTATGAGTGCATTTTCGGCGTGGCGGATTTGCATGCCATCACCGTGCGCACCGAGCCCGCTGTGCTTCGTCAGCGCAGCAGAGAAATGTATGCCATGTTTTTGGCACTGGATCTCGACCCGCAAAAGAATATTATTTTCATGCAGAGCCATGTGGATGCCCACGCAAAGCTTGCCTGGGTGCTCAATTGCTATACCATGTTCGGCGAGGCCTCCCGCATGACCCAGTTTAAGGATAAATCCGCCAAGCATGCCGACAATATCAATGTGGGACTGTTCACCTATCCCGTATTGATGGCGGCAGATATTCTTTTGTATCAGGCTGATTTTGTGCCCATCGGCGATGACCAAAAACAGCATTTGGAGCTTTGCCGCAACATTGCCGACCGTTTTAACGGCGTATATGGACAGACCTTTACCGTGCCCGAACCCTTTATCGGCAAAACGGGGGCAAGAATCATGTCCTTGCAGGAGCCGGATAAAAAGATGAGCAAATCCGACCCCAATGTCAAATCCTTTGTGTCCATGACCGACGACACCGATACCATTATTCGCAAAATCAAAAGTGCCGTCACCGATTCCGAGGCCTGTGTGCGTTATGCGGCCGAAAAGCCCGGCGTAAGCAACCTTATGAGCATGTATGCCTGCTGCACCGGTAAGACATACGATGAAATCGAAGCCGAATTTGCAGGCAAGGGCTATGGTGATTTCAAATTGGCCGTCGCCGAAGTCGTGGCAGAAGAACTTCGCCCGGTTCGTGATGAATACCTGCGCTTGTTAGGCGACAAAGCTTATTTGGAAGCCTGCGCCAAGGACGGCGCCGAACGCGCTTCCCGCATAGCCGAACGCACCGTCCGCAAGGTGATGAAAAAAGTAGGGTTCTATCAGGTTTAAGAGTTTTTGTTCAGCTAAAAAATATGTATTGACATAATTCGACATTGTATGTATAATCTTAGCGGAGAGTTTTCTCCCATAAAGGGCTACCAACTATTCGGTAGGCGGTTGTTTTCCTCTCGTTCAAAGAACAAGATTTCTCTTGACTTCTTTGAAAAGGAGGTGGTGTGCAATGTTGACTTTGACCGAGCTTTGCGCTGTTCTTATGCTCATTGTAACGGTTGTTGACCTATGTGTCACTATTTTTACACAAAAAAAGTAACCGCCCAAGTTCCAACTCTGCGGTTACTTTTTAACTAACGAGAGAACAACCGTCTACTCGGTGTCCCTTTATGCTTTTATTATACTCCCGATTCCCGTTTTTGTCAACATAAAAACGGGAATTTTTTTATTTAATCATATCGTTTCGGATTGTCGGTTTCGCCCAAAATGTAATCAATGCTTGTATTGTAAAAACGGGCAAGTTTAATCAATATGTGTGTTGGCAAGTCATTTTCCCCGGTTTCGTATTTTGAATAGCCTGTTTGAGACATGCCGAGAATTTTTGCAATCTGCGTTTGATTCAAATCGCGGTCTTCTCTCAAATTACGCACTCTTTTATACAAATCTCTCACCTCGGATAATTTTTCTGACTTATAAAATATCCTATATGATTTTGTCTTTTGATACTGACTTTTAACCTGAAATAGGTTATAATTAGATCGAGGATGATTAAATTCTCATTCATTCGACTATAGCGTTGGTAAAAAACACAGTGAATGAAAAAAATATGGAGGTATATTTTATGGATTCAGAAAAAACAAAAACAGAAGAAAACGGTGGGTGCGTTCATGTTGACAAACAAAAACTTTATCCTATTTTGAAGTTTTTTGCCGGAACGGGTGGGCGTATTATTCTTACTGTTGTTTTTGCAGCAATCATATATGGCATAGCAATAGCGGGACTTGAATATGGCAGTGAAGCCGTAATAATTGTTATTTTATTGGCCTGCGGTTTTTTCGGATGGCAATCGCTCAACAAAATAACACCGAGCTTGTTTCTTTGGATGCCGGCTATATCATGGTTGATTTATTTTCTTGTGAAAGGTTTACTTTCATTGTTTATCGGTGCTTTTGTTGCTCCTGTATGGATTGGAAAAAAATATCGTCAACGGTGATGACATTTGTTGATAAGACGGTAATCCGAAACAATAGTTGATTGTACTGATGAAGCATACAATAAGAGATAAAAAGGGAAGCTTTATATAATGAAAAATACGCGTGTATTGATTGATTATATCAGTCAAATTTACAATTTGGAAATTGCTAAGATGACTTATGAGGATGCGTATAATAAACTTTCACAAGAAAGTTCAAAATATACCAAGCGATATACTGTTAAAAATCCCGATTCGAGTCGCCTTGGTGTCGTTGATTTTTTATATTCAAACTCGGGTACTTTTATAGCGATTGTTTTCATTGTTATTGCTATTGTTGTTTTTATCGGTGTTGCAGTATATGCATATAAAATGGATGATTCGCGAGGTTCCGGTTTTTTCTTTGTAATAATCGGCATTATTCTCGGCATTATAAATAGTATTCCCTATACACTCGGCGTTGTTCTTGTGGAAGTTGTTGTTTTTTGGATTCTCTCGCTTTTTTGGCGACCGGGCGCAAAGAAAAAAAGAGATAAACAAGAGAAGTTGAGATATGAAGAGGATTTAAAAAAAGAAGAATTACGATATAAAAATGCAATGGCAATGACGAAAAATTGATAAACAAATGGAAGTAATATCGCAAAATTTGAATGATGTGGAAAACACATTGTTTGAATTATATGCTATTGGAATTATATATCCTAAATATCAAAATTTTGTGGCTGTTTCGATGTTTTATGAATATCTTTCAGCCGGGTTATGTGACACACTTCGAGGACATGAGGGAGCATATAAGATATATGAGAATCAAATTCGAATGAATGCAATTATCGGCAAATTGGATAATATTATTTCTAACTTAAGGGATATACGGGATTCCCAGTACATGGTGTATGATGCCATTCAACAAAGTCAGAGAACATCACAAAAAATTCTCGATTGTGCCTATCAAACCGTCGAAAATTCGGCACTTATCGCATACAATTCTCAGATTACGGCTGAAAATACAGAAGTGATAAAAAATATTGCGATTTGGGAGCATTTTATGGGATATTGATTCCGATGGGAACTGCAAACAAGCCTCCGTCATACGCTGTAAGGAAAGCGTATGACGGAGGTTTTTTCTATGTGTATGCAAAATGTTTCACCGGCGTTTTTCCTGGGGGCCAATACCGCCGAGGGGTTTTTTCCGTTGACAAAGGAGGTCTTTTGCGACGGGGATGATGTAAGATTGTATTCGCTCAAAGGGGGGCCGGGGACGGGGAAGTCGTCTTTGATGAAAGCCGTTTGTGCCAAAGCCGAGGAGCTGGAAATCGGGTGCGAACGCATTTTCTGTTCGTCCGACCCGGACAGCCTGGACGGGGTGCTTTTGCCGGAGCTTCATGCGGTTTTGCTGGATGCCACGCCGCCGCATCCGTTTGAACTGAAGTTTCCCGGGGTGTGCGGACGGCTTGTTGATATGGGGCAGTGCTGGAATGAAGAAAAGCTGCACGAACAGAGCGAAAGCATTCTTGCGCTTGCACGCGCCAATTCCGTCGCACATGCAGGCTGTCTGCGGTTTTTGTCCGCTGCGGGGCGGCTGCGGTCGGATGTGATGCAGATTGCGCTGCACAATACGGATTTGCTGCGTGTGATTAAGAGTACCAAACGCCTTTGCGAACGGATTCTGCCGGTTCGGCAGGAAGAAGCGGTGGTGACACAGCGGTTTTTGAGCGCGTGTACGCCCAAGGGGGAAGTTTGTTTTTATGACACTCTGCTGGGCTTGTGCCCGAAGCTTGTGTCGGTGGAGGACGAATACGGAGCGGT
>X279_Western_Grey_Kangaroo__coassemble_116_pt1 | contig 10664 bp, 6 predicted proteins | sample X279_Western_Grey_Kangaroo__metabat2_high_PE_006 | metagenome-assembled genome bin X279_Western_Grey_Kangaroo
CCTTAAACCAAATCGAAAAAATATCCTTCCGAATGGTCGGTTTTTCGTTTTTAACAATCGTAAAAGGGAACATTTTATTCCAAAACAAAAGCACAACGGCCAATATGGCTCCCAACTGAATGACAATAAAAAACATTTCCTTGAATTCTTCGCCGGCATTGAGCTGCACAAATTCATCCACGAGCAATATATGGCCGGTGCTGCTGACAGGCAGCCATTCCGTCACGCCCTCCACAATGCCCAATACAATCACTTTTAAAATTTCAACAAACGTCAGTTTCATTCTGACCTCCAACTGTAGTTTGTTTTATATTTATGGTAAAGATGCCATCAATATGTCAACCTGCACAAAAACGGGTTCTTTACAACGGCGAAACCATTGCAATGTTTGACAGACAAAGAGGATGTAAAGCTTGCAAATCCCAAGTTTTCCGTAAAGATGTGAAAAACAGGCCGCCGAAAATCGGCGGCCTGCTGGTATATTTGCTGAATATTATGCTATTTCTTCAAGGCCAACAGAGGCGCGAAGAATCAAACGGGCATCGGCAGCGGTAATACCGTCCTTTCCGTCCACATCGGCTGCTGTTGCAGATTCTTCGTCCAGTGTTTCCAAACCGACAGAGGCACGAAGTGCAAGACGCGCATCGGCTGCAGTGATACCATCCTTGCCATCCACATCACCTTTCGCACGGGGGATTATAACCGTTACTGTGAATGTTGCAGTCTTTTCGAGATATGCAATCTCGATTGTCTGTTCGCCTTCCTTGCTGATATCCAGACCTGTCTTTACGACAATGTCTTCAACAGCAATTTCTGCACTGCTTTCGTCATCATAAACAGCCTTTACCACAATACCCGCAAGGTCAAGGGTTTCTTCACTGTTCAGAACATATTCAAGCTTTGTGGGAGCGGTTACGATTTCAATGGCTGCAAGCACAGGTTCCGGATCCTGACCGGGAACCAATTGCGGTTCGCCTTCGATATCGCCGCATTCGCTGCAAATGTTGCCGTAATACAGCTTGCCATCTTCGCCTGTAAACGGGGTCATTTTATGCTGGTGCGCCGCAAAATCGGTCTGTTCACGGGATACCCAGTCACAATTTTCACAGGTGTAACGAACCAAGCCTTGCTCGGTGCAGGTAGCAGCCTTCAAGGTTTCCGGTGTCTTTTTATGTCCTGTCGCTGCGGTTTCATTGGAAACGCTCGAATATAAGCCGCACTTGTCACAATATTTCACGGTGAAACCGCCGTCTTCGCAGGTAGCGGCTACCGTAGCAGTCGCAGAACCGCCCTTGTGCTCAAAAAGAACGGAGAGCAGATTATCAACAACGCTCAAAAGCGTTGTGACGGTATTTTGGTTCAACAGATTGCCTTCTTTGGCGTTCACGGCAAACAAACCGAGGATGCTTTCAAGGTCAAAATCATAAACATTGCCGAGAAGACCGTCAAAAAGGAGGGTTTCAATGTCAAGGGTAAAGATTCCATTGGAGCAATTGCTCAGGAAATTCCAGTCAAGAATTTCATTCAAAAGAACATTGAGCTTGTAGAACGGACCGTTGCCGTCCAATTTCCCGCGGACAAAGGTAAGATTGTCGGCCACTGCGGGAAGGCCTTTCACCATGCCCAGTGCCCAGTCCACAATTTCATCCAGCAGCTCTTCTGCCGTCCAACCGGCCTGCTTTGCAGCTTTGAAGGCATCAAGGTTGAAATTGAAATAAAAATCATCACTCTTTGCAGCCAAACCGTACATAGCGGCATCGGCAGCCATGGAGAGGCAAATGTCGCCCCAATAGGAAGCACCGAGGTCTTTCACGGTTGCGCCGTCGGCTTCCAGAAGCATGCCTTTCCATTCGGCGGCGAAGTCATAGCCGTCCCAATCCATCATGGCATCGTTGAAGTCAACCAATGTATAGTAAACTGCAAATGCGGCAACCTCCGCCATGGTGTCAAGCTGTTCGACAATGGCAAGGTCGGCTTCGCTGTCTTCCAAATGGAACCAGCCGGGGAAGAACATCTTCAAAATTTCAACAGCCAGTTCGGACAAAGTCTTATCTGCCACATATTCGGCTGTGTATTTGGAAAAATCGGCATCGGCAGGATCAACAAATTCACACAGCTTGGGAAGAACAAACTTCACAACCTTTTCAAGGTTTGCATTGAGCTTGGAATTGTCACCGTTTTCAAGCTTCAGTTCAGCCAAAACATCATCGGCAAGCAATTTGTTCAGCAGTGCAACAAGAACATTGTTGAATTCACCGAGAATACCGTTTTCGGCACCGGCAAAATTAAATTCAGAGGCGGTGAAAGCTGCCCCCTGCTTGAAATATACCTGCAAGCCGGGAATCGATGCAACCCAGTTATCGAGCTTTTTAACAAGTCCGTCTTCACCGGTAAGCATGGTCAGCAGATATTCATCATACAGCTTGTCGCCGTATGAGGTCAGCAGATTGTAAAGAGAGGTGTTCAAAAATTCGTCAACCTCAGCCTTATCCTTGCCTTCGCGGCCAATCATTCTGACAAGTGCGGAAATCAGCATCTCGTCAACGGTCCAATCTTTGAACATGCTGTCAGCCAATTTTTCGGGTTCCCCGTCTTTTCTGACAAGCTTTTCATATACAAGATCTTCCACCAATTCGGTCAGTTTTGTGGAATATTCATCAACTTTATCACCGGCAAGACCATCCGCGATACCGAGATCCAAACTCTTTGTAAAGAATTTACCGATGATTGCGCGGTTGTCATTCAGGAAGCTGATAAGATTATAAATGATTTGCAGATCGCCGGTTTTTGCACGGGATTGCGCGGAAGATGTTCCCAATAAACCGGACACAACCACGCTGTCCAAATTCAAGTTCGCGACATCGCCGCTAATTAAAACTTTGGCGCCATTGACAGTATTTAATGTTTCAAGAATACCATTAACGGAATTAAACTTAACATCAATTCCGAGACCGTTTACAGCATCAAGAACCTTGCCCACTGTGCTGTTGGGGTCAAAAGAGAGGTCTTTCAGCACTTCATTGTCAAGATAATCAAGAAGCGCGGTTGCTTTCTGCTCGGCGGAAACACTGCCGTCAAACAGATTGGCACCTGCGGGCTTGACATAAGCGTTGATATCTTCCACATAAGCACAGACAAATTTAAGTACAGAGTCTATGATATTTTCTTTTCTTGTGTTGAGACTGCCAATCAGCCAATCGACCAAGCCGCCCAAACCGGCAGGTTGAACGAGTTGGTCAAGCGAGGTTACGGTTGACGGAATTGCGGCAGAAGCGGGAATCGCCACGGCGGAGAACACCATGACAACCACCAGCAACATGCTCAGAAGTTTTCTGGATCTTTTCATAAGATGCCTTTCCTTTCGTTTTAAAGATTTTGCTGTGAAGCACACCGTTTAGGACACAAAAGCTTCGCAGTGTTTCACATATATATTTTACAAAAAATTCGCAATAAAAGCAACCATTGCTTTGGTGGTAAAATTACCAATAATTTACTGAGAATTTTGTACATAATAATTAGTTTTCATCCATCGTGTAACAAATTTGTAACCTTTTTGCCCATTCTCCTATCAAACTACCCATAAAACCACTTTTATTTTCCGGAATTCTTTGGTCAAAACATAGAAAACAGGACCGGAATGGTTACGAAATAGTTTTTCTATTGATTTCGGGCGCGTTTTGTACTATAATGCAGACGTTAATTGTGATGATATTACTTTGAGGAGGATTCGCACGATGAAATTGCTTGAAGACCGCATTTTAAAAGACGGCACTGTTCTTCCCGGCAATGTTTTGAAAGTGGATTCTTTTTTAAATCATCAATTGGACTGCCGTTTGATAAAAGCACTCGGCGAAGAATTTTACAATATTTTTAAAGATGCGGGTGTTACCAGAATCTTAACGGTGGAAGCTTCGGGCATTGCCATTGCCTGCGCCGCTGCGGAACTGTTCGAGGTGCCCGTTGTCTTTGCCAAAAAGGGGCAAAACAAAAACGTGGGCAAGGATGTGTACTCGGCCGACGTTTTTTCTTTTACAAAAGGCTTCAGCAACACCGTTTCCGTTTCCAAAAAATATTTGGGTGCTGCCGACAAGGTGCTTGTAATTGACGATTTTCTGGCCGACGGACAAGCCTGTCTGGGTCTGAAAAGCATCTGCGACCAGGCCGGCGCAGAAGTGGTCGGCTTCGGCATCGCAATCGAAAAAGGTTTCCAGGGCGGCGGCAAGAAGCTGCGTGAAACCGGCATTCCCGTTCAGTCTTTGGCAATTATCGCTTCCATGACGGATGATTCCATCTGTTTCGGAAACGACGATTGAGGAAGAAATAAATAAAATCCAAAACCTGGAGGATGAACAAAGTGAAAAAGACCCTTAAAATTCTCGCACTTGTATTGTCGCTGTGCATGGTCATCGGCTGCTTCGCCGCCTGCACCAACGACACCAACCCCACCGATGCTTCCAATGAAGCCACTTCCGAAGATGTTGCTACCGATGCGGCAACGGACGAATCCACCGAAGAAGCAACAGGTGAAGAAGTTGCTCTTGATTATTCCAACATCAAGGTCGGCTTCATTTTCCTGCACGCTCCCACCGATTCCACCTACGACAAAAACTTCATGAACGCCGTTGATGCCGTACAGGCAAATCTCGGCCTCACCGATGACCAGGTCATTGTTATGAGCAACATCCCCGAAAACGAAGCTTGCCTTGACGCCGCTTTGGATCTCGTTGACCAGGGCTGCAACGTCATCTTCGGTGACTCCTTCGGCCATGAACCCTACCTCATGCAGGCTGCCCGGGAATGCCCCGATGTTCAGTTCTGCCACGCCACCGGCACCAATGCGCAGACCGCCGGCATTGCAAACTATCACAATGCATTTGCCGCCATCTATGAAGGCCGCTATGTTGCAGGTATCGTAGCCGGTATGAAGCTCAATGAAATGATTGAAAACGGCGAAATCACCGCCGAAGAAGCAAAGATGGGTTATGTCGGTGCATATCCCTATGCCGAAGTAAAATCCGGTTACACTTCCTTCTATCTTGGCGCAAAGTCCGTTTGCCCGACCGTTACCATGGATGTTAAGTACACCAACTCCTGGTTTGACATCGATGCCGAAAGAACCCAGGCCATTGCTCTTATCGACAGCGGCTGCGTTCTTATCAGCCAGCATGCCGACTCCGAAGGCGCTCCCAAGGCCTGTGAAGAAAGAGGCATTCCCAATGTTGCTTACAACGTAAATACTGCTGACATGGGTCCGACCACGGCTCTTATTTCTTCCAAAATCAACTGGACTCCTTACATGACTTACATGATAAACGCTGTAGCAGCCGGCGAAGAAATCGTTGCCGACTGGTGCGGCAGCTTCGCAGAAGGTGCTGTTGAAATGACCGAGCTCAATGCCGCTGTTGCCGCCGAAGGCACACAGGAAGCCATTGATGCCGCCATTGAAGCATTCAAAAACGGCGAGCTGAAGGTTTATGACACCGCTACCTTCACCGTAAACGGCGAAGTTCTCACTTCCTACCTTGCAGACGTTGAACCCGATGATGCATTCACCGGCGACACCGAAGTAATCGTGGACGGTTATTTTGCCGAATCCGAATTCAGAAGTGCTCCCTACTTCGATATTATCATCGACGGTATCACTGCTGAAGAATAAGGAATCCTGCCATTTCAACGGGCGGAGCACTTTATCCTGCTCCGCCCGCGGTTGTTTTTTGACCTTTAGAAAAATATAATGTTGATTATGTTTTTCTAAGCGCCGAAAGAGAAAAAAACGATATGGGAGGAAAACAGATGGCACAAAAAGATGTACCTGCAATTGAGCTGCGCGGAATATGCAAGTATTTCGGCAAAATCATTGCAAACAAAAATGTAAACCTTACCGTCGAAAAAGGAGAAATTCTCTCCGTTCTCGGCGAAAACGGAAGCGGCAAAACCACACTGATGAATATGATTGCCGGCATTTACCAACCCGACGAAGGACAAATATTCATCAACGGCAATGAAGCCTCCATTCACTCCCCCAAGGATGCCTTTGCCTACAAAATCGGTATGATTCATCAGCATTTTAAACTGGTTGACGTTTTTTCCGCCGCCGAAAACATTGTGTTGGGCATTCAAGAAAAAGGCAAATTCGATTTAAAAAAGGAAAAAGGGGAAATTCGTGCAATTTGTGAGCGATACGGGTTTGCCATTGACCCGGATAAAAAAATTTACACCATGTCCGTATCCGAAAAGCAAACCGTGGAAATCGTCAAAGTGCTTTATCGCGGCGCGGATATCCTGATTTTGGATGAGCCCACCGCCGTTTTGACCCCGCAGGAAACGGTCAAATTGTTCGATGTGATGCGTTCCATGCGCAAGGACGGAAAATCCATTGTCATTATCACCCACAAGCTCAATGAAGTGATGGACATTTCCGACCGTGTTGCGGTTCTGCGCAAGGGCGAATCCGTCGGCTCGGTTCTGACCAAGGAAACCGACCCCGAAAAGCTCACCGCGCTGATGGTCGGCAAAAAGGTGGAGCTCAACATCGATCGCAAAGAACCCAAAAACAGCGAAGACAGATTGCTTGTGCGTGATTTGCTCTGCCGCAACCGCGAAGGGGTCAATGTACTCAGTCATGTCACCTTCACCGCCCGTTCCGGTGAAATTTTCGGCATTGCAGGCATTGCAGGCAGCGGACAGCGTGAGCTTTTGGAGGCCATTGCAGGGCTGCAAAAGCTGGAAAGCGGTGAAATCCTGTACAACGACCCGAGCTCCGGCAAGCAGGAAAATCTGCGCAACAAAACACCCATGCAAATCCGTCAACTCGGCGTACGCCTTTCTTTTGTGCCGGAGGATCGTCTCGGCATGGGACTTGTCGGCAACATGGACATCATTGACAACGTGATGCTGCGCAGCTACCGAAAGGGCAGCACCACCTTTTTAAGAAGAAAAGAACCCAGGGATTTGGCCGAAAAAATCATTCGTGATTTGGCAGTTGTTACCCCCGATGCCAAAACCCCCGTCCGCAGACTTTCCGGCGGCAATGTGCAAAAGGTGCTTGTCGGCCGCGAAATCGCATCATCCCCCAAAGTGTTGATGGTAGCCTACCCCGTTCGCGGTCTGGACATCAACTCTTCTTATACCATTTACAATCTGCTCAACGAACAAAAGGATGCCGGCACCTCGATTATCTTTGTCGGCGAGGATCTGGACGTTTTGATTGCCCTTTGCGACCGCATTATGGTGATATGCGGCGGGCAGGTATCCGGCATTGTGGATGCGCGCACCACAACAAAAGAAGAAATCGGTCTGTTGATGACCAAAGCAGGAGGTGACAAGCAATGAGCCGCACAGCCCCCCATATAGAACCGCTTATCCGTCTTTCAAAGCGAGACACCATTGCCCCCTGGAAGGGCATTCTCGTGCGCATTACGGGCGTTTTGCTCGGCGTTGCACTCAGCGCCCTGTTCATCGTTTCGGTTACCGATTTGAACCCCGTGGAAGTATTCACCTCTCTGTTTGACGGCTGCTTCGGCTCGGCCAGAAGAATTTGGAGTTTACTCCAAAACACAGCCATATTGCTGTGCATTGCTTTGGCCGTCACGCCCGCTTATAAAATGAAATTCTGGAACATCGGTGCGGAAGGGCAGGTTTTGGCCGGCGCCACCGCCACGGCCGCCTGCATGATTTATTTCGGCAACAGCTTGAATCCGTGGCTGCTGCTTCCCGTCATGCTGCTTGCCAGCTTGTTTGCGGGGATGGTTTGGGGCATGATTCCCGCCTTTTTCAAAGCCTATTTCAACACCAACGAAACATTGTTTACCCTGATGATGAACTATGTCGCCACGCAGATGGTCGCTTTCTTTGTCACCTTTTGGGAAAATCCGAAGGGCTCCAATTCGGTCGGCATTATCAATGCCTCTACTCGCTCCGGTTGGCTGCCGTATCTGTTTGAAAAACAATATCTGGCAAACATTCTTATCGTGCTGATTTTGACGGTAATTATGTATGTTTACCTCAAGTACAGTAAGCACGGCTATGAAATCGCCGTGGTGGGCGAAAGCGAAAACACCGCCCGCTACATCGGCATTCACGTCAAAAAAGTTATTTTGCGCACCATGGCCATATCCGGCGCTCTGTGCGGCTTGGCAGGTCTTTTGCTGGTGTCGGGCACCAGCCACACCATCTCCGTAGACACGGCCGGCGGCAGAGGCTTTACGGCGATTCTGGTTTCATGGTTGGCCAAATTCAACCCCGCCATGATGATGTTTACATCTTTTTTAATCGTGTTCTTTGAACGCGGCGCGGCGCAAATTGCAACCACCTTCCGCATGAACGAAAGCCTTGCGGATATCATCACGGGCATCATTCTTTTCTTCATCATCGGTTCGGAATTCTTCCTGAATTACAAGGTGAATTTCCGCAAGAATCACAAGGAAGAGGTGTAAGGAATGGATATCACAAAATTTGCAAGCTTCATTACCCAGGCCATCATTACCGGTATTCCCCTCATGTACGGCGCCACCGGTGAAATGCTCACCGAAAAATCCGGCAACCTCAACCTCGGCATTCCCGGAATCATGTACGTCGGCGGTATTTCCGGCGTGCTGGGCGGCTACTACTGGGAAACCTACGGCGACAAAACCAATGCCTTTATGTGCATTCTCGTTCCCATGCTCTGCTCCCTGTTAGCCAGCGCCGCCATGGCATTCATTTACAGCTTTTTGACCATTACCCTGCGTGCAAACCAAAACGTGACCGGCCTCGTTCTGACCACGTTCGGCATGGGTCTGGGCAGCTTTATCGGCGGTTCGCTTTCCACGCTTGTGGGGTCGGGCACCACCGTTTCGCTGAATGCCACAGGTGCATTTTTCAAAACACCGCTGCCGTTTGCAAGCAAGCTCGGGCTGTTCGGCAAAACCTTTTTCTCGTTCGGCTTCCTGGCCTATCTTGCGGTGATTATCGCCGTTGTTGCCGCATTGATTCTCAGAAAAACCCGTGTCGGTCTGAACCTGAAAGCGGTCGGTGAAAATCCGGCCACAGCCGATGCCGCAGGCATCAATGTCACCCTTTATAAATACATGGCCACCTGCATTGGCGGCGCAATTGCCGGCTTGGGCGGTTTGTATTATGTCATGGACTACATCGGCGGCACATGGTCGAACGGCGGCTTCGGCGACAGAGGTTGGCTTGCAATTGCCATTGTTATTTTCTGCCTATGGAAACCCGATTTGGGCGTACTCGGTTCGATTCTGTTCGGCGGCTTATACATTGTTTATATGTATATCGACAATCTTCCCCGCGCTTCTCAGGAAATTTTCAAGATGCTCCCCTACCTTGTCACCATTCTCGTGCTCGTGCTCATCAGCGTACGCAAAAAGCGCGAAAACCAACCCCCTGCCAGCTTGGGCATATCCTATTTCCGAGAAGAAAGATAAAACCAAAAAATCTGTTTCAATAAATTCCATCCCGCAATGCATAAAAACAAACAGGGAATGTGACAAAATGCTGTCGCCCCCCAGTTTTTGTTTTGCAATAAAGAATAAAACAAGAAAAAAAGAGGTTCTTCACGGAACCTTGGGGGTTGCAAATTATGATTTAGCGGGGGGGGGAACAAGGTAAAGGAGGCCCACCTGTAGGGACCGCCGTCCTCGGCGGTCCGAGCAATGTGGAAAATTTGATGATAAATTCCGTCTGTTAAATTTATTTAATATTATAATATTGAATTATGTGGGTGTATTTTATTCTCCTCGGACCGCCGAGGACGGCGGTCCCTACGATTCGCAAACCACCCTCGCAGACAAATCATAATTTGCAAACCCCAGGTTTCCGTGAAGAGCGAAAAAATAGAGGTGTGACAAAATGCTGTCGCACCCCTTTTTATATAATTTTTTATTTCAGGTCTTCCAACCCGACAGCAGCTCTCAGAATTTTGCGTGCATCTTCGGCTGTGATGACGCCGTCGTCATTCACATCGGCCGCTTTGAATTGGACTGCCGAAAGCACATCCAACCCAACCGCCGCCCGCAAAGCAGCCCGCGCATCCGCAGCGGTTATACCATCCATGCCATCCACATCACCGAGCGTGAATGCAATAATCATATCCCCGCAAACATCGCAAACATTGTCCGCATTTTCGTCCGTGTGGCCGAGCGCGGGGATTTCCTCCTGTGCCAGCAAAACATCTCCGCAAACGGAACAATGCTTGCCCTCGGTCAATCCGGGTTCGGTGCAGGTGGCCTCTTTGCCCGCATCAACCACTGCCGTGTGGCCGGTTGCGGGAATCGCAATTTGCGCAACCAACATGGCGCCGCAAACAGAACAGTGCTTGCCTTCGGTCAAACCGTCGGTTGTGCAGGTGGGGGCCACGGCCGGGGTTATGGCTTCGGTATGCTCTGCGCCGCAGCCGACCGCCTGTTTTTCAATTGCAACGGCACTGACAGCCGCTTCCGCATTGTCGGCGGTGGTGATGATATAGGCCACACATACGCCGGTTTCATCGAACGGAATATCATCTTCCGCAAATGCGAATTCAACAACGGCAAGTTCATCTTGCGCGAGGGTGCCGACTTCGACAACCGAAACTTCGTCGCCGTCCCTGTCTTCAAACTTAACAACCGTATTGACATTTTCCGCAGCTGCAAAGTTTGTGTTGCTGATATCGGAGGTCAACACAT
>X279_Western_Grey_Kangaroo__coassemble_118_pt1 | contig 10518 bp, 9 predicted proteins | sample X279_Western_Grey_Kangaroo__metabat2_high_PE_006 | metagenome-assembled genome bin X279_Western_Grey_Kangaroo
GCCTTCACGAGCTTGCCGGCTTTTTTGATAGCCTTCTTGTCTTTCCAATCTTCAAAATCGCCGTATTCCTCACGGAATGCAATAACAAATTCGGAATCCTCATCCAATGTATCAACGCGATTGTGCCAGGCGGCGAAGCCGGTGCGCACCTTTGCGGATTTCCCGCGGCTTACAAGATACATCGCCTCATAAAGCTGACCGAACAGCGGTGCATTTTCACGCAAACCGATAATAATGGGGTCGGTAGACTGCGGAGCCGTGACCTTGGTAATGGTAATAACACCTTTTTTACGCAGATAGAAGAATGCACCTGCAGCACCCACAAGGGCTGCAATCACACAAGCCACAACAACATCGGTCATGAAGAACAGTACCATATTCAACTCTCCTAATTCAGTTTTGTAGCATCGGTGCGCAAAGCGCACCTACAAACAGTATCATTATAAATTACAAAATCAATTTTGTCAAGGTCTCTGAAAAATTTCCCAAATAAAAATTTGCGAAAAATTTATCTCTCTATACAAGTTGTCTAAAAATTAAGGTCCATTTTCTATTTCCGTACTTTGCTTTTTGCTTGCAATGGGGATTTTATTGCAGTAAAATAAAAAAGCAATCCTATAATTTTGGGAAAGAAGGTTATTTTATGAAAACATTTCGCAAATTGACGGCTCTTTTGTTGGTTGTGGTGCTGCTCACGGGCTCCGCGCTCACCTTGACCGCTGCGGCGGTTGAACAGAATGAGATGGTTCCGTCCATCGTGATTCCCGGCCTGTTCCAGGGCCAGGCGGTGCTGTATGATGAAAACGGAAATGTGGCGACCAATGCGGACGGTGAACCGCTGGAGGGACCGTTCTTTTTAGGCGATACGACGGACATTGTGGGTACTGCACTTGAAATTGCGGGCATTCCGCTTTTGACAACGCTTGCCACCCAGCGCGACCATGATTTGGAATTTGCAAACGCTCTGGGCAAGGCACTGGGCGACATTTTGATGGGCAAAATCGTTTCCGATTCCAACGGAAAATTCATTTACGACCTGCGCCCGGTGCAGTACGATACGGCTGTGGCAAATTTGACACAGGAACAAAAAGATTATGTGTATGACACCATTCCGCTGACATCCTACAAAGACATTGCAGGCGAAGACAAGCTGTATTTCTTCTCTTATTTTTCATTTGAAAATATGGATGTCGTAACCGAACGCCTGTACAACCTGATTCAGACCGTTAAAGAAGAAACCGGCTACGACAAAGTCAACCTTGTTCCGATTAGTCAGGGCGGCTCCATTGCCAACAACCTGTTTGAAAAATACCGTGACGATGCTGCAGAACGGGATATTTTCGATGATATCAACCGTCTTATCTACATTATTCCCGCCTTGGACGGCAGCTACACCCTCGGTGATATCTATTATTATGGTTTGTTGGATGATGACGATGCCCTTTACAACTACATGTTCCCGCTGCTGTTGGAAGGCGACGACGAATGGTTGGGCTATCTTATCAACACCTTGATTAAAATTTTTCCGAAAAAGGTGCTCAATGATGTTTTGGATGTAGCGGTGGACACACTGATAGAGGACTACCTCGAAAACTGCACGCTGATGTGGGGTCTGATGCCTTCGGCCTATTATCCGGAGCTCAGAGAACGATATCTCGCCGATGAAGACAATGCGATAATAAGAGAGCAAACCGATTTTTACTATCAGGCACAGCTTCATTCCGATGCCAACATTCTCAGAGCCATTGACAAAGGCGTGGAAGTGTTTGATATTGTCAACTACAACGATGCGCTCTATCCCATCTGCGACAACTGGAACAAGTGCCAAGCGGACGGTATCATTCAATTGGATTCCACCTCCATGGGAGCCTACGGCATCGGCGTGGATATTCAATTGCCCGAAGGCTATGTGCAGCAGAATACCAACACCACCTGCACCGACCCGACCCATGTGCACATTGACCCGTACAAGCTGATTGATGCCTCCACGGGTTTGCTTCCCGACCAGACCTTCTATTTCTACAACGGCGACCACGAACAAACCGGCCGCAATGACGTTGTCATGAAGCTTGTCACCAAGCTTTTGACCGACCCGGAATTTACGGATGTTTATTCCTATCCGGACACCTTCCCCCAGTTCAACACCGCCCGCACAATTAAAAATATGCAGAACGACATCGACAACATGAAACAGTATTTGGACGATGAATCGGTAGCTCCCGAAATCAAAGAACGCCTTGCCAAAGCCATTGACACCGCACAGGCTCTGTATGACGACACCGCCTGCACCCCCGAAAAAGTGGCCGCTCTGCAAGCTGCAAAAGACGAGCTGAATGCCATTCAAAGATTGATTACCACCGGCAGCGAATCGGTTGATTTTTCGGAAAAAGTAAAGGCTTTCTTTATGAAGATACTGACCGAATTCATGAAGCTGTTCAACAAAATCCAATTTTCCATCACCGGCGGCGGTGGCTTTTTGGACATTCCGGGATACAATACCTGATAAAACGGGGCTGTGTTACCACAGCCCCATTAATGAATAATGAATGATGAATAATGAATAATTTCGGAACGCTGCGCGTTGATTTATAAAAAATGTTCCTGTTTTTTCTATAAATAGGTACGGACGAAGTCCGTCATTCCCTCGCCCCTGCCCCTTCGCCCCTGCAAAGCATTCATTATTCATAAAAATCAAAAAAGGTAGGCAAACATATGAATCTTTCCCTCACCCAAGCCGGCGCGCACACCTATTATTTTGATTTACCCTGTAAGGTAGGTGTGTATACCCCGGACGGCGAAAATGTATATTTGATTGACAGCGGCGCGCACAAGGACAATGCAAAAAAGCTGCTGCGTGCTTTGCGGGAAAAAGGTTGGAATTTGCGCGGCATTCTCAACACCCACGCCCATGCCGACCACATCGGCGGCAACCGCTATTTGCAGGAACAAACCGGCTGCGCCGCGTTTTGTTCGGACGGTGAGCTGGGCTTGACACGCCATCCGCTGCTGCAAACCACATCCCTTTACGGCGGTTTTGCGCACAAAGATTTGCGGCACAAATTTTTGCTTGCGCAGGAAAGCAATCCCCTGCCCTTCTCCGACCCGCTTTTTCCGCAGGAAATCGAGGTCGTTCCCCTGCCCGGCCATTCCTTTGACATGGTCGGCTTCCGAACCCCCGACGATGTGGTTTTCATTGCAGACAGCGTGTGCAGCGAAACAACACTCGAAAAATACGGCGTGACATTCTACCACAACATTGCACAATCCCTGCAAACATTTGACAAATTGGATACCCTGCAGGCAAAACTCTTTGTCCCCGCTCATGCACCTGCCGGAACGGATATACATGCACTTGTTGCCCTCAACCGACAAAAAATGAACGAGGTCGCGGATTTTCTGTGTAAACAATGCAAAACGCCGCAGACCTTTGACTCTCTCCTGCAAAGCGTATTCAATGCCTACAGCCTGACCATGAACCATGAACAGCACACCCTCGTCGGCAGCACCGTGCGTTCATATTTATCCTATCTTTACGATACGGAAAAAATCAACACCGATTTTACAAATAATATACTGTATTACAATACAATTTTTTATTGACATTGTTTAAAAAAACATAAAAAAGCGGGGTGTGACAAAATGATGTCGCACCCCGCTTTTTCTGCATTATGTGTTTTCAAACTCGTAATTTTCCACGCATTCGCTTGCACGCACCATGTAGGTTTTTGCATTCCACGGGTCGTTTTCATCGACCTCCACCATGCGGCCGCCGCGCAAATCGCCTGCACAGTAGCCGTCATAGCCCAAACCGGCATCGTATGTCAATTTAATGCCGAGATAATCCCCCTCGCAATCGTTAATATGGTCGTGGCCGACAACCACGGTTTTAATGTCACCGCGCTGCACCATGGTAGCAAACATGCCGGTGTTGACCGGGCCGCTGCCGACGGTTTCGCGCATGGTTCCTTTGTAATGCGTCCAGGCCGGATTGCGATGCAGAATGGCATATTCGGGAAGTGCAATGTGGAAAACCATCATACCGGGCACTTTTTGTCCGTTCTCTTTTTCAATCTGCGTGGAGGTATTCCAATACCAGTGGATTTGGTCGAAACGGATGGCATCATAGCCGCCGGAAAAATACAAAGGATCTTCTAATTTTGCAAGGCGATGGTCACGCGGGAACCCGTTGTCTTCCAAAAAATCATCAATACCTCTGCCCGAATCCAAGCCCCAAATATTGAAAACGGTTTTGTCACCGTGCTCCTGCCTGATTTGCAGCACCCAGTTGCCCGTGCCGCTGATATCCGGGTCACCCGCGCAGGACAGACAACCCTCCATGCTCTCATACACCGGCTGTTGGTCTTTGACCGCAAAGCCTTTTTCCGCATCGTGATTACCATACACATGCGCCCATGGAATCTTGCGATCATTTAAGGGTTTGATTACGGCAGACATAAAAGCACGCAGGGTTTCTTCATTTTCCGCGCCGTCCGCCCATACATTGTCGCCCAAAAACAGCACCAAATCGGGTTGATGCTTTTCCACAATCGCAGTTAAATCACGCACAACGCGTGTGTCAAAGTTTTTCCTGCCGTGCAAATCCGAAAAGCAGGCAATTTTGAATTTTCCATTTTGAAAACGCAGTGTCATACTCATTTCCTCCGATAATTTTTTCTTATTTTTTTATAGTATATTCTGCTGCGTATGTCAAGACTTCTCTTTTCTTTTGTAAATTTTAAGTTTACATCTTCTTTGCCGCATGATATAATAGTCGAAAAAGGAGGATTTTGTATGCAGTGTAAAGATATTAACATCCGCGACCCCTTTGTGCTGCCGTTTGAGGGTACATATTATCTCTACGGCACTCCCGGTGCATTTGCGTGGACGGGTGCCGGCGGCTTTTGGTGCTGGACATCCAAAGATTTAAAAGAATGGTCGAACCCCATCAAATGCTTTGAAGCACCGAAGGACTTTTGGGCAGACAGAAATTTCTGGGCGCCGGAGGTGCATTACTACAAGGGAAAATTCTTTATGTTCGCTTCCTTTTATGCCGAAGGAAAAAATCGCTGCACGCAGATTTTGGCTTCCGACAATCCGACCGGGCCGTTTGCAGTGTGGAGCAAACCCATCACACCACCCGATTGGATGTGTTTGGACGGCACATTTTACGTTGAAGACGGGAAACCGTATATGGTATTTTGCCATGAGTGGCTGCAAATCGGCACCGGCACGATATGTGCCATAGAAATGCGTGACGACCTGCGTGAAAGCGTGGGCGAAGCAGTTACACTTTTCGGAGCCGATGAAGCCCCGTGGGTTACCTACAACCCGAGGGACAAGGTGGCCGGAAAACCGAAAATCGTCACCGACGGCCCGTTTTTGTACAGAGATGCGGATGAATTAACCATGTTTTGGTCGAGCTTTCGCAACGGCAGATATGCCGTCGGCACCGCCGTTTCCCAAAGCGGAACCATCGCCGGCCCCTGGGTGCAAAACAAAGAACCCCTGTTTGAAGCCGACAGAGGACACGGCATGCTGTTTAAAACCTTTGGCGGCGAAATGATTTTTTCGCTGCATGCCCCCAACAACAATCCCGCAGAACGTCCGGTTTTTTATCGTGTTACCAAAGACGCAAACGGTTGGCACGCCGGTGAACAGCTGTAAAATAATGAGGAAAATAAAATGAAATACACCGATTATATTTGGGATTTTGACGGTATGCTGTTTGATTCCTATCCGCACATCACCGAAGCCTTCATGCAGGCCTACAAGCGTTTGCACAATGAAGATATTGACCGCCGGCAATGCTATGACCTGTTTAAGGCATCGTTTCATACCGCTTATGAATACTATAAGCCCACAGCCGCCTGCAAGCTGCTCTTCAGAGCCATTGAAAGCGATACAACCCTTTCTCCGCAGGCAAGGCCATTTCCGGGCATTGGCGAAATTTTGCAAAAAATCTGCGAAAACGGCGGGCGCAATTTCATCAACACCCACCGTGATTCGTTGGCCCTGGTATATCTTGCGCAATACGATTTGCTGCAGTATTTTACGGATGCGGTCACCAGTGAGCTCAATTCCATCCCCTCCAAGCCCGCACCGGATACGAATTTATACTTAATGGAAAAATACAGCCTCAATCCCGCCGCAACCGTCATGCTCGGTGACCGCGATGTGGATATAGCTGCAGGTGCGGGCGCGGGTATGATCACCTGTCTGTTTGACCAATTCAAAAATTCCGACCACATTGTTTGCGATTACCGTGTTTACGACACACGGGATTTATGCGCAACCTTGGGAATTGAGTAAAATCGACAAATTTCTTTTCTTTACCGTTGGTAAAAACAGTCAAATTTTTTTCGTATAAAGTGGAAATTTATAAAAGAAAGTTGTATACTATATATAACAAACGGAAGAACGGAGGGCGTTTTATGACTCAAGCACTTCTTGAAACCATCCGAAAACGCAAGCGGGAAACCGATACCGTGGTTTTGGCGCATACTTACCAACCGCCCGAAATCATTGAATCGGCCGACATCACGGGTGACAGCTTCGCATTGGCAAAAGCTGCCGCAAAACTTGAAAACAAACGCGTGATTATGTGCGGCGTTCGTTTTATGGCGGAAAGCGTGAAGATTTTGGCGCCCGAAAAGCAGGTGCTTCTGCCCGCCCCCGACGCCGGCTGCGGCATGGCGAAAATGATTACGGCAGAAGAAATTCTTGCGTGGAAACAAGAACACCCAAATGCCGCCGTATGTGCTTATATCAACACCACCGCCGCAGTGAAAGCGGTGTGCGATGTGTGTGTTACCTCGTCCAGCGCATTGAAAATCGTATCGAAGTTGGATGCAGAGGAGATTCTGTTTCTTCCCGACCGCAATTTGGGCGGCTGGATTGCCGCGCAATTGCCCGAAAAGCATATTACCCTGTGGAACGGCTACTGCCCGGTGCATGACAATGTAACCGAACAACAGGTCTTAAAGGCAAAAAAAGACCATCCCGAAGCCCTGTTGGCCGTGCATCCGGAGTGCCGCAAAGAGGTTGTACGCCATGCGGATATGGCAGGCTCCACAGCGGAAATCATTGACTTTGCACTTAAAAGCGAAAAACCCGTCATCATCGGTACCGAACGCGGGGTGGCGGATACATTGACCGGGCAATACCCGAACCGGGCATTCCATTATCTGTGTCCGGAAACACTCACATGCCCGGATATGAAATACATCAGCCCCGAGCTGCTGCTGCAATGCATCGACGGCGAAGCGGGTGAAGAAATCAAATTGGATGAATCGCTGCGGCTTGCCGCCAAAAAGAGCATTGACCGCATGCTGGAGCTCGGGTGAGAATTATGGACGAAAACAACAAGTGTTATGACGTTTTGATTGTCGGCAGCGGCGTGGCCGGCATGTACGGTGCGCTGCAGTTTGACGAATCGATATCGGTCTGCGTACTGTCAAAGTACGGCAAGACGGTTTCCAACAGCAACCTCGCCCAGGGCGGCGTGGCCTGCGTGCTGGATTTTGAGGATGATTCCTACGATTTGCACATCAAAGACACATTCATTGCCGGCCGCCACGAAAACGACCCGGAAGCCGTGGATACCCTTGTGCGTGAAGGACCGGATGATGTGCGCAAAGCCATGGAGCTGGGCGTCGTGTTCGACCGCAACGAAGACGGCGAACTGGACAAAACCTTGGAAGGCGGCCATTGCAGACGGCGTATTGTGCACTACAAAGATTGCACCGGCGCGGAAATGGTTCGCGCATTGTTGGCACAGGTGGAAGAAAAACACAACATCGATTACCGCGAAAACACCGTACTTGTCAAACTCACACAGGTGCGCAGCGGATTCCGTGCGGACTTACTGACCGACGGTGAACTCAGCTCCGTATTTTGTTCCTATTGCATGCTGTGCACCGGCGGCATCGGCCGCGTGTATCAATACACGACCAATCCCAAAAGCGCAACCGGCGACGGCATTCGCATTGCTTATGAGCTGGGTGCGCGCATCAAGGATTTGCACTATGTGCAGTTCCATCCCACCGCTTTCAATTCCGAGGACGGCGAGCAGTTTTTAATCAGCGAATCCGTGCGCGGCGAGGGTGCTTATCTTCTCAACTGCAACCTGGAACGCTTTATGGACCGTTATGACGAACGCCTGGAGCTGGCCCCGCGCGATGTGGTTTCCAAGTCCATTTTATTGGAAGCAAGGCGTACGGGCAGCAATCAATTTTATTTGGACATTCGCCATGAAAACGCCGATTTTTTGCGGGAGCGTTTTCCGGCCATTCATGAAGGCTGCATGCGATACGGCGTGGATATAACTAAGGATTTGATTCCGATTTTCCCCTGCCAGCATTATCTTATGGGCGGCATTGAAGTGGACATTGATTCCAAAACCAACATTCCCCGCCTGTATGCCTGCGGCGAATGCTCCAACACCGGTGTGCACGGGCGCAACCGTTTGGCCAGCAATTCGCTGTTGGAAGCACTTGTGTATTCCCGCAGAGCGGCGGAAGACATCAAACGCTGCATGCAAAACGGCTTTGCAGCGGTCAAGCCCCTGCCCGTTACCCTGCAAGCCGATGGAGCCCCCCTGCCGGACGGTATTTTCAAGGAAATCCGCTCCATTATGCAGCGCTCGGCGTTCGTGATGCCCGATGCCGGTGCGGTACGCTACGGACTCAAACAGATTGACAACATACTCAAACGCCTCAAAGGCGGCAAGTTTGCCACCACAACGGCTTATCTGGAAGCGCTGTCATTGGCAACGGTCGCATACATTATATTAAAGGAGTTGGACGAAGCATGATTTTGCCGCAGTTCTATGTGGACGATATCATCCGCAACGCACTCAAAGAGGATATCAATTATATTGATGTTTCCACCGTCTATGTGATTCCCGAAACGCAGCAAAGCACTGCACGGTTCATTTCCAAAGCCGAGGGAACGCTGTGCGGATTGGAAATTGCCATGCGCGTGTTTGAGCTTCTGGACGCCACATTTACCTGTGAATGCTATTTCCACGACGGCGACAGTGTGCAGAAAGGAGATTTGCTTGCCGAATTCAAAGGCAAAACCGCCTGCCTGCTGCAGGGCGAACGCACAGCCTTGAATGTATTGCAGCACCTGTCCGGCATTGCCACTGCCACCGCCGCCTGCGTAAAAGCGGTGGAGGGCACAAATGCAAGCATTGCCGAAACGCGCAAAACCCTGCCGGGGCTTCGCGCCATGCAAAAATACGCCGTAACCTGCGGAGGCGGCCGAAACCACCGCTACAATTTGTCCGATGCGGCCATGCTCAAGGACAACCACATTGATGCGGGCGGCGGCATTGCCAATACGGTTGCATTGCTTCGCAGTAAGCTCGGCCACACCGTGCGCATTGAAGTGGAAACGCGCAATTTAGATGAAGTGCAGCAGGCTTTGGATGCCGGTGCGGATATTATTATGCTTGACAACATGCGCTGTGATGAAATGAAAGCCGCCGTCACCCTTATTGCAGGTCGCGCGGTCACGGAAGCCTCGGGCAATGTTACCCTTGAAACCATCCGCAAGGTGGCAGAGACCGGCGTGGACATCATTTCCATAGGGGCATTGACCCACTCGGTAAAAGCGTTTGATATTTCAATGCGAATCGACAAATAATAAAGAAATCTAAAGCTCTTTTTAAGTGGGTATGTTACAATAAGAAAAAAATGCGAAAGGCTTTGTCTTATGAAAAAAATTGCGAAAATTTTTACCCTGTCTGCTTGTATTTGGGCAGTATATATGTTGGTTCTGTTCATTTTTTTGTCATTGTGCGTTGAATTCCAATGGACGTTTATTTACAACCTGCCCGCAGCCGTGGATTGGCTCATGCGCAATGTCCTTGTGCTTCTGTTTACAGCCGGTCGAATCGGTGCGCCTGTTTTGACGGGAGTGGCGGTCATATTGACGGTGATTGACTGTGTAAAGCAAAACTCGGCCAAAGCGGCCGATATCCCGCTGCTGGGAACGACATTGATTTTTACCGTCACCGCTTCCATCATTGCAGCCGTGGACACAGCCATTATGGCAACATTTTCATAAATTTCAAGGAGGTTTATCCATGAAAAACAGCAACGCTCTGCAAGCGGTTAAGTTTGCATTGTTTTCGGCCTCTGCCGGTGTGATTCAATTCGGCTCGTTCACCCTCATCAACGAAGCTGCAAAACGTGCGTTTGATACGGATCTTCCCTACTGGCCGGTGTATTTGATTGCGTTGATTCTCTCCATCCTTTGGAATTTTACCCTGAACCGCCGCTACACCTTCCGCTCTGCGGCGAACATACCGATTGCCATGGCAAAGGTGTTCGGCTTTTATCTTGTATTTACCCCGCTGTCCACATGGTTGGGCGAGATGGCAGAAGGCAAGGGAGTGAATGAATACATTGTGCTGGCCGTCACCATGGTCTGCAATCTGATTCTCGAATACCTGTTCTGCAAATTTGTGGTTTACCGCAACCAGGAAAACACAAGAGACGATAATAAGGAAAA
>X279_Western_Grey_Kangaroo__coassemble_126_pt1 | contig 10301 bp, 6 predicted proteins | sample X279_Western_Grey_Kangaroo__metabat2_high_PE_006 | metagenome-assembled genome bin X279_Western_Grey_Kangaroo
TGTTCTGGCGGCGAACCGGGCAGTTTGAATTGAAATCCTTTGATTATAAAACAAGTTTTCGTTTTTTAAATTCATTTTCGGACGAAGAAAAAATGATGTATTACGGTGCATTCGGCGGTACACCGATGTATCTTTCGCAAGTGCAAAGCGGACTTTCGTTTGAAGACAATATCAAAAACGCATTTTTGAATGTCACCGCCTATTTGTATGAAGAACCGCTGTTGTTGCTGCGGCAGGAGGTTATGGAGCCGGGTATTTATGCGGCTATTTTGGAGGCTGTGGCATCCGGGTACACAAAATCAAATGAAATCGCAACCAAAATCGGTGAGGAAACCGCAAAATGCCTGAAGTATATGAATACGCTGTGCGAACTGGGAATTTTATACAAAGAAACGCCGTTCGGCGAAAAGGAATCCTCCCGCAAAACCATTTACGGTGTTTCGGATTTTATGTTTCGGTTTTGGTATCGCTATGTTTTTGCCAATCGTACTTTGATTGAAACCGGCGCACGGGAAGCGGTTTATAAAAAAAGAATCGAGCCGATGTATGCAGTGTATATGGGTTCGGTTTTTGAACGCGCCTGCAAAGAGTATTTGCTGCGGCGCAATGCCGGGGGCGACTTACCGTTTTTGTTTACGTCTGTCGGTCGTTGGTGGGGAACCGACCCGAAAACCCGTACGCAGACGGAAATCGATTTGATTGCAGCAGACGGAAATGATTTTCTGTTTTGCGAGTGTAAATGGAGAAACGAACCGATGGATTTGTCTATTCTGCGTGATTTGCAAAGAAAGGCCGATGTTTTTTCCGGTAACCGAGGTCGCACATGGTTTGCCCTGTTTTCCAAAAGCGGATTTTGCGAAAATATAAAAAAAGAAGCCGCCGAAAACGACAGCATCCTTTTGATTGATTTGAAAGCAATGGTCTGATTTGCGTTTTTGCAACAAGAGAATTTCTTTACATGGGAGGCAAGTTCGGTTGAGCTTGCCTCCCATGCCTTCTGCATAAATCTTATTTAAAATACTTCACTGCGGCATCGAACATGCCCATTTCGTATTCGCCGGGGACATTTTTGTAAAGGTAATTGCCTTTGCGTTCGGAGTGTCCCATTTTGCCGAATACACGGCCGTCGGGCGAAGTGATGCCTTCGACCGCAAGGGACGAGCCGTTTGGGTTGAAACGGATGTCGTTGGTCGGATTGCCGGACAAATCCACATATTGCGTTGCTACTTGCCCATTGGCGGCAAGCTGACGAATGAGGTCTTCGCTTGCAAGGAAACGACCCTCGCCGTGGGAAATCGGCACGGTGTAAACATCACCGGCTTTTGTGTTCATCAGCCACGGAGATTTGTTGGAGGCAATGCGGGTGTGCACGATTCTCGACTGGTGGCGGGCAATGCGGTTGTAGGTCAGGGTCGGGCAATTTTCATCGGTGTCAATGATTTCGCCGTAAGGCACAAGACCGAGCTTTACAAGTGCCTGGAAGCCGTTGCAGATGCCGCACATCAAACCGTCGCGGTTTTTCAGCAGTGCATGCACCGCTTCCTTTACCTGTGCGTTGCGGAAGAACGAAGTGATGAATTTTGCCGAACCGTCGGGTTCGTCACCGCCGGAGAAGCCGCCGGGAATGAAAATGATTTGCGACTGTGCGATTTTTTCGGAGAATTTTTTAACCGATTCCGCAATGGCAGCGGCTGTGAGGTTGCGCACCACAAAGATTTCAGGCTTTGCGCCGGCGGCGGCCAAGGCACGCGCGGTATCGAATTCACAGTTGGTGCCGGGGAACACGGGAATCAGCACGCGGGGAGCAGCCACGCCGACAGTGGCGTGCGGATGTGATTTTGCGGCGTAGGTAAAGGCCGGAACGGGTGTTTTGTCGGTTTCGATGTTGCAGGAGAACACGGGTTCCAATTTATCTTCGTAAATTTTGAGAAGTGCATCCAGACAAACCGATTCGTCCCCCAGGGTCAACTTGCCGTCATCCGTGGTGCAGCCGACCAATGTGCCGATTGCAGATGCATCTGGCGTGAGCTCCAACAGCAATGCGCCGTAGTTGTAGCCAAACAACATATCCATGCCGATGCTTTCAAACCGGACGCCGATGCCGTTGCCGAATGCGGATTTCATTGCCAAATCGGCAAGTCCGCCCGCTGTGGGCGTGGAGGCGGAAAGGACATATCCTTTGCGCATGAAATCGGTGACGGTGTTGAACATGGCAAGCAGAGAAGAAGCCACAGGCAGACCGTTCTGATCGGTTTCGGGGGAAACAAGCACAAGGCGGCTGCCTGCTTTTTTGAATTCGGGTGTAATGACCTCGGCGGCATCGCCCGTTGTGACTGCGAAGCTGACCAAGGTGGGCGGTACATCGATGTCTTCAAACGAGCCGCTCATGGAGTCCTTGCCGCCAATGGAGCCGATTCCTAAATCCAGCTGTGCGCGGAATGCACCCAAAAGGGCAGCCAAAGGCTGTCCCCAGCGCTTGGGATCGCGGTTGGGCTTTTCAAAATATTCCTGGAAGGTGAGGTAAACGTCTTCAAAAGAGGCGCCCGCACCGATGAGCTTTGCAACCGATTCCACAACGGCCAGATAGGCACTGTGATAGGGGCTTTTTTCGGCAATGTAGGGGTTGTAGCCCCATGCCATGTAGGAGACGGTGTCGGTGGAGCCGGTTTCAACGGATACTTTGTTGACCATGGCCTGATTGGGGGTCAACTGATATTTTCCGCCGAACGGCATCATCACCGTGCCGGCACCGATCGTGGAGTCAAAGCGTTCGGAAAGACCGCGCTTGCTGCAGGTGTTCAAATCGTCCGCAAGCGCCTTCATGCCGTCTGCAAAGCTTTCGGGGATGGCCTTTTTGAAGCATTGCGGAGCTGCGGGGGCGATATCGGTGTGCTTCTGCGCACCATTGGAATTGAGAAATTCGCGCGAAATATCAACAATGCAGGTACCGTTCCAGAACATTTTAAGTCTGGGTTCGGCCTTGACTTCGGCTACCACGGTGGCTTCCAGGTTTTCGCTGTCGGCGATTGCCTTGAAGCGTTCCACATCCTCTTTGGCAACCACAACGGCCATTCTTTCCTGCGATTCGCTGATGGCCAGCTCCGTGCCGTCTAAGCCTTCGTATTTTTTCGGAACGGCATTGAGGTTGATTTCCAAGCCGTCGGCCAGTTCGCCGATGGCTACCGAAACACCACCCGCCCCGAAGTCGTTGCAGCGTTTGATAAGCAGCGAAGCTTCCTTGTTGCGGAACAGTCTTTGCAGTTTTCTTTCTTCCGGAGCGTTGCCCTTTTGCACTTCGGCACCGCAGCTGGTCAGGGATTCCAAGGTGTGGGATTTGGAGGAGCCTGTAGCGCCGCCGCAGCCGTCGCGGCCGGTTCTGCCGCCCAAAAGAATGACGATATCGCCATCCACCGGGCATTCTCTGCGTACATTTTCCTGCGGCGCTGCACCCACGACAGCACCGATTTCAAGGCGTTTTGCGGCATAGCCGTCATGGTACAATTCGTCAACCTGCCCTGTGGCCAAACCGATTTGGTTGCCGTAGGACGAATATCCCGCAGCTGCGGTGGTAACGATTTTTCTTTGCGGCAGCTTGCCTTGGATGGTTTCGTTGACCGGGCGAAGCGGGTTGGCCGCACCCGTCACACGCATGGCCGCATACACATAGCTCCTGCCCGACAGCGGGTCGCGAATGGCACCGCCGATGCAGGTGGCCGCACCGCCGAACGGTTCAATTTCGGTCGGGTGGTTATGGGTTTCATTTTTAAACAGAAGCAGCCAATCTTCCTTTTTGCCGTCATGGTCGATTTGCATTTTGACGGTGCAGGCATTGATTTCTTCGGATTCATCCAGCTTGGGGAGCTTTCCCTGCTTTTTGAGGTATTTTGCGGCAACCGTTGCCAAGTCCATGAGGTTGACGGGTTTGTTTTCTCTGCCGAGCTCCCGGCGGACGGCGAGATATTGTTCGTATGTTTCCTGCAGCAGCGCATCCTCAAAGCTTGCGTTGTCAATTGTAGTGAGGAAGGTGGTGTGACGGCAGTGGTCAGACCAGTAGGTGTCGAGCATTCGGATTTCCGTTAAAGTGGGATCGCGCTGTTCGGTGCAGAAATAATCGCGGCAGAACAGCAAATCGTCCGCATCCATGGCAAGGGCATATTTTTTAACGAAAGCAGCCACACCGTTTTCATCGAGTTCGCGGAAGCCGTGCAGGGTTTCCACGGTTTCGGGAATTTCAAATTCGGTTTTCAAGGTTTCAAAGCGAGCCAGGGAGGCTTCTCTTGCTTCCACGGGGTTGATAACATAGCTCTTAACGGCGGCAATGTCGTTTTCGGAAAGGTTGCCGTAGAGCATATAAACCTTGGCGGAACGCACAGCGGGGCGTTCACCCTGGGAGAGAATCTGAATGCACTGTGCGGCAGAGTCCGCGCGTTGGTCAAACTGACCGGGGAGATATTCGACCGCAAAAACGAATGCATCCGTTTCGGGCAGGGAAAAAGTGACAATGTCCATCTGCGGTTCGCTGAACACGGTGTTGACGGCATAGTCAAACAATTCCTTGTCAATATTTTCCACATCGTAGCGATTGAAAAGGCGGACATTGGTGAGATTTTCAATGCCGAGCAGGGAATTGGCTTCGTTCTTGAGGACGCTTGCTTCGTTTGCGAGTTCTTTTTTCTTTTCTACATACACTCTGTAAACCATACATGTTCTCCTTTATGCTTTCAGTGCGCGTTGACCGATGTCGCTGCGGCTGTATTTGTTTTCAAAATGTACCTTTTCGGCTTCTTTGTAGGCAATTTCCAACGCCTCTTTAAGGGTGTCAGCGGTGGCGGTAACGCCGCAGACGCGGCCGCCGTCGGTTTTAAGCACATCGCCGTCGGCCTTCACGCCGGCGCAGTATAAGGTGGCTGCGAAATCGGCATCGACAGTGAAATTTTTCCCCTTTTCATAAGCAGCCGGATAGCCGTCGGAAGCGAGAATCACGCAGGCGGCGTTTTTGTCCGAAAATTTGACGGGTGTTTCGGCCAAAGTGCCGTCGGCTACGGCGTTCATCACCGTAAACAGGTCGCTTTCCAGCAGCGGCAAAACCACCTGGGTTTCGGGATCGCCGAAGCGGCAGTTGTATTCAATGACCTTCGGGCCGTCTTTGGTAAGCATCAGACCGAAATACAGACAGCCTTTGAAGGTGCGGCCTTCTGCATTCATTGCGTTGATTGTGGGAAGAAAAATTTCTTTCATGCAGCGTTCTGCGATTTCTTTTGTATAATAAGGATTGGGGGCTACGGTGCCCATGCCGCCGGTGTTGAGGCCTTCGTCGTTGTCCCTCGCTCTTTTGTGATCCATGGAGGAAATCATGGGAACCACGGTGCTGCCGTCGGTAAAGCTCAAAACGGACACCTCCGGACCTTCCAGGAATTCTTCAATGACAATGGACTTGCCCGAATCGCCGAATTGATTTTCTTCCATCATGGAAACAACGGCCTTGCTTGCTTCCTCGCGCGTTGCGCAAATCACAACGCCCTTGCCCAGTGCCAAGCCGTCGGCTTTGATAACCGTGGGCATGGGGGCTGTGCGCAGGTATGCCAGCGCCGGTGCGGCATCATAAAACACCTCATATTTTGCGGTGGGAATGCCGTATTTTTTCATCAGGTTTTTGGAGAAAATTTTGCTGCCTTCAATCATGGCGGCATCTTTTTTCGGGCCGAAGCATTTCACGCCAACGGCTTCGAGTGCATCCACCGCACCCAAAACCAAGGGGTCGTCCGGCGCAACAACGGCAAAATCAATGCCTTTTTCTTTGGCAAATGCGACCATGCCGTCAATATCCTTTGCGCCGATGGGCACAAGGGTGCAGTCGTTCTGCATGCCGCCGTTGCCGGGCAGCGCATACAGCTCTCCGATTTCTTTGTTTTCGCGCAGCTTTTTTATCAGGGCGTGTTCACGTCCGCCGCTGCCTACGAGCATTACTTTTTTCATCTTTGTACCTCAGTGGTGGAACAGGCGCATGCCCGTGAATGCCATGGCCATGCCGTATTTGTCGCAGGCGGCAATCACGTCTTCATCACGCTTGGAGCCGCCGGGTTCCGCAATATAAGCCACACCGCTTCTTTTTGCGCGTTCGATGTTGTCGTCAAAGGGGAAGAATGCATCGGAGCCGAGTGCAACGCCCGTGATGTGGGAAAGGTATTCTTTTTTCTCTGCGGCAGTAAAGGGGGCGGGTTGGGATGTGAACCACTTCTGCCAGTTGCCGTCTGCCAAAACCACATCATCGTCCTCGGAGAGGTAGATATCAATGCAGTTGTTTCTGTCGGGTCTGCCGACTTCCGCACGGAAGGGCAGAGAGAGCACCTTGTCGCTCAAACGCAGATGCCACAAATCGGCTTTGTTGCCGGCCAAACGGGTGCAGTGCACGCGGGACTGCTGCCCGGCCCCCACGCCGATGGCCTGTCCGTCCACTGCGAAGCAAACGGAGTTGGACTGGGTATATTTGAGGGTAATGAGGGCAATAATCAGATCGCGTTTTGCGCTGTCGGGCAGGTTTTTGTTGGCGGTGACAACATTTTCCAACAGACTTTCGTCAATGCGGAAATTGTTTCTGCCCTGTTCAAATGTGATGCCGAACACCTGCTTGCGTTCGATTTCGGCGGGAATATAGTTTTCATCGATTTTGACGATGTTATAGGTGCCGTTGCGCTTGGTTTTGAGAATTTCAAGTGCTTCATCGGTGTAACCGGGGGCAATGATGCCGTCGGAAACCTCGCGCTTGATGATAAGGGCGGTGGTTTTGTCGCATACATCGCTCAGCGCAATCCAATCGCCGAACGAGGACATGCGGTCACTGCCGCGGGCTCTTGCATACGCGCAGGCCAGGGGGGAATCGTCCAGGCCTTCGATGTCGTCCACGAAGCAGGCTTTTTTCTGTGCTTCACTGAGTTTGACACCCACAGCCGCACCGGCGGGGCTGACATGCTTGAAAGAGGTGGCGGCGGGCATGTTGAGAATGGTTTTCAGTTCTTTGACCAGCTGCCATGCATTGAATGCATCCAAAAAGTTAATATAGCCGGGTTTTCCGCAGAGAATTTCCACCGGCAAAGCACTGCCGTCCTCCATGAAAATGCGGGAGGGCTTTTGATTGGGGTTGCAGCCGTATTTAAGTGCAAATTCGTTCATGTCGAGCTCCTTTTAGTTGTTTTTATTGTAAATTTTGGTTTCCGCTTCGCCTGTGGCCAAGTCGATGTAACGCACAAACAGAGAAATCTTGTTGTCGGCGTTGAGGTTGCTCCAAACGACCTCGGCAAATTCGTTCATATCATCAAAGGTTGCAATGCGTTCGGGTTCACCGGAGAAGGTGGGAATGGGGTTGCCGTCGCAGTCATACGTATGGATAAAGTGACCGACACCAGCAATGGGGGCATAATCAAATGTGAAGCGGTTGCAGGCCGAGCCCTCGGCATCGGCACTTTTGAGAATGCTCATGGAATAGTCGAAGCCGTTGTCGAAGTCAAGCAAAACGCTGATGCGGGGTGTCCAGTTGGGGTTGTCCGGTTCAAAGCAGCGTGTTGCAAGGGCGGCGGAGAAGGTTTTGCCTTCGTTCATCAAATCGTAAATGGTGTCGGTCTGGTCGCCGTTGGTCACAATCAATTTGTTGCCGAGCTTGCGTACCGCGGCATAGATAATCAAAGACGGGTCTTCGACCTTGCTTGCATCAAAGGGCTCGGTATACAGTTCGCCGTTGTCTTTCAGTGAGAACACACGGTTTCTGGAGTTGGCGCTTCTGCCCATGATGAAATAAGCGGTGACGGCCTTTTTGCCGTCCGGAGTCAGGCCGGCGATGATGCCGCGGCCGGGATATGTATTTTCGCTCAGCAGCTTGCCGATGCAGTTTTTATCGTAAGTCATTTTGATTACTTCCTTTCTCTGATTTGGGCACTGACCAATTGTGCCGCTGCGGGGAGCAAATGCCATTCGGCCTGCTCCATTACTCTTTTTTGCAGGGCTTCGGGGGTATCGTCTTCCAAAATATCAACGGCTCTTTGCAATATAATCTTGCCGCCGTCCGGGATTTCATTGACAAAATGCACCGTAGCGCCGGTTACCTTTACACCGTAGGCAAGGGCTGCTTCGTGAACCTTGAGTCCGTAAAAGCCCTCGCCGCAAAACGACGGAATCAGGGACGGGTGGACGTTGATAATCCGTTCGGGATAGCGGTTGGTGAAATCGGGCGAAAGAATGCACATAAAGCCCGCAAGGATAATCAATTCAATGTCATGCTCTGCAAGCACGGCGAGCAGGCCTTGCTCGAATTCTTCCCGTGTGTGCCCTTTCCTCGGTACGACCACAGCTTTGACACTTGCATTTTTCGCTCTTTCAAGGGCGTATGCCGTGGGGGAGCTTGAAACCACCAGCACCACTTCACCGTCGGCAATCACGCCGTTTTTTTGTGCATCCAAAATGGCCTGTAAATTTGTGCCGCCGCCGGAAACAAAGACGGCGATTTTGGTTTTGGGTGTTGTGTTCATACTCAAATCAGCTGCACTTTCTCGGCGCCTTCCGCGATTTCGCCGATGATATAGGCAGCTTCACCGTTGTCTTTCAAAATTTCCAGAGCCTTGTCGGCATCCTCCTTTGCAACCACACAGCTCATACCCACGCCCATGTTGAAGGTGTTGAACATATCTCTTTCGTCAATATTGCCGGTTTTTGCAAGCAGGTTGAAGATGGGAAGAATGCGCACGGCACTCTTTTCGATTTTGGCGCAGAAGCCGTCGGGGACAGAACGCGGAATATTTTCATAGAAGCCGCCGCCGGTGATATGGGAAACGGCTTTCACCGTCACCGCATCAAACAGAGCGGTCATGGGCTTCACATAAATCTTGGTCGGGGTCAGCAGGGTTTCTCCCAGGCTCTTGCCGCCGAGTTCTTCGAGCGGTGTGCGCAGGTCTGCCTTTTCCACATCGAACACCTTGCGCACAAGGGAGAAGCCGTTGGAATGCACACCCGAGGAGGGCAGGGCAATGATTACATCGCCGGCTTTCATGGTTTTGTTGTCGAGGATTCTGTCGCGTTCGACAATGCCCACCGCAAAACCTGCCAAATCGTATTCGTCAATGGGGTAAAAACCGGGCATTTCGGCTGTTTCTCCGCCGATTAAAGCGGCACCGGACTGCACGCAGCCCTCGGCCACACCGGCCACAATATCGGCAATGCGTTCGGGAAAGTTTTTGCCGCAGGCAATGTAATCCAGGAAGAACAGCGGTTTGGCGCCGCAGCAAATGACGTCGTTGACACACATGGCCACGCAGTCAATTCCCACCGTGTCGTGCTTGTCCATCAAAAAGGCAAGCTTCAGCTTTGTTCCCACGCCGTCGGTGCCGGAAACCAACACAGGCTTTTCGTATCCCTCGGGCAGGGCAAACAGACCGCCGAAGCCGCCCACATCGGAAACAACACCCCCGGTGAGCGTGCGGGCAATGTGTGTTTTCATCAATTCAACGGCTTTGTAGCCTGCGGTGATATCAACGCCGGCTGCCGCGTAACTTTCGCTTCTGGAATTTTCAATCATAGCTTTGTCCTTTCTCAACCTTTGCCATTCCAGCAATAGGTGCATACATTTTCTTTGGGAAGCCCGATGGCTTTGATTAAGTTTTCAATGGATTGGTATTCGAGAGATGAAAAATGAAGTTTTTCGCAAATTCTGTTGCGAAGATTTCTGCCGCGCTGCGTGGACGGGTCGGCATATTCATCAATATATTTGTCGCCGTCCTTCCCTTCGAGTTCACGAATGGTTTGGCGGGCAATCAAAACCAAATCGGAGTTGCTGCGGGAAAAATTCAGATATTTGCAGCCGTACATAATCGGCGGGCAGGCCGAACGAATATGCACTTCCTTTGCGCCGTTTTCATACAGAAAATCGACGGTTTCCCGAAGCTGTGTGCCGCGCACGATGCTGTCGTCCACAAACAGGAGCTTTTTGCCTTCAATCAAATCATGGATGGGAACCAGCTTCATTTTGGCAACGCGGTTGCGTTCCTGCTGGTTTTGCGGCATAAAGGAACGCGGCCAGGTGGGGGTGTATTTGATAAAGGGTCTTGCAAATGCAATGCGGCTTTGGTTGGCATAGCCAATCGCGTGCGGGGTGCCGGAATCGGGAACGCCGCAAACGAAATCCACATCCGGCAGCAGGCCGTTGTTTTTTTCGTACTCGGCCATGATTTCGCCGTTGCGCGTACGCATGCACTCCACGTTGATGCCTTCGTATACGGAGGTCGGATAGCCGTAATAAGACCAAAGAAAAGCGCAGA
>X279_Western_Grey_Kangaroo__coassemble_127_pt1 | contig 10251 bp, 8 predicted proteins | sample X279_Western_Grey_Kangaroo__metabat2_high_PE_006 | metagenome-assembled genome bin X279_Western_Grey_Kangaroo
AAAAATTTTTTTGTGAAATTCCCACAAGTCCAAACTGCATTGCATGCAGGCGAAATATTATGATATATAATGGTATAATATCAGCTATTCTCGGCATCAATATCAGCCTCAGCCTCGGCATCGGCTTCGGCGGCACCGGCCTTTGACGGCAATTTAAACAAGTGGATAATTCCGACCGTATTCAGTTCATTGATAATCGTCACAAAGAACGGCATCAGGAAGAAACCGAACACCCCCAAAACCTTTGTTCCCACATACATAGATGTAATGGTAACAATGGGCGGCAGACCGATTTGACCGGAAACCAGCTTCGGCTCGAGCACCTGACGAACAACAAGCACCACCGTATACGTTACCAGCAAACCGATTCCCAACCCGAGCTTACCGGTGAGAATTGACACAACGGCCCACGGGATCAAAACCGTACCGGTGCCGAGAACGGGGATGATATCGACCAACGCAATCAAAACCGCGATAATAAACAAATATTCGGATGTGTAGACCCCTATCAATTTTAAAATGGAAAAAGCAATAATCAATTCCACCGAGGTCAGCAAAAAAATCAAACCGTAAGCCTTGATCATCTTTACCATGCTTGAAACGCAAATTTGCTTTGCCTGGCGCAGCTTGCGGCCGTTCTCCGGTTTGAACTGCAATAAAATAAAATTACTGATATGCTCATAATCAGAACAAACAAAAATAGAAGAAATAACCGTAATAACCGCACTGATAATCAAGGACGGAATCTGACCGATGGTATTGATCATAATATCACCGCCTGTGGAAATCAGGGATTTCCAGTTAAAAGTATCCGGCTTTACATTCAATCCCGCAAAACCGTTTTCGGCAATGTTGTCCAAAAAGTCGGCGACAGTTGTACTGATATCGGTTCCGAAGCTTGCAGGCAAATTGGAAAGCACACCCAGTATCCAATTCTTCAAAGAAAGAATCAGCTGCGGTAAATCACTGAATTGCTCATACGCATAGCCGAAGAATCCTTTTATATCGGGCGCGATACTGAAGCCGAGCAGCACAAGCAAGCCCACTCCGAGCCCCAAAACGGACAAAACAAGAATGACACTGATGGGGCCACGCTTCAGCGGTGTTTTTTTGTCGATATATGCGATGGGCCGCCTGAGAATCATAGCGACAATAAAGCCGACCACCAACGGCAAAAACAAGCTCAGGCATTTTTCAAACAAAAAATACAGCAATGCAATAATTACGGCATAATAGGCAATATTTATAATAAATTTCAATTTTTTATCCTGCAGTAACACTCTAAAACTCCCTCTCCGGTTTTTTAACGCATATATAATACACCATTTTACGGAATAATACAAGTATTGTCGGACATGTTTAAATTTATTTTAAAATTTACCTCACTTTACGGGAATATTTTTATTTTTTGTTACTTGACACGGCGCATGAATTTAGGTATAATTGGAACTTGCGAAGTGAGGGAATCAGCATTCCCGTCCTTCTTAAAGCAGCCGAAACCATAAATGACCGTTGAGAATGGAGGTTTTACCGTGAAAAGAACATACCAGCCCAAAAAGCGTCATCGCAAGATGGAGCACGGCTTCCGCAAAAGAATGTCGGACAGAAACGGCCGTAAAGTACTTGCTCGCCGCAGAGCAAAGGGCAGAAAGCAACTCAGCTACTAATCTGCTTCACGGCGTGGAGATCCGGTGAATCACATCCGAAAGGATTCGGTAAACAACTTTGTCCGGATTTGAGACACTAAAATCCAACACTGATTTCCGCCGAACATACGGGCGCGGAAAAGCATACACAAATCCTGCGCTGGTTACTTATGTAAACAAGAACCGCGCGGGCATTTGTCGTGTTGGCATCACAACAAGTAAAAAGATCGGCAACGCCGTACAAAGAAACCGCGCGCGACGTATTATTCGTGCGGCCTTTGCACCGTTGGCAAAGGAAATTCGTCCCGGTTACGACATTGTATTTGTAGCCAGGACTAAAACTGTATATAAAAAAAGTACAGACCTTCTGGAGATTATGCGCAAGCACCTCGACAGCGCAGGGTTACTGCAATGAAGAAGCTTCTCCTGAACCTCATCCGCTTTTATCAGCGGCATATCTCCCCCCTGTTTCCGCCCATGTGTCGTTACTATCCGACCTGCTCGCAGTATGCGATGCAGGCCATTGAAAAATACGGCGTTTTGCGCGGTGGATATCTTGCAGCAAAACGGCTGCTGCGCTGCAACCAGTTCTTTCCCGGTGGCGTGGACCCGGTGCCCGAATTGTCCGGGAAAAATAACACAAGGAAGAGAAAATAATTAGGAGGAACTCTTATGGACATTCTTTCAGTCCCGTTCGGCAAAATTTTATACTATTTATATTCTATTACCGATGAATACCTGCTATCCCTTTTCATTGTAACCCTGGTAACACGCTTAATCATGGTGCCCAGTGCCGTCAAACAGCAAAAAAATGCGGCAAAACAGCTTCGTTTGCAAGCCAAAGTCTCCAAAATACGCACAAAGTACGCTTCTCTGCCGCAAAGAGAGGCGCAAATGAAGGTTCAACAGGAAACACAGGAGCTCTATCAACGCGAAGGCTTCAGTGCCACCGCCGGCGGATGCCTGCCATTGGCGGTGCAAATGATTGTTATGCTCGGTTTGTACGGTGCCATGTACTCTCCGCTGTCCCATGTTTTGCAGATTTCCAAAGAACATGTTGAGCATTTCAAAGAGATTTGCACACAACTCGGCATCACACTGTCCGAAAGACAGGCAGAACTGGGAATACTCGGCAATTTCGACAAAATCATGCCCAAGCTCGACACAGGCGTTTACGACAGTATGATTGAAAACATCAACCGCTTTATCGAAAAATTCACACTGTTCGGCATCGATTTAACCGCAGTTCCCAACACTTTCAATGACGAGGGCGGCAATCGTCTGTTGATTCTCATCCCGATTCTTGCAGGCGCATCGGCCATGCTTACCGCCGTTCTCATGTATCTGCGCCAGCGCAAGACCAACCCCGAAATGGCAAAGAATCCGACCATGGGCTGCATGACTTTTATGTCTCCCGCCATGTCTGCATATTTTTCCTTTACCATGCCCGCCGGTGTCGGCGTGTATTGGATTTTTTCCAACATACTTTCTTTCTTGCAGACACTGATTCTCAACCAGATGTACAAGCCTGACAAGGTCATTGCCATGCAAATGATTGATGAAACGGTGGAACGCCGTTCCAAAGAGAACAGTATCAAATTGCGTGCGAAACAGCTCGCAGAAGAAAACAACGACTAAAATAAGCCGTTCCCGGCTTTAATATGATGAAAGGACACCTTATACAATGCTTTTTGAAAAAACCGGCACGGGTGCAACAATTGAAGAAGCACTCGAAAAAGCCAAAGCGTCACTCAATGCGCCCGAGGACATTGATGTTCAATATGAAGTCCTCCAAACCCCGCAGAAAAAAACGCTCGGTCTCTTCGGCGGCCGTCCCGCCGAGGTTCGCGTATATTATGAACTTCCCGATGAAGAAAAGGCTCGCACCTATCTCAAAGCCATCATTGAAGGCATGGGCGTTACCAACTACACTGTTGACAGAGAAGAAAACGATAAAGATGTTATTTATAATATCACTTGCGAAGAGGATTACGGCATTTTGATTGGCAGAAGAGGGGAAACCCTTGATGCCATACAATATCTTGTTCGCCTGACCGCAAAGAAAAGCGGCGATGAAGCAGAAGGAGCCAGAATTTCCGTTAATGTCGGCAATTACCGCGAAAAGCGCGCCGAAAACCTCAAAGCCCTGGCCGCAAAACACGCAAAAACGGTTCTCAAATACGGCCGCAATGTGGCACTCGAGCCGATGAATCCGTATGAACGCCGCATCATTCACACCGCCATTCAGGAAATCGAAGGCGTAACCTCCCATTCCGTCGGTTATGATTCGGACAGAAAGGTTATCATCTCCCTCGAAGAAGGCGTAAAACCCACCCATGCAAGCGGCAATTATAACAACCGCAGACCCGGCGGAAACCGTGGCGGCAAGCCCGGCGGTAAAGGCGGCTACAACAACCGCAGCAACGATCGCAATAATGACCGCAAAAATTCATCCGCCCCCACCAGAGCCCCCCGCAAGGACAGCGAAGGTTCTCTGTACGGCAGAATTGAAGTTAAGAAAAACGAAGAATAATTCAACAATAGAATTTCATAAAACAAAAGGGGCTGTGACAGAATGTTTTGTCATGGCCCCTTGTTTTTAATTTACAACAAATAATCGGTGGTGGATACAATCGTATCGCCGTCATAATACACACGCGGAACACGGCGGCTAAGCCCGCAAATAAGCTCGTAATTGATCAATCCCGCTTTGCCTGCCAAAAAATCGGCGGTCACCATACGCGAACCGGCACGGCCCATGACGGTAATCTGTGCTCCCTCTGCGATCCCGTCAAGCCCCGTAACATCCAGCAGGCACTGATCCATGCAAATATTGCCGATTACAGGCGCCATTTCACCGTTTTCGGTGAGCATATAGACCTTGTTGGACAAGCTTCTGGGATACCCGTCTGCGTAGCCAATCGGCACAGTGGCCACAGTCATGTCCCGTTCGGCAACAAACGTACCGCCATAGCTGAACGATGTACCCGCAGGTATATGCTTGACCATGGAAACCACGGTTTTCAGCTCCATCACCGGCCGCAGGCGGCAGTTTTTCGGTACCTCGGCCGAGGGATACAGACCGTATAAAATAATCCCCGCCCGCAGCATATCCAAATGCATGTCCGGATAGGCGATAATTCCGGCGGAATTGCAGCAGTGCCGCTTATCAAAGGTGATTCCCCTTGCCTGCAAACGGGCAAGCATATCCAAAAACAGGTCATATTGCAACCGGGTATATACCTCCCCCTCCTGCCCCATATCGGCTTTTGCGAAATGAGTAAAAATACCATCAAAAAACAACCCGGGCAGCATCGTCACTGCAGCAATATCATCCACGGCTGCGCGGTCCTCCTCACTGTCGTGATAAAAAAATCCGATGCGGCTCATACCGGTATCCAGCTTGATGTGCGCGTTGACACAAACCCCTGCCTTTAGGGCAAATTCGGAAAGCCGCTGTGCATACTCCGCACAATATACGGCCTGCGTAATGTCATTATAAGCCAACTGCGCGGCACACTCGGGCGGGGTATAACCGAGAATCAACACAGGTCGTTCAATGCCGCACTTGCGAAGCTCCAATGCTTCAGCCAAATTGGACACGGCAAACCAATCCGCTCCGTATTTTTGCAAATACAAAGCGGTCTGCTCTCCGCCGTGGCCATACGCATCGGCCTTCACCACGGCAGCAATCTCGGTATTCGACTCGGAAACACGGCGAATTTCCCGCATATTATGTTCAAGAGCATCCAAATGGATTTCGGCTCTTGTGCGTTTTGTGTATTGTTGCATCAAAAACATATCCTTTCGGGGTACAAAGCAAGGGTTTTTTATTTTTAAAAGTATACTCTTTTTTTGCAATTATGTCAACCATATACAATTCAAAAGCAAAATTTTACTGCAAAATGTAGAAAAATCAAAAATCTTTATTCGGTCTTGCAATTACCTATTGCAATTGGGGCAAAATTAGTGTAATATACACAAAGAAAGGTATCAAAAAAGCCCTTTTTCAGAAATCCTTTTGGAGGTTTTGTATGAAATATTCCCTCACAAACAAACAAGCAAAAGAACTGCTTGACAATAAACTGCTCCATTTTTTCGGCGTTAATCCCGAGAATGCAACCGTAGAACAATTTTACCGCGCAATCGCCATGATTGTGCGCGATATGATGGCGGAGGGCCGTGCCGATTTCAACACCCGCGGCGACAAAGCGGGTGCAAAGCGCATTTATTATATGTCCATGGAATTCCTTATGGGACGCTCCATGAAGAACAATCTTTACAACTTGAATCTGACCAAGGCTTTTGAGAGCGTGCTCAAGGGCTACGGTGTTTCCTTGGATTCCATTTATGAATGTGAGCCCGATGCCGGTTTGGGCAACGGCGGTTTGGGTCGTTTGGCCGCCTGCTATCTGGACGGCATGGCCACCCAGGGCTACCCTGCCCGCGGCTACTCCATTTTGTATGAATATGGTATTTTCAAGCAGAAAATCGTGGACGGGTGGCAGACCGAATTGCCCGACTTTTGGCTGCCCGGCGGCGATGCATGGTTGGTTCCGCGCCCGGAAAGCGCTGTTGAGGTTCGCTTTGAAGGCAATGTACACGATTGGTGGGACAACGCACACCATCATGTTGAATTGACCGATTACAACCCCATTCAAGCCATGCCTTATGATATGTTCGTGTCCGGCAAGGACGGCAAGGGCATCAGCGTTCTGCGCCTTTGGAGCGCACAGGCCCCCGGTCTGGATATGTCCGCATTCAATCAGGGCAACTACATTAAAGCGATGGAGCAGAATGCCATGGCAGAGGTTATCAGCAAGGTGCTCTACCCTGCCGACAACCATCCCGAAGGCAAGAGCCTGCGTCTTCGCCAACAATATTTCCTTGTTTCCGCAGCCGTACAGGACATCATTCGCCGCTACCTGCGTGATAATGATTCTCTTGACCAACTGGCCGACAAGGTTGCCATTCAAATCAACGACACCCATCCCACGCTCTGTATTCCGGAATTGATGCGTATTTTCCTGGACGAATGCGGCTACGGTTGGGATGAAGCATGGCAAATCGTGACCAACACCGTGGCCTACACCAACCACACCGTCATGAGCGAAGCACTGGAATGTTGGAGCGAAGATCTTATTCGCCGCCTGCTGCCCAGAATTTATCAAATTATCAAAGAAATCGACAACAGACTGCGCAACTTCACCTGGAACAGCACGCACGATGCCGGTTTTGTGGAGCGTACAGCCGTCATTTCCGGCGGCGCGGTTCGCATGGCAAACCTCTGCGTTGCCGCCTGCCACAGTGTCAACGGCGTTTCCGCATTGCACAGCAATATCATCAAAGACAATCTGTTTAGTGATTTCTATCGTTTAACTCCCGATAAATTTACCAATGTCACCAATGGTATTGCTCACCGCCGTTGGCTGTGCCAGTCCAATCCGGAGCTGACGCAGCTGCTGACCGACAAAATCGGTAAAGGATTTATCCTGCATGCCGATGAATTGTCGAAGCTGCGTGAATTTGCCGATGACAAAGCATTTTTAGACGAGCTTGCCGCTGTTAAACAAATCAAAAAAGAACAATTTGCAAAGCATGTTTATAAGACCACAGGTCAAACAATCGATCCCGGCTCCATTTTCGATGTGCAGGTCAAGCGTTTGCATGAATACAAGCGTCAACACCTGAATGCATTTGATATTCTTGCCCGCTATTTGGCCATTAAGGACAATCCCAACGGCAATTGGGTGCCGCACACTTATATTTTCGGCGCCAAAGCCGCACCGGGATATCTGGTCGCAAAGAAAATTATCAGCTTCATCTGCGCCCTGTCCGATATGATTAACAATGACCCGACCGTCAACAGGTTTATGAAAGTCATTTATGTGGAAGACTACTGCGTGACCGCTGCCGAACGACTGATGCCTGCCGCAGATATCAGCGAACAGATCTCTCTTGCAGGCAAGGAAGCCAGCGGCACCGGCAACATGAAGCTGATGATCAACGGTGCTGTCACCCTTGGAACCATGGACGGCGCCAATATTGAAATCCATGATGCCGTCGGTAACGATAACATTGTTATTTTCGGCATGAACACGCGCGAGGTCAATGCACTGCGCAATGCAGGCTACACGCCATTGTATTATTACAACAACAATGAAACCCTGCGCCGTGTGCTCGATTTTATGAACACACAGAACATCGCGGGCAAAAATTTCTCGGAAATTGCAAGCACGATTATGCACCATGACCCGTTCATGGTATTGGCTGACTTTGCGGATTACAACGGAAAACGCAGCTGGGCCGAGCAGCTGTATACCGATAAAGAAAGATGGAACCGCATGTCGCTGCACAACATTGCCGGTGCAGGTATCTTTGCCGCCGACCGCGCGATTAACGAATACGCCGCCAACATCTGGGGCACCGTTGCCGTAAAATAATCTGCAAGAAGGAACACTCGATTATGATCCCCTTCGATTCCGGAAGAAGCGAATATAAGTCCGTTTTCGGAAGCATAGCCGCAGGCGAAAGTCTGCGGCTTCGGGTTTTGCTCCCGCGCGAGCTCCATACTTCGGCGGTTCGCCTTGTGGTCAATGATGAAACCACAGTAAAAAAATTCAACATGTATTGGGAAACCACGGACGGTGAAACCGAATGGTGGGGAACGGATTTTTGTCCGCACTCCCCCGCCCTGTTGTTTTATCACTTTGAATTTGATACTCCATGGGGCATGAGCCGCATCGAACGCATTTCCGCTCGAACAGGCAGCTTCACACAAGAAGGGGAGGCTTGGCAGCTAACCGTTTTTGCCGCTGATTTTGAAACACCGTTTTGGATGTACGGCGGAATCATGTATCAAATTTTTCCCGATCGCTTCTGCCGCTCCGGAAAAACAGAACAAATTCCTACGCAATCTCGCACATTGCATTCGAATTGGGGGGAACAACCGGATTGGAAACCCAATACACAGGGTAAAATCACAAACTCCGATTTTTTCGGCGGTGACTTGAAGGGCATTGCCGAAAAGCTGGATTATTTGGTCGATTTGGGTGTTCGCTGCATCTATCTCAATCCGATTGGCCTGGCGGCAAGTAATCATCGCTATGACACAGGCGATTACAGCCGTGTTGACCCCTATTTGGGTACCAATGAGGATTTTCGAGAGCTATGCCGCCTCGCGCACAAAAAAGGAATTTATGTTCTTTTTGACGGCGTTTACAGCCACACGGGCGATGACAGTGTTTATTTTAACAAATACGGACATTTTGACAGCCTCGGCGCCTGGCAATCCGAGAACTCCCCGTATTATGATTGGTATTCATTTGACAAAAATAATCAAAATTATGCATCCTGGTGGGGAATTGACACCCTGCCGGAGGTAAAAGAAGACAACGAAAAATACTTGAATTTTATCACCGGTAAAAAAGGGATTTTGGAGCAGTGGCTTACGCTGGGAGCCGACGGGGTGCGTTTGGATGTTGCTGATGAATTGCCTGATGTTTTTTTGGATGCAGTGCGCAAACGTGTAAAATCCGTGAAACCGGATGCTTTTGTCCTTGGCGAGGTTTGGGAGGATGCAAGCAACAAAATCAGCTATAACCACCGCAGACGGTATTTACTCGGCAAACAATTGGATTCTGTAATGAATTATCCGTTCCGAGATTCCATTTTGGATTTTACCATGGATGGTTTGGCCGAAAAATTCATCGATCAAATTTTGTGTATCTGTGAAAATTACCCAAAACCGGCATTGCACACCTTAATGAATATGCTCGGCACACACGACACACAGCGTGTTATAACCTATTTGGCCGGCATCGACTGTGACGGACGAAATCGCGAATGGCAGGCACAGGTGCAGCTGACCTATGATCAGTATGTGCATGCCAAACAACTCTATAAATTGGCGGCCGTGCTGCAATATACTCTGCCCGGCATTCCATGCATTTATTATGGCGATGAGGCCGGTATGACCGGCTGCAATGATCCCTTCAATCGTGCCTGCTTTCCATGGGGGCATGAGGATTGGGAATTGACCGAATATATGAAAGCGCTCGGACGTGTCAGAAACAATGAACCTGCACTGCAAAACGGAGATTTTATTCCCATTTCCGCCATGCTGCAATGTGTGTGCTATCTGCGCCGAAATGATACCGATAACGGCATTTTGGTGATTGCCAACCGAAACGACCACCCGATTGAATACACTTTGCACAGTGGTTTGCACTGCAAGGAGGCATTGTTCAATTGTCTGGCGTTTGGCGACACCATTCACATAGCTCCCACCACTGCAGCAATTGTGAAAGTTTGGTAAAAAAATAGGGCTGTGTTATGTCACAGCCCCTTATTGTTATTTCTTTTCTTTTCACTCAAGCCGATAATTCTTTCGCGATATTTTCAACTTCCTGCAAACTCAAACCACAGGTCTTTGCAATCATATCATGAGGCAATTGCCCCATTTTCAATAACTCTGTTGTAATTTCAATACTTTTTCTTTTCGTTGCTTCATCTGCCAAATCCTTAGCCATATCATTGGCCAAATCCTTTGCCATATCATTGGCCAAATCCTTTGCCATATCATTGGCCAAATCCTTTGCCATAT
>X279_Western_Grey_Kangaroo__coassemble_131_pt1 | contig 10188 bp, 6 predicted proteins | sample X279_Western_Grey_Kangaroo__metabat2_high_PE_006 | metagenome-assembled genome bin X279_Western_Grey_Kangaroo
AAGTCATATACCTTGCCCACCGACCCCGCGGTGCTGTTTTCAATCGGCAGCACGCCGTAGCGGCATTGGCCGGCCTGTATGGCCTCGAACACACCGTCAAAGGACGGGAAATATTCGATCTGCGGCAGTTCAAACAGCTTTTGCGCCGCAATTTGCGAATAAGCCCCCTCAATGCCCTGGCAGGCAACTTTCGCTGTGGCGGGGAACAGTTTTGGGGTTTCCCGCTCCGCTTTTTCTATGATTTTTTCGCTTTCAGATTCCGTTCCGAGCAGTTTTTCCTGATAGGAGCGCGACAAGGCCATGATGGTGGAATACAGCACCCGGCTGTAATCGGCAAAATCCGTGCCGGCCAATGCGGAAATGGCCATCAGCTTTTCCCGTTCCCGCACGGCATCAAATACGGGTTTTCCGTGTTCGCGTTTGTACTGCGCCACGCCTGCGGAAATGTCCATGCGTTCGGTAAACAGGGTGACCAGTTGGCGATCCACTTCGTCAATGCGTTGTCTTAATATGTCCAAAGATACGGCTTCGTTTTCCATTTTTTTACCTCTTTCCATCCAAAAGCATATCGCACACCGCAACGGCGGCAACGGCTTCCAGAACCGGTACGGCACGCTGCACAATGCAGGGGTCATGCCGTCCTTTTATGCTTAATTTTACATTTTCCATTTTTGACAGCGACACACTGTCCTGCTCTTTGGCTATGGACGGTGTGGGCTTCAACGCACAGCGGAACACCAGGGGCATCCCGTTTGTCATACCGCCCAAAATTCCGCCGCAGTGGTTGGTTTGGGTGTAAATTCTTTCTCCGTCGGTGTAAAAGGCGTCGTTGTTTTGCGAACCCAACAGGGTGCTTGAGGCAAAGCCCGAACCGAATTCCACCCCTTTGACTGCCGGCACGGAAAAAGCCAATGCGGCGATTCTGCCCTCGGCCCCCGCAAACAGGTGTTCGCCCAAGCCGACCGGCAAACCCGTTACCGCGCATTCCACTACGCCGCCCACGGAATCGCCCTGCTCTTTTGCGTTCAAAATCGCTTCCTGCATTTTTTTGCCTTGTTTTTCATCCAGCACGGGGAAGTCGGCAGCACACAGCTGCATCTGTTCGGCTTTGCCGACTGTGCATAAATCGAAAGCGCTGTCCTGCACCTCGGCAATCGAATAAATGTGGGCAAACACGTCCATTCCTTTTTGCCGCAAATATTGCTTGCACAGACCTCCCGCGATGCACAGCATGGCGGTCAGCCGCCCCGAATAATGCCCGCCGCCGCGCAAATCGACATTTGCACCGTACTTCATTCTCGCCGTGTAGTCGGCATGGGACGGACGGGGAATATCGGCAAGGCTTGCATAATCGCCGGAGTGCTGATTTTGGTTATAAATAACGGCATGAATACGAGTGCCGTCGGTGATGTTGTCCGCTGTCAGACCGGATAAAAACACAGGCTTGTCCGCTTCCTTTCTTGCGGTTGAATAGGCATTTTGTCCGGGGGCACGGCGCTGCAAAAAGGCTTGCAGTGCATCGGTGTCAACGCGCAGACCGGCGGGGAGGTTGTCCAAAATCAGCTCGATTTTCTCATCATGCGAGCCGCCCTCTATATACATTTTTAAATTGTTTCCGTATGGTGTCAGCATGGGTTCACCCCCCTCAAAAGTTTTTCATAATCATCCCAAAATCCGGGGTAGGATTTTTCCACAGCGCGGGCGTTTTCCACCGTAACTGCGCCGCTGCACAGCAATGCGGCTACAGCGGAGGACATGGCAATGCGGTGGTCGTTTGCACTGTTTATATGGCCGCCCCGCATGGAAATTTGCCCGTTTATCACAAGCGAGTCCTGTTCGATTTGAACATCCGCTCCCAGACTGTTGAGCATTTGAGCGGTGGTCTCCAAACGGTCGCTTTCTTTGATTCGCAGCCGCCCGGCGTTGTATATGCGGGTTTGCCCTTGCGCTTTGCAGGCTGTAACCGCCAATACCGGCACTAAGTCCGGAATCTGCGCCGCATCGATACGGATTGCATGCAGGGGAGCGGGAGCGGCTGTGATTTTGTCGCCCTTTACGGTGATTTCGGCTCCGAAACGCCGCAAAATGGATATGATTTCTTTGTCACCCTGTGCGCTGTTTATGTCCAATCCTGTTACTGTAACGGGATTTTTCCCGACAGCCCCCGCACACAAAAAGAAAGCGGCATTGGACCAATCTCCCTCGGTTTGCACCTGCTGCGGTGCTTGCAAAATCTGCTTGCGAACCGTGAAACCGGTATCTGTTTTTTCAATATTGCAGCCGAATTTTTCCAAAGTGCGCAGGGTCATGTGGATATAATGGGCACTTTCCGTTTTTTCGGTTAAGGTCAGCGTGCCGCCGTGGCGGGTGAGCATAAAGAGCAGGCCACTGATGAATTGTGAGGATACATTGGCGGGAATGGTAAAAGCATGCCCGGTTAAACGGCCGCTGATTTGCAGGCGATTTTTTTCTTTTTTCAGCACCATGCCGTGGCTTTCCAGTTCTTCCTGCAGGGGCGATAACGGGCGTTCCGGAAGTCGGCCCTCCATCTCGAAAACGGCCTCCACCCCCAATGCACACACCAAAGGCACCAAAAAGCGCAGGGTCGAACCCGATTCTCCGCAGGGCAAAATCGCGTTTGCTGCGGCTGTTTCAATCGGACAAACCGTATACATTCCGTTTTCATATTTTATATCGGCGCCCAACGCACGCAAGCAAGCGGCCGTGGCTTCAATGTCGCGGTTGGTTTGCGGACAGTCGATTTTTGTTTTCCTATCGCTCAATGCCGCGCAAATCAGCAGCCTGTGGGCATCGCTTTTGGATGGAATAGCGGCAATTTCACCGCCGAAATCGGTTGCGAAAATGGTTTTATTCATGCTTGTCCCACGCTCCGAGCAAAAAGGTTTTCAGGTCCTCCACGCTGTATTTTTTCAGCTCCGAAAGGCCGGTTTTGACCGGCAGCACAAGGGTAATAAATCCGCCCTTGCGTTTTTTGTCCTCCAACGCGGCCGCATACAGTTGTTCAAGTGTATAGTCGGTTTCGGTCGGCAGCTTGTATTTTTTGAGCAATTGCAGCAGCACTTGCAGGGTTTCTTTTTCACAAATGCAGGCCGCAATGGCGGCTTTGGTAATGAGCACCATGCCTATCGCCACGGCGCTTCCGTGTGCAATGCTGTAGCCCGAGCAAAGCTCGATGCCGTGTGCCAGGGTGTGGCCGAGATTCAAAAGCTGACGGCAGCCGTTGTCGTGTTCATCGAGCTCCACAATATCGCGCTTGTCCTGCACACAAAGGGCTATTATGTCTGCAATATCTGTGTCCTTTTGCAATAAATCCAACAATTGCGGGCGATTGATAAACCCATATTTAATGACCTCCGCCATGCCGTCTGCAAAAATATCGGTCGGGAGGGTTTGCAGGGCATTCGGGTCGCACAGTACCAGGCAGGGTTGGCAAAAAGCACCGGCCAAATTCTTGCCGTGCTGTAAATCCACCGCTGTTTTGCCGCCCACCGAGGAATCCACCATGGCCAGCAGGGTGGTCGGAATTTGCACATACGCCGTGCCGCGCAGGAAGGTGGCAGCGGCAAAGCCTGTTAAATCCCCAACAACACCGCCGCCCAAGGCCACAAGCAAATCACTGCGGGTGAGGCGGCATTCTGCAAGGGCTTCCCACAAAAGCACAAGATTCTGCGTGCTTTTGGAGGCTTCTCCGGGGGCGATAATAAATGTATAAACGGAAAATCCGTTGTTTTCGAGGCTGTTTTTGACCTGCGCACCATACAAATCCCACACCGTTTGGCCAGACACAAGCATGCAGGTGCATGCCGGATGCACGGCTGCAAGGTGCTCTCCTGCTTTTTGCAAAAGGCCGTTTTCTATCAGAACGTCGTATGCGCGCGAGGCATGAACGGTTATTTTTTTCATTTTTGGGTTCCGCCGTTTCCGTCAATATTTTCTTTGGCAATTCTGCCGTCGCGAAGCAGAGTGCGCAGACGGTCTTTGTCGTCGGCTTCAATGGCATCGCGGTATTCGGTCAAAGCTTGTATAAGGGTATCGAGCTCCCGATTGAGGGGTTCCTTGTTTTCCAAAAACAGCTGTGCCCACATTTCTTCATTCAACCAGGCAACGCGGGTCATATCCTTGTAGGAGCCTGCGGAAAATCCGCCGTGTTCGGCTGCCGTGGGGCTTTTGATATAGGCATTGGACACCACATGCGCCAATTGAGAAGTAAATGCAATCATGCGGTCATGGTTTTCGGCGGTGGTGACGGAAATATGGGCAAAACCGGCAGGAGAGAGAAGATTTTTGATGCTTTCAAGCAATTTTATATCGTCAAACACGGGCGGCACGATTACCATCGGCGCCCCTCTGAACAGACTGGAACGGCTGTATTTGATGCCTGAAAACTGTGTTCCCGCCATCGGATGCCCGCCGACAAACAGAAAGCCGTATTCTTTTGCCATGGCAAATCCCGTTTCGCACACGCTTTGTTTGACACCGCACAAATCTACAACGGTCGTTTTTTGGTTTATTTTTTCGGCGTTTTCCCGCAGCCATTGAATGGCGGCCTGCGGGTAGAGGGCAATCAAAATCAAATCGCATTTTTGAATGTTGATGTCGTCCAGCGGACGATGTATGATATTCGCCAATTGTGCATACCCCAAGGTGGTCGGATCGGCATCGGCTCCCAAAACCGCCCACCCGGCCAAACGATACGCACGCGCCATAGAGCCGCCAATAAGCCCCAAGCCGATGATACCGACTGTTTTTTCCATTGCTTTTTCCCCTTTCTCAGATATTGCAAATGACCTCGCGCACCTTGCAGACGGCAGTCATGGTGTCGGCGAACTGGGCGGGGGTGAGGGATTGTGCACCGTCGCAAAGCGCTTTTGCGGGGTTGTTGTGCACCTCGATCATCAAGCCGTCCGCACCGCCTGCCACAGCGGCCAGAGACATCTGTTTGACATATTTGGATGCACCCAACGCATGGCTCGGGTCAACCACAATCGGCAGGTGCGTCAATTCGTGCAGCACCGCGACCGCGCCCAAATCCAGGGTGTTGCGGGTGTATGCGGAATCAAAGGTACGGATGCCGCGTTCGCACAAAATAATGTTTTCGTTGCCGCCGGACATAATGTATTCTACACTCATAAGCATCTCTTTTATGGTATTTGCAAGGCCGCGTTTGAGCAAAATGGGTTTATTTGTGCGGCCAAGCTCCTTGAGCAATTCAAAGTTTTGCATATTGCGTGCGCCGACTTGTATGACATCCACATCCGCAAATAAATCCAAATGGTTGGCATTCATAATTTCGGTCACAATCGGCAGCCCCGTTTCGGCTTTGGCTTTTAAAAGCAGCTGAATGCCCTCGGCTTTTAAGCCTTGGAAATCGTAGGGCGAGGTGCGGGGCTTGAATGCACCGCCGCGAAGAAGGGTTGCGCCCGCCGCTTGAACGGCACGGGCGATTTCCATTACCTGTTCTTCACTCTCCACCGAGCACGGCCCTGCAATCACGGAAAATGCACCTGCACCGAATGCAGTGCTGCCAACGGTGATTTTGCTGTCCTCCGGATGGAATTTTCGGTTGGCACTCTTGAACGGGTCGCTCACGCGCTTTACGGATTCCACCATTTCCAGGCTGGCCAAAAGCTCCTCGTCCACATGGGCGGTGTCGCCAATCAGCCCCAGAACGGTTTGATAATTGCCGCGGGATACATGTACACCCAGTCCCTGGGCGGCCAACCAATCGGTTAAGCTTTTCAGTTGTTCTTCACTTGTGTTTTGTTTGAGTACGGCAATCATAATGAGCCTCCTGTATTATTATGGATTTGTAAAATGTAAAAAAAGAACCGCAGGTTTTTCACTGCGGCCGATGATTCGTTCATGGAGCACTCTCATTTGCAGAACAGCGAAAAAACCTTTACTTTTGGTTTTTAAAGTAAAAGTAAAAGTAATATGCAGATGCAAAAGACGAATGCTTCATATTGATTCTCCCTGTTAAAGTATGAAAGTAGTATACCACCGTGTTTATCATTTGTCAAGACTTTTCTGCAATTTAATGCTTTAAATTGCAGAAAAAATCAAAAAAGGGGAGGGGATGTGCCATCGTTTTGGTACATCCCCTCCTTGGTATGTTATTTCGTGCCGATTCTTACAACGGTTGCGGAGTATGCGGGAACGGTGTAGTTGAATTGGTTGGAAATGTTGTCGAGTGTGAATTCTTCAATCACCACATTTTCTGCCTGCCCGAGATGGTTTTCCACCATGGGATCGGTGTGGCTCATTTGGTAGGCTGCGGCTTGGGTAGCCACGGCTGTGTTTTCATCAATCTGCACGGCGAAGGTGCGGGCGGAATCGGTGACGTTGACGAGCTTTACAATGATGTCGCCGGTTTCGTCGGTGCTGACCACCTGATAGGCTTCGGCCTCGCAGTCGGAACCGGTTTTGTAGTCCACATACAGTTCACCGTCGATGTAGCATTGAATGCTTCTGCCGTCCACAACCACCTTCAATTCGTAGGTCTTGCCCACTTCGGCGGTGAAATCGCGCACGGTGCCAATCACCTGGCTGCTCTTGCCGCCGTTTTCAATCACCTGCAGGCAGGAAACGGTGTTGTCCCAGCCGCCGATGTTCCAGAACCAGTTGTTTTCGGTATCCTGCACGGCAAAGGGGATGATAAACCCTTCGTTGCCGTCCAGCTTGGTGGCCTTGACGGTAAAGGTGTAGTTTTCCCAGTCATTGTCGCCGAAATAGGCAACGCTGCCGGTGTTGGAGTAGTTCATTTCTGTGGTGGTTTGCACCAAAGCACCGTCTTTTACTTTGAAGTTTCCGTCAGTGGGCGTTTCCCAGTTCCACCAGAAGGTATCCACATTGAAATTGTCGGAGGCAAGGGTTTTGCCGGTGTCGTTGGAAACGACCTTCACATCGTCAAATTTGGCCGAGGTGTACCAGGTTCCCACGCCCACACGGCCGGAAAGGGTCGGTTGTGCAATGTTCGCACCGTCCAGACTGCTTTCCAAAAGGGTGGTGCCGGCGTTTGTGGAGAATAATTTTTGTGCATAGTAGCTGGTGGAGCCCACGGACTGTGCATTGGTAAACCAAATGAGATTGGGAGCCCAATGGCTTGCCGTGCCGGATGCAAACAGCGGGGCATAAGCGGCCATGCGCACGATATCGCCGTTTCTTTCAAGGCCTGTCATGTAGGCCGCTTCCGCGAGGGCGGCCTCCAAGGTGTTGGAGCGGGCGGCATATTCGCCCAAAAATACCTGAATCGCGCCGCCGTAGTTGCTGTCGGTCATGTTTGCAACGGTGCGGGGATAATTTGCTTCGTCATAATAATCGGTATTCTGACGGAACCAAATGGGGTCGTTGTAATAGTGCTGGTCGGTTGCACCCGCAAAGTCATTGACGGAGAGCTCCGGATGATTGTCAAGGTAGTCCTTGGCATATTCATAGGATTTAATGTAATTTGCACCGTGGGTGGCATCGGCTGCACCTGCGGAGTAAATCAGCTCAATGCCTTCATAAAACTCCGGATTTTCCTCTTTGGCGGCCAAAAATGCCTCTAAGAAAGCAGTGTAGCGTTCGTAATAATCTTCGCCCTCGTTTTCGTTGCCCACGCAGATATAGGGCAGGTCAAAGGGTTCTTCATGTCCCATGGCAATTCTTGCCGCACCCCAAACGGTGGTTTCATCGCCGCGGCAGAATTCAATCAGATCAAACATATCATCCAAATATTGGGCAAATTCTTCGCTGTCCAATGCCACCGGACCGCAGCCGCGCATTTGGCAATACAGTCCGCAGTTGAGCACCGGCACGGGAGCTGCGCCCAGGTCTTCGCAAAGCAGGAAATATTCATAGAAGCCCAAACCGTAGCTCATAAAGGACGGATAGGGGTCTTCGGTTGCGGAGTGGTCGGTCCAGATGTTTTCACCCTGCGAACGGGCAGCCACATCGCCGTAGGTGCCGTTGAACAGCAGGGGTTGGTCGTTTTCATCCACACCGATGCTGTCTTTCCAGTGGTAAGCGGTTTCGGTGGTGTAGCCTTCAATTACGCAGCCGCCGGGGAAGCGCAGGAACTTGGGCTCCATGTCCTCCAACAGCTCGCACAAATCCTTGCGCAGTCCGTTTTCGCGGCCTTTGTAGGTGTCTGTCGGGAACAGGGAAATCATGTCTGCGGCAATGGTGCCGTTGTCTATCAGCAATTGGGCGGTTACATTTTCGGTGGCGGTCACATCGCTTGTCAATGTCACCTTGTACTGTGCCCAGTCGGCGGTGATGTTCTCAATCACGGCTTCGTCCACCACCTCATCACCCACGCAGATACGGGCATACAGCTTGCCGGCATAATCCTCTGCCTTTGCCCAAACCGAGAAAATATAGTCCGCACCGGCATCCAGGTTCATGCCTTCCATATAGCCGATGTTGGCAGCTCCCGCAGGGGTATCGGCGGTGTTGGTCAAAAGCAGATAGCTCGTGTTGTTGGCATTCAATGCATTTTCAGCATCGTCTGCCTGCACATCGAGCTTGGCGCCGTTCACGGCCGACCAGTGGAACAGCGCATCCTCTGCGGCCAAAGCGGTGAATTCAAAGGAACGGTTGGCGATTTTTTCGGCGTACAGACCGGCATCTGCGGAGAAGTTGATGTCCTCAAAAAACACGCCGTAAAGCAAATCGGAAATTTCGTGGACTTCTGTTTGTGCATCGATGTTCAAGTTGTAGTCTGCCGCAGCGGTGTCGTAAATGCCCACGGTGTTGGCAGCGGGGTAGACCTTGTCCGGCTCGGCCGGGGTAAACAAGCCGCCGAGGCTTGCAAGCAGAGCGGTGAAAAATGCAATGATTTTTTTCCAGAAGCTGACAAATGAATGTTTCATGTTTTTATCCTTCCTTAATTTATTAAGCGGGAATGCCTTGTAAATCAGTATACCATAAAAAAAATAATTGTTCAACATAAATATGCGTTATATGCAGAAAATGTCAAATATTATTTCTATTCAATTGACTTTCGGTGTTTGCTTGTGCTATGATAAAAATATAAGAAATAGGAGGATGATTCCATGAAAACATTTGCATCTGTCTTTATGACCATTTTGACCCTGTTTGCAACGCTGTTCGGCTTTTTAACCCCGGCCAAAGCGCCCGTGGAGGAGCCGGACGATTTTGTTCCCGTATTCCGCGCCGTGTTTGCCAGTGATACCCATGTTGCCACCCTCGGCGACAAGGGCTGCATGCGGATTACGAAAATGCTCAAGCAAGCCTATGCCATGGCCGATGCCGATGCGGATTACAGGGAATTGGATGCCGTTGTGTTTTCCGGCGACCTGACCGATTCCGGTACTTATGTCGGTTTCACCGCTTTCACCGCCACCACCGATGCGGCACTTCGTGAGGGTACCGAACGATTGGCAATTGTTGCCAAGGCGCACGACTGCAACACCGACGGTAAAAACGCACTCAACACCTTTACCGAATTGACCGGGCAGGAAACGGATATTCATGCCGTGATTGACGGCTTCCATTTCATCGGTTTGTCCACTTCTTCCGAAGATGCGCATTACACCGATGCGCAGGTTGAATGGCTTGACAGGGAGCTTCGTGCCGCCACGTTGGCCAATCCGTTCCAACCTGTTTTTGTGTTTCAGCATGAACATATCACCGGCACTGTTTATGGCAGCAGTGAATTTGACGGTTGGGGAACGGAATATTTCAATGAAGTGCTTGCCAAATATCCGCAGGTTATCAATGTTTCCGGACATTCCCATTATCCGGCCAACGACCCGCGCAGCATTTGGCAGGGAGCTTATACTGCCATCGGCGACGGCGGACTTTCCTATGTGGAGCTGACTGTGGATGATGAAAGAACCGTGCATCCGTCCGGATATCTCAATGTGGCACAGGCCTTGATTGTGGAAATCGACAGCCAAAATCGCGTACTCGTGAAGGTTTTGGATATCACCGCCGGAAAAATTCTGCGCACTTATCTCATTGACAATGTCATTTCGCCCGTCAAAACCAAATATGCACATACAACACGCGCAATAGAAGCAAAGGCTCCCGCATTTGCAGACGATGCAAAAATGAAAGTGATTGACACCCCCGCCGTTTCTTCCTTTACCGTGCCGCAGGCAAGGGTCAAGTGTGATAACGAAGTGTTTCTGTATCGCTTGACTGTGACCGATGCCGACGGCA
>X279_Western_Grey_Kangaroo__coassemble_134_pt1 | contig 10151 bp, 10 predicted proteins | sample X279_Western_Grey_Kangaroo__metabat2_high_PE_006 | metagenome-assembled genome bin X279_Western_Grey_Kangaroo
TCTTTTATGGTTTGGTTCAAAAAAATCCCTCCTGTTTAAAATCAATTTAAGTAAATTCAGTATAACAAGAATAGAGACGAATTGCAATTGATTTTTCAGGAAAAATATGGTATCATCAAAAATAATTACGCAGCAAAGGGGAGAGATGCTTGTGTTCGGATATGTTGTTGCCAATGCGGAAAAACTGACACAAGAACAACAAGCACGATATCGTTCTCTTTACTGCGGCGTTTGCAGACGCATCGGTGAACGCCACGGCCAATCTGCCCGCATGGTGTTGACTTATGATCTCGTATTTTTGGTTCTTGTTCTTTCTTCTGTTTATGGTGGAGAAGCAATCGAAAAAAGCACCGCCCCCTGCATTACGCATCCGATAAAAAAAAGAGAATACTTGATTGACACCTTTACCGACTATGCTGCGGATATGAATGTTGCACTTGCATACTATAATTGTATTGATGACTGGCAGGATGACAACAGTGTTAAAGCCCGTTTGCAGGCAAGCTTGCTCGGCAAAGGCTTGCAAACGGTCAAACAAAAATATTCCCGGCAGCTTGCATGTATGGTGCAATGTCTGCATGCATTGAACGAAGCCGAAAAACGCAATGAAAGAAACCCGGAAATTCCCGCGAACCTGTTCGGTGAATTGTTGGGAGAATTGTTCCGTTATGACGAAAGTGAAACAGGCGAAAAGCTTTTTGATTTCGGCTGTGCATTGGGTCGATTTATTTATCTGATGGATGCCTTTACGGATTTAAAAGCCGATATCAAAAAACAAAAATACAATCCTTTGATTCGTTATACAAAAGCAGAAATCGATCCGATGCTGCACATTCAAATGGCACAGTGTGTGGATTTGTTTCAACAACTCGGCATTGAAAAAGACCGTGCGCTTTGTGAAAATATACTTTATTCGGGTGTTTGGACAAAATCGGAAATCATAAAACAGCAGGAGACGAAAAAACGGCATGGATGATCCTTACAGAATACTCGGCGTATCACCCACGGCTTCCGAAGAAGAAGTGACAAAGGCGTATCGCAAGCTGGCAAAAAAATACCACCCCGATTTAAATCCGGGGGATGCAAACGCCGCAAAAAAAATGAGCGAAATCAATGCCGCTTATGACCGTATTAAGAACCCGACCGGGGCGGGAAACAGCGCTACGGGAGCATATGGCAATGCGCGCGGCTATTATCGACGCACCGGTTATGATCCTTTCGGCGGTTTCAATCCGTTTGGCTCCGGAGCTTACGGAGCCGCTGCCGATGCGCTCGGCAATGTGCGCCTGCTTATCAATGCGCGTCGGTATGCGGAAGCATTGCAAATTCTCGGCACCATGTCTGAACGCCGCGCCGAATGGTATTATTTGGCGGCCATTGCCAATTATGGTTCGGGTAATACCATACTCGGGCTCGATTATGCCCGCCGCGCCGCAGAAATGGAACCGACCAATCCGCGGTATTCGGAGCTGGTGCAGCGCATGGAAAATGTCGGCAGCTTTTATCGCAAAACCGGTGAAGTGCGCTACGGTATGCCGCGTTTGCGTGTAAATAAATATTGCATTGGATTGCTTCTGACCAATCTGCTCTGCAATCTTTTAAGCTGCCTGGACAGCAGCGGCTACAACGGCTACGGCGGCAGTTTTTGTCCGTTCTTTTGTTGTTGAGAAAGAGAGGTATTTTTGTTTTGAATTTTTTATACCGTTTTCAGGAAGCATATACCCGATTTATGTATGGTCGGTACGGGCAGGACAGTTTAAATCGCTTTCTGTCTTTCTTCTATATTCTTTTGGTTGCAATCGGCTTCATACTGCGCATATTGTTCGTCATCACAAGATTGATTGTGTTGTATAAAATTCGCTATGCGCTCTATATTATTTCGCTTGCTGTTTTTGCTGTGACATTGTTTCGATCCCTTTCCAGAAATATTGCCCGCAGATCCAAAGAGAACGATTTCTTTATGCGCTGGTGGGGCAATTGGCAGCCGTATTTTCAAAAAAAGGCCAGGAACGCAGAGCCCAAAATGCGTATGTTGGTTCGCAAAATGCAGGACTCGGCGCATGTTTATAAAAAGTGCCCCGATTGCAAGGCCGTTTTGCGGCTTGCGAAAAAAAGAGGCAAACACAACACCCGGTGTCCCGCGTGCGGTAAATTATTTGAAGTGCGTGTGTGGTTCGGCGATAAGTAAATGAGATTCCGCAAAAGGCAAATTTGTCTTTTTGCGGAATTTTTTTATTAAATTGGTATGAAGCACTCGACAAATGCCATTTTCGGTGTTATAATAAAAGTAATTATAATTTGTGGGAGGACAAACAGGTATGGATATTCTCAATATAGCAACAAAAGCGTTGGACGGCATTATGCATCTTAACACCAGAAGAATGGCGGCGAAGCAAAAGCCCGCTGTTTTGGATGATGTGCAGCCCGTTACCATGAAAAATGACAAAGGTACATACATCTGCGGGTTTGCAAATGCGGAAGTGATGCCTGCCGATGTAACCGCAAAAAAATATTATCTTGCCGGCTATCAAATGAATCAACGTGTCACGGGGGTTTTGGATCCTACCACGGTCAGTGCAATGTGGCTGGGCTGCAATGAAGGGGAGGGAATCCTGCTTCTTTGCGCGGATATCATCGGTTTGACCGGCTATGATGTTGATGAAGTGCGCGCCTCTTTGGCAGACTTCTGCAAGCAATCCGGCTGCAAAAATATCAGCGTTTCCTGCTCGCATTCCCATGCGAGTATCGATACGGTCGGTTATTGGGGGCAGCTGCCGAAAACCGGCAAGGATAAATCCTATCAAAAACAGCTTTTTGCCGCACTCAAAAAAGTGGCAATCGAAGCGTGGCAGAATCGTACCGAAGGCAAATTGTTCATGGGCGATATTCATGTTCCGGAAGCCATTGCCGATGGACGTGAACCGTATTTTTGCAACGACAAACTCACCCGTCTGCGTTTTGTACCCGCAAACGGCGATACGGAAACCTGGTTTTTGAATTACAGTGCCCATCCCAATACCATGGGCGGAAAAAATTCACAGGTCAGTGCGGATTATCCCTACTTTATGCGCCGTAAAATCAACGAAACAAAACCGGTGAATTGCCTGTTCAGTGTTGGCGCCATTGCGGCTGTGAATATTGCGGATTTGTCTGAAGACCGCTATGAACGCACAAAAATGGGCGGTGAAATACTCGGTGAGGCGGCATGGAAAATTGACAACGACCAACAATTGGATGCCGATTTGACCGTACTTTGCCAGCCTTATCATGCACCGGTTGACAACTTCCTGTTGGCATTGATGCCCGCCATCGGTGCCGTGACCGCCAAAAAATCACCTTGCACACAGGGTACGTTGGGCATGTCCTTGATAACCGAAATGACCTATTTGAAGCTCGGCAATCGCCAGATTTTAATGCTGCCCGGTGAAGCGTTCCCCGAAATCGTATATGGCGGTTTTGCCGATGCCGAACATTCCGCAACGGGATTGTCGGCTGAAATTAACGCCACGCCGCTCGCCGAGATCGCAGAGGATGAAAATCTTATCATTTTCGGCGTCACCAATGATATGACCGGCTACATGGTGGCCAAGAATGATTTTATTCTGCATCCCACCCAGGCCTATATTTCCACTTATCGTGATCGTTTTGACCGCAATCATTACCATGAAACCAATTCCCTGGGGTATATCACAACCGATATCATTGCAAAAACATTCAGCGGTATCATGGATCGTGTGCGCAAGGAAAAAAAATAAAATAGCAGAGGAGAATGAGGATGGACACATATATAAAGAAGCTCGTTCAATATTGCATCGATAAAGGCTTTATGACTCCCGCCGATACCGCATGGGCCGTCAATACCCTGCTTTGGGTGTTGGAATTGGACAGTTATGATGCTACCGTTGAACAGGATACGCCCGATAAAATTGAGGAAATTCTGGATGTTTTGACCAAAGATGCCGTTGCTCGCGGCGTGATTGAAGACGGTATTGCTTCCTATGACCTTTTCACGGCCAAATTGATGGGTGTGCTTACTCCGAAGCCGTCGGAGGTTATCGGAAAATTCCGTGCCCTGTATGAAAAATCTCCCGTGCAGGCCACCGATTGGTATTACACGTTCAGCGGCGATACCAATTATATCAACCGTTCCCGCATTGCAAAGGATGTAAAATGGACTGCCGAGAGCGAATACGGTGATTTGGATATTACCATCAATCTTTCCAAGCCCGAAAAGGATCCCAAGGCCATTGCTGCGGCCAAAAACAAACCGCAAAGCGGCTATCCGAAGTGTATGCTTTGCCGGGAGTGTGAAGGATTTGCAGGCAATCTCAATTTTCCTGCAAGAGAAAACCATCGTATTATTCCGCTGAACATGGCCGGCGGCGATTGGTTTATGCAATATTCTCCTTATGTTTATTACAATGAACACTGCATCGCATTGAATGCAAAACATGTTCCGATGGTTATTGACCGTTCTGCGTTTGAAAAATTGTTGGATTTTGTCACCTTGTTCCCGCATTATTTTATCGGGTCCAATGCGGATTTGCCCATTGTAGGCGGTTCCATTTTGGCGCATAAACAGTTCCAGGGAGGCCCCTATACCTATATCAAAGAAAAAGAGCCCATTGAAACGCAGCTTCATTTTACAGGATTTGAAAATGTGCAGGCCGGCATTGTGCGTTGGCCGATGTCCGTAATTCGCATTGCATCGGAAGACCGCAGCGCTTTGGTTGCATTGGCCGATAAAATTTTGACGGCATGGCGCAATTATACAGATGAATCGGCGTTTATTTTTGCAAATACCGATAATACACCGCACAGCACCGTTACACCCATTGCCAGAATGCGTGACGGTAAATATGAATTCGATCTTGTGCTGCGCAACAATATCACCACCGAAGAACATCCATTGGGGGTTTATCATCCCCATGCCGAGCTGCATCATATTAAAAAAGAAAACATCGGTTTGATTGAAGTGATGGGTCTGGCAGTCCTGCCGGCTCGCCTTAAAGAAGAACTGGCTGTGTTGGGTGAAAAACTGATAGCAGGCGAGGATCTGTCTGCCGATGAACGCACTGCAAAGCACGAAGCATGGGCAAGAGATATTGCCGCAAGATATACGCTTACGGCTGAAAATACGGATGCAATTCTCAAAAAGGAAGTCGGCATTGTATTTGCGAAAGTGCTTGAGCATGCCGGTGTTTACGCTCGAACCGAAGCCGGAAAAAATGCGTTCCTGCGTTTTGTTGACCATGTAAATACCATATAAAAAGTGGTTGACATTGCAAGTGTTTTTTGTTATATTTTAATTATAAAATTGTAGGTGCAAAGTATTTTTCTCTGTGGAGGGCTATTTATGAAAAGAGCAAAAATAATTCTCAGTGTTTTTCTCAGTCTTGTGCTGCTGTCCGGTTTCGGTGTGTTTGCCTTTGCGGATTGTGAACATCAATATGATCCCAAAAGTGTTGTTGCGCCGACTTGTACCGAAAAAGGATATACCGAATATGTTTGCAGACTTTGCGGCGACAGCATAAAAAACGACTATGTGGAGCCATCGGGGCATTTTTATGGTGAATGGCAGAAATTGTCTGCCCCCGGCTGCACGGAAACCGGTTTGGAACAGCGCATTTGCAGAGTGTGCCATGGTGTTGAAACCCGTACATTGCCGATGCTGCCGCATAAAGACGCCAACGGTGACAGCGTTTGTGATACCTGTGATTATATTTTTGAAGCCGAGGAAGATGAAGAACTGAGTCCCTACGAGTGGCTTAAGCTTTTTTTTCAAAACATTATTGCATGGTTTAGAGCGATTTTTGCCTGAAGCAAATGACAAAAAGGCGGCCGCACTTGTTGCGGCTCCTTTTCTGTAAGTGCAGAATAACAATATGTATTGGAAAGGCGAGAAAAAAGTGAAGAGGAATGTTTTACGTTTGTTTTCTGTTGTGCTTTTGTGCTGTTTGATTCCCGCTGTGGATGTTTTTGCATTGCCGGTGCAGAATTATGTGCCGGATGAAAACGGAAATTATTACTGGGAACCGCTGACGAAGTATGTGGCCGGGTCGCACAGTGTACTGCCGTCGCTGTTTATAGTCGGCGGTGCGCGAGCATCTGCTTTGCCGGAACAATATGACAGCCGCACAGCAGGTGTGGAAACCGATGTAAAGGTTCAGGGAGGTACTTCTGCTTGCTGGGCGATTGCCGCAACGGATGTGCTGCAGATGAATCTGCTCAAACAGGGCGTGATGGCGGCTGATTTTTCGGAGGCGCATCTTGCTTGGTTTGCACACAGGAGCTTAGTATTCGGCACGGAACGGGATGCCGGAGACGGCACGAATATAGCGAGTCCTTATATTCACGGCGGAAATTGGGTGGATGCCGCCGTTACGCTTTCTCGTTGGGTTGGACCTGCGCTTGAAAGTGATTTTCCGTTTGATTCGCAAAATATTTCATCAATGGGAAATTATTCGGAATCACAGCGCAGAAAACGGGAAGCATCGTTGACAAGTGCTGTCTGTTTTTATTCCAAAAATAATGATGTTCCTGCAGCCTTAAGCGCAAAGCAGGTTAATGCAATCAAGCAGGCTATCAGCAGCAACGGTGCTGTGCAGATGTCCTTTTATTCCGACGGTACTTGTTACAGCGATAAGTCCGGTGTGATGGTATATTATCAGAATAAAACTTATGCTACCAATCACGCCATTGTTGTTATTGGTTGGGATGATTTTTTTTCTGCCGAAAATTTCCCCGAAACTTGCCGTCCGTCTTCGGATGGTGCATGGCTTTGTAAAAACAGCTGGGGAAGCAAATGGGGCGATGACGGTTATTTCTGGATTTCCTACGAGGAAGCTTCCCTCAATCAGATTGTGAGTTTTACCGCAGACGAAAAACAGAAATATGATGAAAACTACCAGTATGACGGTTTTGGTTTTCATGGCCGCGTGTACTCCGAAGACTATATTCGGTTTGTGAATGTGTATACGGCTGATTCCGATTGCGAGCTTGCCGCAGTGGGCACATGGTTTTTGCAGGATGGGGCGCCATATACAATCGATGTTTACAAAAATATAGATGTAAATACCGGAGAGCCGGTTGGAAAGACCGCCGCTGCAACGGTAAGCGGAGCAGCGGAGTTTTACGGATATCGTGTGATTGATTTGGATGAAACCGTATTTGTGAAAAAAGGGGAAACCTTTTCCGTGGCGGTTACCTTGACTGCCGATTCGGACTGCAAATTGGTGAATGCCGGTATCGAAAACAAGAATGCCGATGATTTTGTCAGCAGCAGCAAAACAGGGCAAAGCTTTGTGCAAATCGAACGTGAAGGTAAATGGTATGATACCGCTGCGGAGGGCTTAAATAATGTTTGTCTGAAAGTCTTTACTGCACATAACCATTTTACGAGTGTGGTTGGAATGCGCTGCGAGGAATGCGGAGAGATGGTTTCCGTGATGGATTTATCTTTCGTTCGCCGTCTTGTAGCCATGTTTCGTTTGTTGCTTGACAGTTTGCCTGCATATTGATGTGAATTTTCGGTCAAGACTGTGATAAAGCGAAAGCTTTCTCCGTTTTAAAGTTTCGGTCATGTCTTTTCAAAGGCTTGACCGAAATTTTCATTGTCGTATCTGGCGATGAATTGGAAACGGTTGTTGATGTGATGGCAAGACGGAGCTCTTGCTTGGAAAAATTGCATGAACATTAAAATACGGAGGAGTAATAAAGATGTGTACAAGCATCATCAGGAACGGAAATAAGACCATTGTGGGATTTAATTTGGATATTCTCGGTATGAAGCACCGTATCAATGCAGATGCTGACCATGTGTTTATTGAAATTTGGGATGAACAAAACGGATGGCTTCCGCTGTTTGGTGTCAATAGCCGAGGGGATTTTGTCGGAATGCCAACCTGCCATCCGTATGACGGAAGAAGTGATCAAAGCCGTGCATCCCAGGTCAGTGTTTTGATGGCAGATATAGATTTACTGCTCAAAAAACGAACATTTGAAGAGGTAAAGCATTTGGCTGAAAACGGGGAGATATATTCCATTCCGCAAGTGACATGGCAGATGCAGATTAGTGACCGGCAGGGAAATGTGCTGCGGCACACACCCGGTCAGGGGTGTGCGTATTTGGAGAAACCCGCATACTGCGTGATGACCAATTTTTCGCCTTGGAGGGAGCGGCGGGATGAGCATCCCTGGTCCGGAGCAGACCGATATGCTATTGCGGAAAAAATGCTCCGGGAAAGCAATTCTGATTTTGATGTACCGGATGCCTTTGCGGTACTGAAAGCCGCTTCGCAAGAGGTATGCCCCACCGTAGTGTCCATTATATATGATGCCACGGAACATATTGCATATTGGTGTGAAAACCGCAGATGGAATGAAATTAAAAGTCAAAAATTAAAAGGAGATAAAAAATGGTAGATGCAATTCGTAATGAGATAATTGAACTTGCGACAGAACGAAATATTGATAATTGGATGGATTTGGTTGGTAAGGTTAAGGGGAGCTTCCCCGGTCTTGAAACACAGAAAGCCTTGGATGAACACCGGAATACTGTTTTAGACTTTATGAACAAGGACTGTGCTATCTGTGCAAAAACAGGCAGCAAAATTATCGGCATATTACTGTTTTCAAAGGAAAACAATATGGTATGCTTTCTCGCGGTCGATGCAGACTATCGCAGACGGCATATCGCCGAAAAAATGTTTTCCTATATGCTGGTTTTTATGGATTCGGAAAAAGATATTACTGTTACGACATATCGGGCAGAAGTCCCCGAAGGAATTCCTGCGAGAATGTTTTATAAGAAAATGGGATTTACCGAGGGGAAATTGACAGAGGAATTCGGAAGTCCGGTTCAAGAATTTGTGTTAAAACGATAAGGAGCAACAAAATGAAATCATTGTGCGGTGCAGATTCAGCAATCCGCAAATTTTGATATTCAAAAGGCGATAGATTATGAACTTATATGTTTCGGTTTTTCCCAACTTAAGTATTTTTTATTCCGCGAAAAATGCGGCTTCCAGACCGGCGCAGAGTGCGTGATAAACAGGCAGCGTTAATTCCTGCACCGCATAAGGTGTTCCTGCCGGAAGCTGAATGCAAACATCGGATAATGCGGACAGGCGGCTTTCCTTTTCCCCCGTAATCCCAAGCACATGAATACCGAGTGCCCTGGCTGTTTTTGCCGCATTGACTACGTTGAGGGAATTGCCTGAGGTGCTCAGGGCAATCAACACATCATGTGGCGCATCGGCATACCCCAACACCTGCTGTGCAAAAACAAGCGAAGCATCCACATCGTTTGCAAAGGCTGAAATTAACCCGCTGTGGGTCGTTAATGCAATGCTGCGCAAGGGGCATTGCAGTTTTTTTGCAATTTTTTCACCGTCTTCCATATTTGCAAACAGGGATGCTGTTTTGGCGGGCAAGGGTCTGCGAAGATTAAATCCCTTCATCAGCTCGCCCACAATGTGTTCGCTGTCTGCCGCGGGGCCTCCATTGCCGCAGCAAAGTGTCTTGCCGCCGTTGTTGTAGCAATCCAAAAGCAGTGAGAATGCATACATGATTTGCTTTTTACAGGTTTTCAGTGATGAATAATCATTAAAAAGTTTTTCAAAAATTGTATTTACATCCATTATTTTTCTCCTTTATTCATTTGTAAACGCAAGTCCCAAGGCCGCAAAATCTCCGATTGCATCGCCAAGCTGCGCAGGAAGAATTTTGCATTGTGCGACTGACAGAGGCAGAGCCTCCCTTGCAATGACCTTTTCGATAATCGGGTCGAACAATACCCGTGAACGCTCATATATGCTGCCGATGACAATTGCCTGCGGGTTGAGAATGTCAATCAAAATCGCAAGCCCCAAGCCCAATTTTTCGGCGCAAATGTCATAAACCTGCCTTGCAAATAAATCCCCGTTTTGGGCGGCCATTGCAACCGATTTGGCAGTTATTTCCTGTTCGCCTTCAAGAAGCGGCGAGGAAAAAGCTGTCTTTTTTGCCATTTGCTGCGCCAGGCGGGCAATGCCGCCGCCCGAACAAAAACCCTCAAAGGAGCCGCATTTTCCGTAACCGACGGGGCCGTCGTCGGCCAAACGAATGTGTCCGACTTCACCGGCCATGTCGTTGGTTCCGCTGTATAATTT